>ERZ650303.243-NODE-243-length-16304-cov-11.142101_pt1 | contig 16304 bp, 13 predicted proteins | sample MGYA00376239_ERZ650303 | MGnify/ENA primary metagenome ERZ650303 (study PRJEB26733, sample SAMN07839262) | wastewater metagenome | biome: small river; feature: stream; material: water | place: USA: North Carolina | collected 2016-04-05 ... | reverse complement strand
CTGGTAGTGGAAAGACCCGCGTCCTCACGACCCGTATAGCTTGGTTGATCCAAACGGGCCAGGTTTCGCCGATTGGCGTCCTTGCGGTGACCTTCACCAATAAAGCCGCTAAAGAGATGATGTTGCGCTTAAGTGCCATGTTGCCCATCAATACTCGAGGTATGTGGATTGGTACTTTCCATGGCCTTTGCAACCGTTTGCTGCGTGCGCACCACAAAGAAGCTGGTTTACCGTCTACTTTTCAAATTCTGGACACCCAGGATCAGTTATCTGCCATTAAGCGCCTCTTGAAGGGTTTGAAGGTCGATGATGAGAAATATCCTCCTAAGCAGTTGCAATACTTTATTGCGCACGCCAAAGAGCGTGGTCAGCGTGCCAAAGAGTTGTCCGTTGGAGATGACTTTCAGGCCAAGATGGCTCAGCTGTACGAAGCCTATGATGAACAGTGCCAGCGCGAGGGTGTGGTCGACTTCGCTGAGCTCTTGTTGCGCAGCTATGAGTTACTGAAACATAACGAAGCGATTCGGACGCATTACCAAGAGCGCTTCCGCCATATCTTGATTGATGAGTTTCAAGATACTAATGCCTTGCAATACGCTTGGCTCAAACTACTGTCTGGACATGACGCTAGTCGCGTCAATGTCAGTGGTATGGGAAGTAGTGCAGTATTTGCAGTAGGCGATGATGATCAAAGTATTTACGCATTCCGTGGTGCAGACGTTGAGAACATGCGCCTATACGAAAAGCAATATCACCCGATGATGGTCAAGCTTGAGCAAAACTATCGCTCGCATGGCCATATCTTGGATACCGCTAACTATCTGATTTCCAACAATACGGATCGCCTTGGAAAGAATCTGCGCACTGATGCAGGTCATGGCGAGCCAGTCCGCATCTACGACGCACCAAGCGATCACGCTGAAGCTGCATGGCTTGTAGATGAAATCAAAGCCTTGGTGAATAGCGGTATCAAGCGCACTGAAATTGCTTTGCTCTACCGCAGTAATGCTCAGTCACGCATCATCGAGCACGCCTTATTTTCTGCAGCGATTCCATATCGTGTTTATGGTGGACTGCGCTTCTTCGAGCGCGCTGAAATTAAACATGCTTTAGCGTATCTACGCCTTCTAGAAAATCCAAATGACGACACCTCTTTCTCGCGTGTAGTGAATTTCCCAACACGCGGCATTGGGGCAAGATCGATTGAAGCGGTGCAAGATGCAGCGCGTGCGCAAAACAGCTCTTTGTACCTAGCGGCGTCAACATTGGATGGCAAGGCTGGTGCAGCTTTAGGTGGCTTTGTACGTTTGGTAGATCACATGCGCGAAGCTACTCGTCACAATACTTTGCCTGAAACGGTCGAGTTTGTAATTCAGCATAGTGGCTTGATTCAACATTACCTCTCAGAGCGTGAAGGTCAAGATCGCGTAGAAAACTTACAAGAATTAATTAACGCTGCGACCGCATTTATTGCGGAAGAGGGTTACGGCCAAGATGCCACTGCGGCCACGCTGCCGGGTGAGAATGCCCCGGGCATAGTCGAGGTCTCACCGTTAGCAGCTTTCTTATCGCACGCATCACTCGAGGCTGGTGATAACCAAGCGCAAGCAGGTCAAGATGCTGTTCAGCTGATGACAGTGCATTCTGCCAAAGGCTTGGAATTCACCTCCGTATTTATTACTGGTTTGGAAGAGGGTCTGTTCCCGCATGAGAACAGCATTAATGAACAGAATGGGTTGGAAGAAGAGCGTCGCTTGATGTATGTCGCGATTACCCGCGCCAAGGAGCGTCTCTACCTCTCCCACACGCAGTCGCGGATGTTGCATGGTCAGGTACGTTACAACATGCCCTCTCGTTTCTTGGAAGAGTTGCCATCCGATTCATTGAAGTGGCTAACGCCAAAAGTAAAAGATGCGCGCTGGGGTGGTACTACTGGTGGGAATGGTGGTCGCTCAGGATCCACTTGGCAAGATGGTTATACCCGTCAGCGTGAGTTTGGGTCGAATGATTTCTTTGATAGTGGTAATGAGCGCGAGCGTCCTGCAAGGCAAATTGGCCGCGTTGGCTCAGCCTCTACTTCTGTGACCAGAATGGCTTCACCACCGCGTGGCAACTACCCATTTACCATTGGACAAAATGTTTTCCACACCAAGTTTGGCGAGGGAAGGGTTACAGGCTTAGAGGGTAATGACGCTGATGCGCGCGCCCAAGTGAACTTCAAGCGCCATGGCGTTAAATGGTTGCAGCTCAGTATTGCTAAGCTTGCTGCGATAGACTGAGCAAGCGAATAAGAAACTAAGCAATTAAGCTAGCTGATTCTTTTTCAGCAAAGCACGCTTTCCAAGTGGCAAAGAATGAGCAGTGCATGACTGTCAATCCCGCCATGGAAATGGGGGCAATGATGAATGAGGCAGCTTGACCTAAATCTAGCGCGTCAAAGATAGAGCCGATCGTTAAGGGGATGGCGATTAAGATCGCACCCCAAATGGCGATATACAAAAAGAATGCGCCACGATTTGCCCAGCAAGCAATGGCGCTAGAAAAAAGCGCCTGTGATACCGGCATATCAGCCCAAGCAACGAGTACGGGAGAGAACCACATCAGCATTGCTACCGGGATATAAAGTAGGCCGCCAAAAAAGAGAATCAGATAAATCTGACGAACTACTTCTGGAGTGATGGGCTTGTCATTCGTCATTAGCGGGATGAGCAATTCAAAATCCACCAACATGCTTAAGATAAAACTCAGAGCCAGAATGAGTGCCGCATATACCAAACCCAATTGCAAAATGCGTTTACGAATCAATGGCGAGGATTGCAGGGCAATGACATATACCGATGGACGAATACGTTCTTTTTGAATTGCTTGTCGACATGCGGTCATAAAGCCGACCGACAAAGTAGGTGTGAGTAATAGGACGGCAAAAACACCAATTACTGGTACGAGTACTGCCAGCTGTGCCACAAACACATACATGAATACCAGCATCAAAAACCCTAAAGGGTTTTGCTTAAACAGCCAAATGCCTTGACGTATCCAGGTGTAACCCTCTTTTGGGGCGACTGAGTTTAGTTTCATATTGCTTTACGGCTTAAGAGAATATTTTCAAAGTGACGAGGATCATGTGGCGTGAGCATTTGCGCATCACGTGGCAAGTAAAAATCCCATAGGCGTGAGATCCAGAAACGTAGAGCAGCAGCGCGAATCATAAGGGGCCAGCTCGCCTGCTCTTCCTTGCTGAGCGGGCGAACAGATTGATATGCGTCCATCAGCGCTTTGAAGCGAGCGGGATCTAAATCCTGCTTATTTGCAGCGAGACACCAATCATTCACTGTCACCGCCAAATCAAACAACCACTTGTCTGTTCCGGCGAAATAAAAGTCGAAGAAGCCCCCCAGCCGGTCTTGAGAGCTATCGCTTGCACCCTGAGGGTCAAATAGCACGTTATCTCTGAATAAGTCGCAATGGCTTGCCCCTTGCGGTAGTGATGCATAAGCAGCAGAGGCAAAGAACTGTTCTTGAGTAGCGAGCTCAGTTGTGAGTAATTCTTTTTGTGCATCACTTAGATGCGATAGCACCTGTGGAACAGTTTTTTGCCACCAAGACAAGCTGCGTAGATTTTCTTGGGTGTATTTGAAGTCGCTGCTGGCCAAATGCATCTTTGCCAGGTTCTCACCAACCAAGGCGCAATGTTTCACTTCAGGCGCCAGTCTGGAAAGCCCTGGAAGCTTGCTCACAATTGCTGCGGGCTTACCTTTGAGGCTAAATAGAATTTGCCCTTGTTTATTTTCAAGAGGCTTGGGTACTGCAATACCTTTATCAGCCAAGTGGCGCATTAACTCTAGATAGTACGGAAGTTGCTCTGCTGATAGTCTTTCAAAAATAGTCAGAACATATTCTTGTTTTCTGCCATCTTTCTCGGTGTCAAGAAAGAAATTGGAGTTCTCAATGCCACCATGAATGCCGCGAATATCAATGGCCTGCCCAATATCAAAATCATTTGAGATCCAGGCGGAGATATCGCTTAATTCAATGGGGGTGAAGACAGCCATGACTAGAAATTAAAAAGGAATGCTGATGCTCGGTACGCTGATCAGATCGGTTTCTTTCGGCACGCCAGGCATTACTGTTGTTGGAGGCGCCATTTCATAGCTGGTGTAGCGCGTCTTTACATCCACCTGCGTTGGTGAATTGGCATCCTTGTATTCAGTAACTTCAGTCCCCGTAGCTTCTTTGTGCTGAAAGCTCGGTTTACGACCTTCGGGCGCATTAGTCACTTGTGATGCGTTGACTGCGGGGGCCAAAGGCTGATTATTAATGCGCTGGAGCTCAGATGGGCTCAGCGCCTGAGAATTATTTTGGGCCTGGGCTGAATTGAGGCCAAAAGAGGCAAAGGCCACTAAAAAGCTTGTAATAACAAGGGTTTGGCTCAAAGAAGAGTGGAGTAAGTTAGTTAGAGCGTGCATCATTTTTCACCTTTTTAGGCCTCTTTTCAGGAGGATTTGAACCTGATCTGTAGGCAGTTAGCAACTAGATTGTACGATTGCGGTATGACTAAACATAGACTCTTGTTGGTAGACGGCTCTAGCTACCTCTATCGCGCCTTTCATGCCATGCCAGACCTCAGAAATGGGGCAGGTGACCCAACTGGGGCAATCTATGGAATGGTCAATATGATGCGCCGGGCCCGCTCGGAGCTTAAGGCAGACCATATTGCCTGTGTTTTCGATGCTAAAGGCAAGACTTTCCGGGATGAAATGTATTCCGAGTACAAGGCGCACCGCTCTCCCATGCCAGAGGATTTGGTCAAACAGATTGAGCCGATTCATGCCATGGTCAAAGCCTTGGGCTGGCCTGTGTTGATGGTTTCCGGGGTTGAGGCTGATGATGTCATTGGCACCTTGGCTTGCCAAGCCACTCAAGCTGGCTGGGAAACAATTATTTCTACTGGTGATAAAGATTTAGCCCAGCTGGTGAATTCTTCCGTCACTTTGATTAATACGATGACCGATGAAAAATTAGACATTGACGGCGTGATTGCTAAATTCGGTGTACCTCCCGAGCGTATCGTAGATTACCTTTCAATTATTGGCGATACGGTCGATAACGTACCAGGCGTTCCGAAAGCTGGCCCGAAAACAGCAAATAAATGGTTGGCTGAGTTTGGTGATTTAGATAATTTGATGGCGAATGCTGATCAAGTAAAAGGTGTTGTCGGTGAGAACTTGCGCAATAGTTTGCAATGGCTCCCAAAAGCCCGTCAGCTCATTACGGTTAAAACAGATTGTGATTTGTCCCCTCATCTTCCGGGTTTAGATGATCTACATGCAAAGCCAGAAGATGCGCCACTATTGCGAGAGTTATTTGAGCGCTATGCATTTAAAACTTGGTTGCGTGATGTGGAGAAGCAATTGGGTGGCACAAGTCCTGAAACCAGCAATGGGTTTGATTTAGCTGGTAGTCCAATCAAAAATACTTCTGAAGAAAATGTAAAAGCCGCGTCCAAGAGGTTTGGCCCCACCGCTTCAGAGGCGACAACCGCCCTATCCCAAGAAACAACTGATCTACAAGGTGCAATAGAAAAGCGCTATGAATGTGTTGTCGATGAAGCGGCATTAGATCGCTGGATTAAAAAAATTGAAGGCGCTGATCTTACGGCGGTGGATACTGAGACTACCAGCTTAGATGCTCTGGCTGCTGAGCTCGTAGGTATCTCGCTTTGCGTCACTCCGGGAGAGGCGTGCTACATCCCTGTAGCGCACCGTAATGGAGAAGCTCAGCTTAGTCGCGAATTAGTTCTGGCGCGCATGAAACCCTGGCTAGAAAGCCATACCTCGCGGAAGGTGGGGCAGAATCTCAAGTACGACAGCCACATCTTTGCAAACTACGACATCACTTTGCAGGGTATTGCGTTTGACACCATGCTGGAGTCTTACGTGCTGGAATCACATATGCCGCACAACATGGATAACTTAGCCGAGCGCCATCTCGGCATGAAGACCATGAAGTATGAAGAGGTGTGCGGCAAAGGTGTGCATCAGATTGGTTTTGATCAAGTCGATCTGAAGATCGCAACAGATTACGCCGCAGAAGATGCGGATATTACTTTGCGCCTACATTTAGCTTTATGGCCACAAATTCAGGAGAGCCCGGGCCTGCTATATGTTTATGAAAATATTGAGATGCCAGCAATGCGCGTCCTTGGCATCATGGAGCGTAATGGCATTCGGATTGATTCAGGGCTGCTCTCGAAGCAGGGCCAAGAGGTTGGCAAGCGTCTGCTGGCTTTGGAGGGTGAGATTCATAAGCTTGCAGGACAACCTTTTAATATTCAGTCTCCTAAACAGATCGCAGAAATTTTGTTTGGTCAGTTAGAACTACCAGTAATTAAAAAAACCCCCTCGGGCGCGCCATCAACCGATGAAGAGGTTTTGCAAAAGTTGGCCGAAGACTATCCCTTACCTGCCCGTATTTTGGATTACCGTAGTCTCGCAAAATTAATGTCGACTTATATCGAGAAGCTGCCGCGCATGGCTAACCCTAAGACAGGTCGAGTGCATACAAGTTTTTCTCAAGCGACTGCAGTGACGGGGCGTTTGGCTTCTAGTGATCCGAACTTGCAAAACATTCCTGTGCGCACGGAAGAGGGTCGTCGCATTCGGGAGGCATTCATTCCGGCTGAAGGTTGTAAGTTGCTCTCAGCCGATTACTCTCAAATTGAATTGCGCATCATGGCGCACATTGCCGAAGATGAAAACTTGCTAGCTGCATTTGCTGCCGGTAAAGACGTGCACCAAGCAACGGCGGCTGAGATTTTTGGTGTGCCGTTAGAGAGCGTTACTTCAGAGCAGCGCCGTTATGCCAAGGTGATTAATTTTGGTTTGATCTATGGCATGAGTGCTTTTGGCTTGGCGGGTAACTTAGGTATTGAGCGTTCAGCGGCTCAAAATTACATTGCCAAGTACTTTGATCGCTATCCAGGAGTTGCTCAATATATGGAGCGCACCCGCTTGGAAGCAAGAGAAAATGGCTATGTCGAGACGGTATTCGGACGGCGCCTGTGGTTGCCCGAGATTAAGGGCTCGAATGGGCCTCGCCGCCAAGGTGCAGAGCGGGCTGCGATTAATGCTCCAATGCAGGGAACTGCGGCAGATCTGATCAAATTGGCCATGGTTGCTGTCGAAAATTGGCTAGAAAAAGAGCAGCTCAAGACTCGTATGCTGCTTCAGGTGCATGATGAGTTGGTGTTTGACGTACCCTTGGATGAGCTGGAGCTCTTGCAAGCAAAGCTACCGGACTTAATGTGTAAGGTGGCCGAACTCAAGGTTCCTTTGGTAGTTGGTATTGGGATTGGCGATAATTGGGAAGAAGCGCACTAAATCAGGAGGCAAAAAAATGACAACGAAAAAAGATCAAGATTCAAAAATAGTGTCCAGTGAGAGAAGGGGTTTTATAAAAGCCTCAGCCATTACTGCGACAACCATGGGAATTGGTTTTGTTGCAGCATCTGAGCCAGTCTTAGCGGCAGCGATTGAAACAGATTTTGCTGGCATTAAAGCTGGCGAGCAAATGATCCCAGTCGGCAGTTTTCAGTTGCCTGCTTATGTTTCTCGTCCAGAGAAGGCTAAAGGCAATTTGCCGATCGTGATTGTGGTTAGTGAAATCTTCGGTGTGCATGAATACATTGCTGACGTCACACGTCGTTTCGCGAAATTAGGTTACTTAGCCATTGCTCCAGAGTTCTTTACTCGTGCTGGCGATCCAAATGCTTATGGAACGATTGCTGAGATTCAAAAAAATATTGTTGCCCCAACTACGGATATGCAAGTGCTGAATGATTTGCAAGCAGCCTTGGTTTGGGCTGGCAAAAATGGCGGCGATTTGAAAAAAGTGGGCGTCACTGGATTTTGCTGGGGTGGCCGCATTACTTGGCTCTCAGCTACGCTACCTCAGGTTAAGGCTGGTGTGGCTTGGTATGGTCGCGTCATTGGTGAAAAAACAGAAGGCAACCCGCGCCATCCGGTGGATATCGCTGCAGATCTGAAAGCGCCTGTGCTGGGCTTGTATGGCGGCGCTGATACTGGTATCTCTTTAGAAAGTGTTGAGCAAATGCGTGAAGCGCTTGCAAAAGCAGCTCCAAAAAATCCAGCGGCTAAAGCCTGTCGTTTTGAGATCTATCCTGATGCTCCGCATGCCTTCCATGCCGACTACCGCGCTACTTATCGCGAAGGTCCTGCTAAAGATGGTTGGGAAAAGTGCATTGCTTGGTTTAAGCAAAACGGGGTTGCATAATTTTTATGTCGGTACTGCAAAGCATATTGTTAGTAACAGCGCTGGCTGGAACGGCTAGTGTTCTCGTTGCTGCAAGTTTTTCATTGTCTTTGCTATCAAAGATGGTTAACGGCATGGTTAGTGTGTCAGTTGGTATTTTGCTGGCCACTGCTTTGCTACATTCTTTACCAGAGGCATTTACGATGGCGGGCGCAAGCCCTCAGCTGCTATTTGCTACTTTGCTTGCAGGCCTCTTAGGCTTTTTCTTGTTGGAGAAAATTGCATTACTACGCCACAGCCATCACCATGAAGGGGATGGTCATGATCATCATCATGGTCATGATGCCGAAGTCGCGGGACGCAGTGGCTGGATGATTCTGGTCGGTGATGGGTTGCATAATTTTGTTGATGGCATTTTGATTGCTGCAGCATTCATGGCCGACTACCAAGTTGGCATTTTTACTGCGATTGCCATCATTGCTCATGAGATTCCTCAGGAGATTGGGGATTTCATCGTGCTGCTCAACGCAGGATTCTCTCGAACTCGCGCCTTGATGTACAACTTCATTTGCGGTTTGTCTGCGGTAGTGGGCGGCGTGCTGGCGTACTTTTTCTTGGAGAAAGCCCATGCAGCAATGCCTTACTTGCTCGTGATTGCATCAAGTAGTTTTATTTATATTGCGGTGAGTGATCTCATTCCACAAATGCATCGACGTCCACATTGGGCTGAGTCTTTGCGTCAAACGATTTTGATTGCTTGCGGCGTTGGCTTTGTAATTTTGCTCTCGCTGCTGCACTAAAGCGCCACTGGGCGACTCGGATCAGCACACCATTCACTCCAGCTACCTGCGTATAGTCTTGAACCCTTAAGGCCAGCGATTTCCATAGCGAGTAGGTTATGGCAGGCCGTTACTCCAGAGCCACACTGGTGAATCACTTCAGAAGCTTTAGTAGATCCCAAGAGACTATGAAAATCTTTGTACAACTGCTCTGCAGTTTTGAAAGATTTGCCGGTGAGATTTTCTCTAAAGCAATAATTGATTGCGTTGGGAATGTGTCCGCCAACCGGATCTAATGTTTCATTCTGACCATGAAAGCGGTCATTTGCACGAGCATCAACGATGACACTCTCTTTACTTTGCAGGTTCTGCATAACGTCATCTACTAGCACCAGTCCTACGTAAGGCATGCTTGGCATGGGAGTGCTTGTGGCTTGTGGCTGGCGTGGCAGGGTGCCGATTGGGCCATTCCAAGCATCTAGGCCACCATCTAAGACTTGAACATTGGCATGACCGGTTGCCTTGAGCATCCACCATAAGCGACTGGCATATACGGAGCCTTGGTTGTCATAGGCAACCACTAAAGTTTTTGAATCCATTCCCAAGCGGGATTTTGTTTGAGCCCAGGATTCAGGAGTTGGTAGTGGGTGACGGCCATTTTTACCAGTCTTGCTGCCAGATAAATCTTGATCGAGATCGACGTAGATCGCGCCTGGGATATGTCCCTCTAGGTAAGATTTTCTGCCTGCTAATGGGTCGGCTAGATCAAAGCGGCAATCGCAAAGCAAAACATTCTCACCGCTATTAAGGACTTCTTCTAACTGGTTTGCAGTAATGAGAGGCGTCATGATGGCTTCCTAATATAGGCGATGGGTGTTACTAGATTATGCGCCTTGAAAGTTCATGGCACGACGGTACCATTCATGAAAATGCTGCATGCCGTCTTCCATCGGGCTTTGATAAGGCCCCACTTCATTTTGACCGCGGGCTAGCAAGGCAGCGCGACCAGCATCCATACGCTCCGCAATCTCATCATCCTCGATGCAGGTTTCCATATAGGCTGCACGTTCTGCTTCTACAAACTCACGCTCAAACAGAGCAATTTCTTCTGGGTAATAAAACTCGACGATATTGCGCGTCTTATTTGGACCCATGGGATGTAATGTCGAAACGCATAAAACGCCCGGGTACCACTCGACCATCACATTGGGGTAGTAGGTCAGCCAGATAGCGCCATGGCGTGGGGTCTTGCCCTCATGGTGGCGCAATACAGCTTCGTGCCACTTTTGATAAACCGGTGATCCTGGCTTCTCTAGATTTTTGTGAATCCCAACAGTTTGTACGCTGTGCCAGTCACCGAATTCCCACCGCAAGTCTTCACATGAAACAAACTTACCTAAACCTGGATGAAATGGAACGACGTGATAGTCCTCAAGGTAGACTTCGATAAAGGTCTTCCAGTTGTAATTGCATTCATGGACCTCAACATGATCCAGAATATAGCCTTCAAAATTGAGTTCATCAGCTACGCCGAGTTTGGCAAGATCAGTGCGTACGTCACGCGGACCTTCAAATAAGAGCCCTTGCCAATTTTGCAAAGGCGATTTGCCGAGATTGAGGCAGGGCTTATCTTCAAAATGAGGCGCACCCATGAGTTGGCCATTTAAATCGTAGGTCCAGCGATGCAATGGGCAAACAATGTTGTCTGCTTTACCTTTGCCATTGAGCATGAGTGCTTGGCGATGACGGCAGACATTGGAAAGGAGTTCTACACCCTGGGCGTTGCGAACCAAGATGCGACCCTCATTTTCTGAGGTCAAAGTTTGATAAGAACCAATCTCAGGAACCATGAGTTCGTGGCCAACATAGCCCGGTCCCTGCTTAAAAAGCAGTTCAATTTCACGCTGATAGAGATCAACGTCAAAATAGGCCGAAACCGGCAGTTGTAAATTGGACGGCGCAAGCTGCTGCGCGGTAGCCAGATTAGTCATTCTCCCCACCCCCGAAAACGTCAGCCGAAGCTAAGCGGAATAACCAATCCAACCATCGACGGATCGATATTGGAAAGGAAGGAGGGGATTATACCCATCTGACCCCCATCTCGCTTTAATATGTAGGGCTATATCTGCAAGAAATTTGAAGGAAATAAGCCAATGCCAGCGAAGAAATCTGAGGGTCAGAAACCCGGTCTTGAGGTTCAAATCGACCCCAATTTGCGTTACGAGCAGGCTGTAAAAGAGTTAGAAAAGCTGATTTCTGACATGGAGTCGGGCAAATTCTCTCTGGAAGAGACGCTTTTGGCTTATCAACGAGGTGCGGCGCTCTTGAAGCATTGTCAGGCCATGCTTGCTCAGGTTGAGCAGCAAGTTCGAGTGTTTGAAGCGTAACTCTCGCCGAAATGAAGTCTTGATGAACAACACGCTTTCATTTGAAGATTGGGTTCGCGCTCACGGGCAGCGAACTGAATTGGCTTTAGATAATTTGCTAGATGCTACTAATGCCAATCCTGCGCGTTTGCATGAAGCCATGCGTTACGCTGCTCAAGGTGGCGGTAAACGCATTCGCCCTCTACTGGTTTATGCGGCTGGCGCATTGAGTGATGATTCAAATCCAATTGCATTGGATGCTGCAGCAGTAGCAATTGAATGTATTCACGCCTATTCATTGGTACACGATGATTTGCCTTGTATGGATGACGATGATTTGCGGCGGGGCCGACCCACGGTCCATAAGGCCTTCGACGAGGCGACTGCTTTACTGGTTGGCGATGCATTGCAAACTCGTGCATTTGAGATTTTGGCAAACGCACAGTGTGATGCTGATACACGTTTAGCTATGATTAGTGCGTTGGCGAGTGCATCTGGATCGCGTGGCATGGCGGGTGGCCAGGCAATTGACCTTGATAGCGTGGGTAAGAAATTGGATCTCGCTGGCTTAAAGCAAATGCATGCTATGAAAACAGGGGCTTTGCTTTCTTGTTCGGTACAGATGGGTGGTATTGCCGCCAAACTGAATCCGACCCAAATGCAGCATCTCCAAAATTACTCTCAAGCCTTGGGTTTAGCTTTTCAAATTGTGGATGATGTTCTTGATGTCACCGCAGATAGCCAAACCTTGGGTAAAACCGCCGGGAAAGACGCCGCCAATGACAAGCCAACCTATGTGACCTTGATGGGTTTAGACTATGCACAGAAAGCGGCAAAAGATTTGCAAGAAACTGCGATTGCTAGCTTAGAGAGTTTTGGCCCCAAAGCCCAGGCTCTTAAAGATTTGGCTCTGTTAGTAGTTAATAGAGGCAAATAAGATTACTGAAGATTTGATGACTTTAAATTCCATTCACTCCCCCGCAGACTTAAAGAAAATTCCTCGTGAGCAGTTGCCTGCGCTCGCAGATGAGTTACGCCAGTTTGTATTAGATTCTGTATCTAAAACGGGTGGACACCTTTCCTCTAATTTAGGAACGGTTGAATTATCGATTGCGCTGCACTATGTCTTCGATACACCGCAGGATCGCATCGTCTGGGATGTGGGTCACCAAAGCTATCCGCACAAAATTTTGACTGGTCGCCGTGAGCGCATGAGCACCCTGCGTCAGTTTGATGGCTTATCTGGTTTTCCGCGTCGCGCTGAAAGTGAATACGATGCCTTCGGCACTGGCCACTCTTCAACAAGCATTTCTGCGGCAATGGGGATGGCGCGCGCCTTTCAAACTAAAGGTGAAAAGCAAGTTGCTGTTGCGGTGATTGGCGATAGCGCCATGACTGGTGGTATGGCATTTGAGGCTATGAACAATGCTGGTGTGTATGACGACTTGCCGCTAGTAGTGATTCTGAATGACAACGATATGTCGATTTCGCCAGCAGTAGGCGCGCTCAATCGACACTTAGCTAGATTATTGAGTGGCAATATTTACTCCGCAACGAAGAAGGGTATTGATAGCGTCTTATCGATTGCCCCTCCATTGCGTGAGTTTGCAAAACGTTTAGAGGATCATGCCAAGGGTATGGTCTCGCCATCTACGATTTTTCAAGAATTTGGTTTTAACTACTTTGGACCAATTGATGGCCATGATTTAGATGCATTGATACCGATGCTGCAAAACGTACGCCGCTTAGCGCTCGAGGGGCGTGGCCCGCAGTTCTTGCACGTCGTGACGCGCAAGGGTCAAGGTTATGAGCTAGCTGAAGCAGACCCAGTGCTGTACCACGGCCCAAGTAAGTTCAATCCAGAAGAGGGTGTTAAGAAATCAACCGCACCTTCTCAAAAAACCTTTACTCAAGTATTTGGTGAGTGGCTCTGCGATATGGCTCATGCCGATCCATTGTTAATTGGTATTACACCAGCGATGCGCGAGGGCTCTGGTCTCGTAGAGTTCGAACAAAATTTTCCGAAGCGTTATTACGACGTTGGTATTGCTGAACAACATGCAGTTACCTTTGCTGCTGGTATGGCATGCGAAGGTATGAAGCCAGTTGTGGCGATTTACTCCACCTTCTTGCAACGCGCCTACGATCAATTGATTCATGACGTGGCGATTCAAGATCTTCCAGTGTTGTTTGCATTGGATCGTGCTGGTTTGGTTGGTGCAGATGGCGCAACGCATGCTGGTGCATATGACATTCCGTTTTTACGCTGCATTCCGAATATGCTGGTGTTGACGCCTGCTGATGAGGCAGAGTGTCGTGATTTATTGACTACAGCATTTCATCAGCCGCACCCAAGTGCTGTGCGCTACCCACGTGGTGCTGGTGTTGGCACTATTCCTTCAAAAGAATTGCGTACCGTGCCATTAGGCAAAGGCGAGTTGCGCCGTAAGTCCAATGCGCCTGCCGGACAGCGCATAGCGATTTTAGCTTTTGGTACTTTGCTGTATCCAGCGCTCGAAGTGGCTGAGCAAATCGATGCCTCGGTTGCCAATATGCGCTTTGTCAAACCATTGGATCTTGAGCTTCTGAAGTCTTTGGCGCAAGACCATGATTATTTTGTGACAATTGAAGATGGTGTGATTCAGGGTGGTGCTGGTAGTGCGTGCTTGGAAGCACTCTCCGCTATGGGTATCAATAAGCCCCTATTGCAACTAGGTCTTCCAGATGAATTCGTGGAGCATGGCGATTACAAACTCTTGATGAGTAAGTGTGGCCTAGATTCTGAGGGTATTGCAAAGGCTATTTCCCTGCGTTTCCCCAAGAAAACTGCCGCAAATCCTGTAGCCGCAGGCAAATAAGTCATTTTTGCCTGAAAATAGAGTCATGAACGATATCAGCACTGCTTTTCTTAAACCGCAAACCATGCCGGATATTCAGTCCTCACATGATGAGCGTGCTTTGCCGATTGAGCAGGTGGGGATTCGGGGATTGCGTCATCCATTGAGCATCCGTACTCAGACAGGTGTAATGCCGGCTGTTGGTAATTTTGAAATGGATGTGGCTTTGCCTGCGCATGTGAAGGGCACTCATATGTCCCGTTTCATCGCGCTCTTGCAAAAACACAATGAGCCTATTGATAGTGCCTCCGTAGTTGCAATGGTGCGCGAGATGTTGCCGCTACTCAATGCAACAGAGGGCCGCATTCAATTTACTTATACGCACTTTGTAAAAAAAGCCGCACCGGTATCGGGTGTTGAAAGCTTGATGGATTACGAAGTGACTTGGACTGCGAAAGCTAAACAAAATGCGTCTGGCGTAATCGACGTTGAGTTAAACCTCCGTGCTTTAGTTCCAGTGATGAGTTTGTGCCCTTGCTCGAAAGAGATTTCGGAGTATGGCGCGCACAATCAACGCTCACATGTAACCATGTCTGTAGATCTGGATCCACAGACTAAGATGACAGTCGAAGATTTAGTGACAGCAGCTGAGAGTCAAGCATCTAGTGAGCTGTGGGGCTTGCTCAAGCGCCCTGATGAGAAGTGGGTTACTGAACGTGCGTATGACAATCCCAAGTTTGTAGAAGACTTGGTGCGCGATGTGGCTGGTCAACTTAAAGGCGATGATCGTATTTTGTCTTTAGTGGTTGAAGCTGAGAATTTTGAGTCAATTCACAACCACAGCGCTTACGCCAAAATTAGTCTTACAAAGTAAGCGGCACTAAAAAATTTACTTAAGCGAGATTATTGCTCGCCAAATCCCAACGGGGTTTGATATCAAAAGCACCTGAAGTGGTTGCGCCATTGTTTTCTGCCAACATGCGCAGTGCACCAGCAAACGCAATCATCACGCCGTTATCAGTACACAGATCGACTGGCGGGTAATGAACTTCAAATCGATTTTTCTTGGCGCTGGCATTTAGAGCGGCGCGTAATTGCAAGTTGGCGCCCACACCACCAGCTAGCACCAAATGTTTGCAAGCAGTTTGCTTGAGTGCTTTTTCTGATTTACTGACTAAGACCGCCACCAAAGAATCGACAAAGCTGCGTGCGAGATCCGCATGAAATACTGCAATCTCATCGGAATCGGTGATGCCCAGCGCATCAAATTTTTTCACCTGGTTCAGAACCGCCGTTTTGAGCCCGGAGAAGGAAAAATCCAAATCTCCTGAATGCAGCATCGGCTTGGGCAGATCAAATCTCCCGGATTGCCCTTTTTCTGCCAATTTGGAGATGGCGGCGCCACCTGGATAGTCCAGGCCCAGTAATTTGGCTGTTTTATCAAAGGCTTCGCCCGCGGCGTCGTCTAGGGTTTCGCCCAGAAGTTGGTATTTACCAACCCCGCTCACCAGCATCAACTGGGTATGTCCGCCTGAGACTAGAAGGGCAATAAAGGGGAATTCCGGTACAGAAGCCCCCAAAAGCGGGGAGAGCAGGTGTCCTTCAAGGTGGTGCACCCCAATGGAGGGCAAATTCAGACCCTGGGCTAGGGATTTAGCAAAAGCACTACCCACGAGCAGGGCGCCAGCTAAGCCAGGGCCCTGGGTGTAGGCTACCGCATCGATATCCTTTAATTTGAGGCCGGCTTCATGCAAAGCATCATCTAAAAGGGGTAAAACCCGTCGTATATGGTCTCTAGAGGCCAATTCTGGGACGACACCCCCATAATCCCGGTGCATCGCAATTTGGGAGTGCAGAGCCTGCCCTAGGATGCCCTGATGGGCTGGGGCGCGGTTTTCCCAGGGGGAAGTGTCGTATACGGCCACCCCGGTCTCATCACAAGAAGTTTCTATCCCTAAAACAATCATTTTTTTGCTTGGTCGTGCTAGAATCGCTGTTCAGTTAATTTTTCGATATTTTTCGAGCATATACGAGTTAAACAAGTATGACTA
>ERZ650303.242-NODE-242-length-16340-cov-5.131471_pt1 | contig 16340 bp, 15 predicted proteins | sample MGYA00376239_ERZ650303 | MGnify/ENA primary metagenome ERZ650303 (study PRJEB26733, sample SAMN07839262) | wastewater metagenome | biome: small river; feature: stream; material: water | place: USA: North Carolina | collected 2016-04-05 ... | reverse complement strand
TTTTCTGCCCAGTCTTTTTCCAGGGCGGCGATTTGCTGTTCACGAGTTGCCATGTTGATTCCTTCAGGAGAGAGATTGCGAAAAGTACGTTAACGAGCGGGCTGGCTTTATGGAGATCGTTCGTTATGTATGGAGTGACTATATACGCGTTTTGCTGCAAGCGCAACAACTCTTATATAAGACATAAGATCATTGAAAATCCAGCAAAAACATACTGTTGTGAGCAATGTCCGTGCCAGTTTATTAGAAAAGTGTGCGTTGCCGCATAAAAAAACCGGCTGCAAAGAGCCGGTTTAGTCATCGAAACCGCCGAGCGTAACGATGCTGTGTTTGTTATAGCGCCCGAAAAGGAATCAGATAAGTGCTTGTGCCGAGACGATCACACCGTCTTCATCGGCGCATAGCCATTCGCCAGGCTTCAAGATGACGCCACCAAAGCTGACGGGTACATCACGTTCACCCACATTTTTCTTAACGGTCTTGAGCGGGTGCGTATTCAACGCGCGCACGCCCAACGGCATCTGGTTAATGGCAGCGCTGTCACGGATGCATCCATAAACAACCACGCCTTCCCAACCATTCTTGACGGCCATAGCGGCAAGTTGATCGCCCAGTAGCGCGCAACGCAGGCTGCCGCCACCATCGATGACCAGCACTTTGCCAGCACCGGGTTCGCCCAGCAGCGTGCGGACCCATGAGTTGTCCTCAAAGATTTTCAACGTCACGATCTGGCCGGCAAAAGCCGCTTTGCCACCGTAGCGCTGGAACATGGGTGCCATGACGCGTAACTGCGCCGTGTTGATGAGCACTTCGTTGTTGTCGAGGAGGTCTGTGGTGAGTAGGTGGGTCATGATGAGATGCTGATCTGATATAAAAATAAAGTGTGGCTTTAGGCCGGGATGCTTTCCTGACCTTGGGGGTCCTTACGCGCGCTATCGCTGAAGTGCAGTTTGACCTGGTCGTTTTCGTCGATATCCACCGTCACCTGGCCGCCATGCGCCAATTGCCCGAAGAGCAGCTCATCGGCTAAGGCAGAACGTATGGTGTCCTGAATCAAGCGCGCCATGGGTCGTGCGCCCATGAGTGGGTCAAAGCCATTTTCTGCCAGATGCGCTTTGAGGGCCTCGGTGAAGGTGACGTCCACCTTTTTCTCGTGCAGTTGCTCTTCCAATTGCATCAGGAACTTATCAACCACGCGCAGGATGACTTCCAGATCGAGCGGTTTGAAGGAAATCGTCGCGTCCAGACGATTGCGGAACTCTGGTGTAAAGACGCGTTTGATTTCTTCCAGTTCGTCACCCACCTGTTTTTTGGCGGTGAAGCCCATCACGGATTTGTTCAGGGTTTCCTGGCCGGCGTTCGTCGTCAGAATAATCACGACGTTGCGGAAATCCGCCTTGCGTCCGTTATTGTCGGTCAGCGTACCGTGATCCATCACCTGCAGCAGAACGTTGTAGATGTCCTGATGTGCCTTCTCGATTTCGTCGAGTAACAAAACGCAATACGGTTTTTTGTTGATGGCTTCGGTGAGCAAGCCGCCCTGTTCGAAACCCACATAGCCCGGCGGCGCACCGATCAGGCGCGATACGGCATGGCGTTCCATATACTCCGACATATCAAAACGGAGCAGGTCAATCCCCAGGCAGTAGGCCAGCTGTTTGGCCACTTCGGTTTTGCCGACGCCGGTGGGTCCCGAGAACAGAAATGCACCGATAGGCTTACCCGGGTTGCCAAGCCCGGAACGGGCCATTTTAATGGCGCGAGCCAGTGCATCAATCGCCTTGTCCTGGCCGAAGACGACGGCTTTCAGATCACGGTCGAGATTTTTCAAGGCACGTTTATCATCATTAGAAACATGCGAGGGCGGAATGCGGGCAATGCGTGCCACGATGTCTTCAATTTCGTGTTTGCCGACGACCTTCTTCTGTTTACTCTTGGGCAGAATGCGCTGCGCGGCACCAGCTTCATCGATGACATCAATTGCTTTATCGGGCAGGTGGCGATCTGTAATATGGCGGGCGGCAAGTTCCGCTGCCGTAGTAAGAGCAGAGGCCGTGTACTTGATGCTGTGGTGCGCTTCGAAACGTGATTTGAGGCCCTTGAGGATTTCGATGGTTTCTGCCACCGATGGCTCATTGACATCCACCTTCTGGAAGCGGCGCGACAGCGCCGAATCTTTCTCGAAGATACCGCGGTATTCGACGAAGGTCGTCGCCCCGATACAGCGTAGCTGGCCATTCGCCAGCGCTGGTTTGAGCAGGTTGGATGCGTCCAGCGTGCCGCCCGATGCCGACCCAGCGCCAATCAGCGTATGAATTTCGTCAATGAAAAGAATGGCGTTCGGGTTGTCTTTCAGCGCTTTGAGCACGCCCTTCAGGCGTTGCTCAAAGTCACCACGGTATTTGGTGCCTGCCAGCAAAGCCCCCATGTCCAGTGAATACACGATAGATTCAGCCAGGACCTCGGGCACTTCTTTATCGACGACGCGGCGGGCCAGGCCTTCGGCAATTGCGGTTTTGCCGACCCCGGCTTCACCGACCAGCAGCGGGTTGTTTTTACGGCGGCGGCACAGAATCTGTACTACACGCTCGAGTTCGCGCTCGCGCCCGATCAAGGGGTCGATTTTGCCTTGCTGCGCCAGCTCGTTCAGGTTCACGGTGAACTGTGCGAGGGGGCCATTCTGGGTTTTGTCGGCGGCGTCAGCCTCGCCATCAGCGCCGTCAGCTTTTACGTTGTCGCGCGGCACTTTGGCAATGCCGTGAGAAATAAAATTAACGAGATCCAGGCGCGACACATTCTGCTTCTGCAAGAAGTAAACGGCGTGTGAATCCTTTTCGCCAAAAATGGCGACGAGTACGTTGGCCCCGGTGACTTCTTTTTTTCCGGAAGACTGCACATGCAGAATCGCGCGTTGAATCACGCGTTGAAAGCCTAATGTCGGCTGGGTATCTGCCTCGGCGTCTTCGGCCACGACCGGCGTATGGTCCTCAATAAAGCGGGTGAGCTCGAAACGCAGGGCTTCAAGCTGGGTGCCGCAAGCCCGTAACGCATCGGAAGCGGATGGATTGTCGATTAACGCGAGTAGCAGATGCTCGACCGTAATGAATTCATGGCGCTTCTGGCGCGCCTCGACAAAGGCGCTGTGCAGGCTGACTTCAAGTTCCTGGGCAATCATGGGGCTTCCTCCATCACGCAGGCCAAGGGGTGTTGCTGTTCCCGGGCCAGATTAACAACCTGTTCCACTTTGCTGGCCGCGATATCCCGCGTGTAAACACCGCAGATGCCACGACCTTCGGTATGCACTTCCAGCATGATACGCATGGCACGATCATGATCCATGCGGAATATCGACTGCAAGACATGGATCACAAAATCCATGGGGGTGAAATCATCGTTGAGTAGCAGTACTTGGTATAAAGGGGGTGGGCGGACGGACTGTTCTTCTCTCTCGAGAAGCGCCGTGCCCTCCTGGGTTTTTCGTTGAGCTGCCATAGAGGCCAATTTAAGGCCAAAGGCGCAATACTTCAATGGCTTTGCTGTAAAAAGGCGTTGCAACGCTGCATAAAGCGTGCAGCGCAGCATAAAAACATATAAAAACTTGTTGACGATACGTAAAACATCGCGTACAAAAGATGCATACCGGAAATCCGGTACAGGGAGGAGTGTGAGCGCACCTAGTGTGCTACGTTCCGAAATAGTTGAAAGAGGTCAGTACGACCGGAAGGAAGCAGTAACATGGCACTAGGTACAGTCAAATGGTTCAATGACGCAAAAGGTTTTGGTTTCATCACGCCGGACGGCGGCGGTGAGGATCTGTTTGCGCATTTCTCCGCAATCACCATGAACGGTTTCAAGACCCTGAAAGAAGGCGAACGCGTTTCTTTCGACGTGGTCGATGGCCCTAAGGGTAAGCAAGCCGCTAATATCGGCCGCGCTTAATGCGGATTGGCTGATCTGCCCTTGTGGCAGATCGGTCACCGTGAAAAAGCCACCTTCGGGTGGCTTTTTCTTTGGGCTATCATTGGGTATGTTCAGATTCAGACAATCTCTTGCCTGCGCTATGGCAGCGCTGCTCTTCGTACAGCCCTGGTCGAGTGTTGCTGCGCCCGGTGAGCTGCCGGAGCTCGGCGAGGCCGCCCAGGATGTGCTCACGCCGCAAATGCAGCGTCGTCTGGGTGAGGGGTTTTATAACGAAGTGCGACTGCGCGATCCGGCGTACGTGGAAGATCCGGAAATTTCGGGCTATGTAAATCGCGTGGGTCGTAAACTGGTTTCAGCAAGCCCCAATCCGAGTGGGCGCTTCACTTTCTTTGTGCTACGTGACCGGCAGATCAATGCCTTTGCTACCTTTGGCGGTTATGTTGGTGTGAATACGGGGCTTTTGCTAGCAGCCCGGACAGAGTCGGAATTTGCCGGCGTCCTCGCGCACGAAATTTCCCACGTCAATCAGCAGCATTTGGCACGCGGCATTATGGCTGCGAAGAACCAATCGATTTCCTCGCTGGCCAGCTTGGCCCTGCTTATTTTGGCCGCACGAACCGGGGGTAATACGGGACAGGTGATTCAAGGGGCAGGGCAGGCGATTGATGCGGCCAATATCCAGTCGCAATTAGGCTATTCGCGGGACTTTGAACGTGAAGCAGATCGCGTGGGTTTCCAGACCTTGACCAAAGCCGGTTACGACCCGAAAGGCATGGCGGATTTTTTTGAGCGGTTGCAGAAATCGACGGCCGTTTATGAGAATAATGCCCCCGTTTATTTACGGACACACCCGCTGACCACGGAGCGGATCTCCGACATGCAGGGGCGTGCTTATGGCGCGAGCTATAAACAGACAAGGGACAGTCTGGAGTTCTATCTGGTGCGCGCTAAACTGCGCGTCATGGAGTCTGCGCCACAGGATGCGCTGGCTGAGTTTGAACTCCAGTTGCGCGAACGTCGTTTCGCCCATGAATCAGCTGTCTGGTATGGCGTTTCCCGGGCATATCTGCGTATGGGGCGTCTGGCGGATGCCGAGAAAGCGCTGATGCAAGCCCGTAAACTTTCCCCGGCCGATCCGATGTTCGAGGTATTGGGTGCCGAGATTAAACTGGCAGAGAAAGACCTGCCCGGGGCAACCGCGATTTACCGCGAAGGTGTTAAACGGTATCCGAATGATGAAGCTTTGGCGCTTGGTCTGATCAACGTATTGCAGTTGCAAGGTCAGAATGAAGCGGTAGTGCAATTAATTGACAGTCGGTTACGCTCGGGCGTGCGCGACCCCAAGCTCTACCAGTTGCAGGCACAGTCCTACTCGGCTCTGGGTAAAACCGTGCAGTCTCGCCGTGCGACGGCGGAATCCTATGCGCTCAACGGACAGACGCAAGCCGCCGTCGAACAGCTGGAACTGGCACAGCGCGAAGCGAAAACCTTTTACGATCAATCGATGATTGATACGCGTCTGCGCGCATTGCGGGCGCAGGTTTTTGAAGAGCGCAGGGCGGCCAAAGAATCGCCCTTCTGATGACAACACTGCCCAACCCGTTATGAACGAACACGCCATCGCTGCACCAGACAGACAACTGGATGTCACAGGACTCAAATGCCCCATGCCTATACTGCGCACCAAAAAAGCGCTGGCCGAAATGAGCAGCGGACAAGTGCTGGAGATCCGCGCGACAGATCCAGCCGCGAAAGACGATCTGGCGGCGTTCGCCCGGCAGACCGGACACCACCTGTTGCAGTCGCTGGAAGACAGCAGCGGTTTCGTGTTTTATCTGCAACGTAAATAGTGTCAGCAGCAGCCATGTCGGCCGTCCTGTTTCGTGATGGGCTCGTGCCTGATCACATTCAGGGTAGCTTGTTATGCACCTCGTTGAGCACTGCCTGGCCGGTGAGTGATGCAGAAACACTCGGCCTTGCACTCGATGCCGCAGATGCGGCGCGTGCCACGGGGGCCGTGGCTGTTTTTGCTTTCGACTACGAAATGGGTGCGCTACTGGAGCCCACGGTGCCAGAACGCGGCAGACAATCCGATGTGCCAGACATGCCGTGTGGCCACGTCTGGATTTTCGATCAAGCAACCTGGCTCACCTGTAGCGAAGCGGATGCCTGGCTTGCCGAGCGCGGTTCGGTTGGGCCTGCCGGCTGCATCGTAGGAGAAGCCGCGCTGAGTGAGCAGCGCTATGCCGAAAAGCTGGCGCAGATTCGGCAGGCGATTGCCGAAGGTGAAATTTATCAGGTTAATTTCACTTTCCCGCTGGATGTTACGCTTTACGGAGATCCGGCCCATGTGTTTTTAAAACTGGTGCAGGCGCAGCCGACGGCACACGCGGTTTATCTGGACACACCGGCCTATCAGGCGCTTTCGTTATCCCCTGAGTTGTTCTTTAGCGTCCACGGAGATCAGATTACCGTACGCCCAATGAAAGGCACCGCGCCCCGTGCACAGGATTTCCTGGCCGATCAGGCGCAGGCAGCTGCCCTAAAAGCCTCGGAAAAAAATCGGGCCGAGAACCTGATGATCGTCGATTTGTTGCGTAACGATCTGGGGCGTGTGGCAACGTCGGGCAGTGTCGTGGTCAATACGCTATTTGACATTGAAGCCTATGCCACCGTGCATCAGATGACCTCGAGCGTTTCGGCAACCTTGCGTACGCAACGGCTGCGGGATCTGATTACGGCGTTGTTTCCGTGTGGGTCGGTCACCGGGGCACCCAAAGTGGCGGCCATGCAGAAAATCCATGCCCTGGAAAGCGCCCCACGCGGTCTTTACACCGGCAGCATCGGCTGGGCAAATGCTGAGCGTATCGAAGCTAATGTGGCTATTCGCACGCTAGTGCTCGATCCACCGATCAATGAGCGGCAGACGGTGCGAAGTGCCGTTCTGGGCATCGGTAGCGGCATTGTCTGGGATTCGGATCCGGCCGATGAATACGCCGAATGTCTCCTGAAAAGTACGTTTCTCACGAAGCCGGACCCGAGATTCAGTTTGTTTGAAACGCTACGGCTCGAACTGCCGCCGGATGAACTGGAAGCCACGCTGCCGCTAATCGAATTATTTCCGCGTTACCGATTGCACCGTTCGCGTCTCGCAAAATCGGCACAGGCACTGGGCTTTGCTTTTGATGCGAGCGCTTTTGAAGCTGTGTTGTGGCAGGTTAAAGCCGAGATTCGGCAGAAAGTAGCGCCCAGTGCGCAGACCAGAAAGTACCGCGTGCGGGTGGACCTCACGCATGACGGGGCCTTGAAGGCAGGTTGGGCCGCTTTGCCGCCAATCGCCGAACGTGTTGCTTTGATCTGGGCGAATGAACGTCTGGATGCGGCAAACCCGTTGTTGCGCCACAAAAGTTCGGTGCGCACGATTTACGATGCGGCCATTGAAGCCGCTACGAAGCAATATGCCTTTGATGCCTTATTCTGCAACGATGCGGGGCAGGTGTGTGAAGGTGCCCGCAGCAATGTGTTTGTGCGCGAAGGCCAGCGTTTGCTGACTCCGCCAGTGCGTTGCGGCTTGTTGCCGGGCGTGCTGCGTGGTGAGTTGCTTGCGTGCGGTGAGGCCAGCGAGTCTCTGTTAAGCGTCAACGACATCAAGGCGGCTTCGCGAGAAGGCCGGCTGCGCGTCGGTAATGCCCTCCGCGGTTTAATGCCGGCCTATCTCAAATAAACCTTAGCCTTGTTTCAGTTTTGCCAACTGGGGTTTGAGCATGGTCAGAGTGTGGGCAAAGTCGGCCATGCGCTGGCGTTCTTGTGCCACGACTGCGGGCGGTGCACGATCGACAAATGAGGCATTGCCCAGTTTGCCTTCGGCCTTGGTAATTTCGCCCTCCAGGCGTGCGATTTCTTTTTCCAGGCGTGCGATTTCTGCCGGGATGTCGATTTCCACTTCCAGCATCAATTGCACATTGCCTAAGACCGCAACGGGTGCCAGAGCGTCCGTCGGTAGTGTCTCGACAAAGCGCACGTCGGCCAGCTTGGCCAGCGCTTTCAGGACAGCTGAGCCACGGGCCAGTTCGCTCTGTTCTGCTACAGGTGCGGCCACAATCAGAGGCACTTTGGTCGCGGGAGAGAGGTTCATTTCGCCCCGCAGATTGCGGCAGGCCGAGACCAGTGCTTTGAGTCGATCAACCTCAGCCTCTGCAGCGTTGTCGATACGTGTGGCATCCGCCAAGGGGTAACCAGCCAGCAAGAGGGTGTCGTGGGTTTTACGGCCAGCCATCGGCGCTATGGTTTGCCAGAGCTCTTCCGTGATAAACGGGATGAAGGGATGAGCCAAACGTAGAATCGTTTCCAGTACACGCAATAAGGTAAGGCGTGTGGCGCGTTGTTCTTCCGGCGTGCCGTTCTGAATCTGGGTCTTGGCGATTTCCAGATACCAGTCGCAGTATTCGTCCCACACCAGGTGGTAGAGCGCCTGTGCGGCCAGGTCAAAGCGGTACTCGGCAAAGTGCTGGCCGATCTCGGCTTCGGCGCGTTGCAGCAGACTGATGATCCAGCGGTCTGCGGCTGAATATTGAAGCGCGCTGTCAGCGGCTTCGATACCGCAGTCCTGGTCTTCCGTGTTCATCAGCACGAAGCGTGTGGCGTTCCACAACTTGTTACAGAAGTTGCGATAGCCTTCACAGCGCGACAAGTCGAATTTGATGTCGCGGCCGGGGCTGGCCAACGAGGTGAACGTGAAACGTAGGGCATCGGTGCCAAAGCTCGGAATCCCCGCCGGGAATTCCTTGCGCGTTTCTTTCTCGATGCTCTGTGCCTGTTTCGGATTCATCAGGCCGAAGGTCCGTTTCTTCACGAGATCGTCCAGCGTGATGCCGTCGATGAGGTCAATCGGATCGAGCACATTGCCCTTCGACTTACTCATTTTCTGACCCTTGCTGTCGCGGATCAGGCCATGCACATAGACATCTTTGAACGGAATGCGACCGGTCAGGTGATTGGTCATCATCACCATGCGTGCAACCCAGAAGAAGATGATGTCGAAGCCGGTGACCAGCACGCTGGTCGGTAGATAACGTTCCAGCATCGCATTCGGCGTGGCCGGCCACTCTGGGGTCCAGTCCAGGGTCGAGAACGGCCACAGGGCGCTGGAGTACCAGGTGTCGAGCACGTCTTCATCACGGCGCAGTGCACCGGTGTAACCGTCGGCCGCCGCTTGTGCCTGTGCTTCTGCTTCATCGTGTGCGACATAGACCTTGCCGTTATCACCGTACCAGGCGGGAATCTGATGGCCCCACCACAGCTGGCGCGAGATACACCAGTCCTGAATATTGTTCAGCCACTGGTTGTAGGTGTTGACCCAGTTTTCCGGATGGAAGCGGATTTCGCCGTTAGCGACGACATCCAGTGCCTTCTGGGTGATCGATTTGCCGTCAGCCGCGGGCTTCGACATGGCAACGAACCACTGGTCGGTTAGCATCGGCTCAATGACCACGCCGGTACGATCACCACGCGGCACTTTGAGTTTGTGCTTGTCAGTTTTTTCCAGAATGCCCAGTGCTTCCAGATCCTCGACAATCACCTGTCGGGCTTCGAAGCGATCCAGGCCGCGATATTTCTCGGGTGCCTGGTCATTGATTTTGGCATCCAGTGTCAGAATCGACATGATCGGCAGGTTGTGGCGCTGGCCCACGGCATAGTCATTGAAGTCATGGGCCGGCGTGACCTTGACGCAGCCGGTGCCGAATTCCAGATCGACATAGCTGTCGGCAATGATCGGAATCTCGCGATCGGTCAGCGGTAGCTTCACCATCTTGCCGATCAGGTGCTGATAACGCGGGTCTTCCGGGTGCACCATGACGGCCGTATCGCCGAGCATGGTTTCCGGACGGGTTGTGGCAACCGTCAGTGAACCACTGCCATCGGCCAACGGATAGCGGATATGCCAGAGGAAGCCATCTTCTTCTTCCGACAGCACTTCCAGATCGGAGACCGCCGTGTTGAGTTTCGGATCCCAGTTGACGAGGCGCTTGCCGCGATAGATCAGGCCTTCGTTGTAGAGGCGGACAAAGCTCTCGGTCACCGTTTGCGATAGACCTTCATCCATCGTGAAGCGCTCACGCGTCCAGTCGCAGGAGCTACCCAGACGTCGCATCTGCTGCGTGATCGTACCCCCGGAATAGGCCTTCCATTCCCAGACTTTTTCTAGAAACTTTTCGCGGCCGAGGTCGTGGCGTGAGATACCATCGCGCTCCAGTTGGCGTTCCACCACGATCTGCGTGGCGATGCCGGCGTGGTCCGTACCCGGTTGCCACAGCGTGTTAGCGCCGCGCATGCGGTGGTAACGCGTCAATGCATCCATCAGGGTCTGATTGAAACCATGGCCCATATGCAAGGTGCCAGTCACATTGGGCGGCGGTAGCAGAATGCAGAAGGCCTCATCCTTGGCGGCATCTTCGCCCGCCGCAAAATAACCGCGCTCTTCCCAGGTCTGGTACCAGCGGCGTTCGATGTCGGCGGGTTCAAAGGATTTAGCTAGCGTCATGGGGATCAATTCAAAACGGGATTAATTGGATTTGCGGTAGGTAATCGGGTAGCCGCGGTCTTTGTAAAACGCCATACGGCTTCGGGCGGTCGCTTTGTCAGCATCGCGCTGGGTCACGATCTCGAAGAGGCGCTGATAGCGGGCAAAACCCGGCGGTACATCATCACCCAGGTTCACCAGCAGTTCGTCCTGGGCAACGGCTTCAAGATTGTCGGTAATAATGATGAGCGTGCGATCCGCCTCCGCACTATGGGCGTAGCAGTGCGGTATAAAAGCGGTCGGCTCGGTGGCCCAGAGGGCCTGATCAAAAGCAGCGGCATGCGCCGGATCGGGAATGAAAAACGTGATGGGTTTGCGTCGTTCCCAGGCAAGCACAGCCAACCGCACCGCCTGCGTCAGACGATCCGGTTGGTCATGGTAACAGTCGATTTGTGTCACGTAGGTCCAGGTCGTTTAGTCGGCCTTGCCGGCGCGCTGCATCAGGAAGCGCGTGAGCAGCGGTACCGGTCGGCCCGTAGCGCCCTTGTCTTTGCCTTGCAGCCAGGCGGTGCCGGCGATGTCCAGGTGTGCCCAGGGGTAAGCCTTGGTAAAGCGAGACAGGAAGCAGGCCGCGGTGATCGTGCCACCCCAGCGACCGCCGATATTGGCCATGTCGGCGAACGGGCTCTTCAGCAGATCCTGATAGTCGTCCCACAGTGGCAGCTGCCAGGCGCGATCCATGGTGGCGGTACCGGCGTCACGCAGCTCATCGATCAGCGGGTCGTTGTTGCCCAGCAGACCGCTGGCAACCTGGCCCAGGGCAACGACGCAGGCACCGGTCAGCGTGGCTACATCGACCACCGCCGCGGGCTTGAAGCGTTCTGCATAGGTGAGCGCGTCGCACAGCACCAGACGGCCTTCGGCATCGGTGTTCAGAATTTCGATGGTCTGGCCGGACATTGACGTGACGATGTCACCCGGGCGCGTTGCCGCACCGCCGGGCATGTTTTCCGTGGTCGGCACAATCACCACCAGGTTGATCGGCAGCTTCATGGCGGCAATGGCGCGCATGGTGCCCAGAACGCTGGCTGCGCCGCACATGTCGTACTTCATCTCGTCCATCTCGGCGGCTGATTTAATCGAAATGCCACCGGTATCGAAGGTGATGCCTTTGCCGACCAGCACCACGGGTTTATCCGTTTTTTTGCCGCCTGCGTATTCCAGCACAATAAATTTAGGCGGTTGGTGCGAACCCTTAGCCACAGCCAGCAGGGAGTGCATGCCCAGCTTTTCCATGGCGGCTTTTTCAAGAATCAGGCACTTCAGGCCAAAATCCTTGGACAGCTTTTTGGCTTCGTTGGCCAGATAGGTTGGTGTGCAGATATTGCCCGGCAGATTGCCCAGGTCCCGCGTCAGATTCATGCCTTCAACAATCGCAGCCCCTGCAGTCACGGCCTCGTTGACTGCTTTAGTGGCTTTATCTGACGTGAAAGCCACCACCGATTTCAGTTTGACCGGTGTGGCTTTCGGCGTAGTCTTGAAGCCGTCAAAGCGATATGCGCATTCGCCGGCCAGCACAATGGCTTGCCGCACGGCGGCGCTGACGCTGAGGCCGTTGACCTGCAGCGTAGTGAGCGTGTTCACGGTATCCGCAGCCGTTGTGCCCAGCACCGCATTGAGCGCAGCACGGTTGGCCTGCATCCAGCTTTTACTGGTGAGTTCGGCCGCCTGGCCAAGGCCAACCAGGATCAGACGCTCTGCTTTAATCCCCTCCGGATGGCGCACGATCAGGGTGCTGCCCGCTTTAGCATTAAAGTCACCTTGCTTCAGGAGGCGGCCGATCAAACCACCCGCCGCTTTGTCAGTTGCAGCCGTGACGGCAGGTTGCGTACCGCTTTCAAATACACCAAGAATCAGTGCGTTGGTGCTCAAAGACTGGGTAGCGCCGGTTTTTGTGCTAAATTTCATCGGATTCTCCGGAGGGAAATGGTTTGGACATCTCGGTTCAACTCGTGATTATCCCTGCCGGCATTGCTTTTCGTCAAAATTCCGACATAGATCAGGCCGCACCGTTTTGAAGCATTCTTACCGATCATGATATTTGCGCGCGCCATGCGGCGTGAATTTGTCCAGAACGCAGTGGCTATTTCAGTCGCTTTGCTGGTGATTCTGTTGACCACTTTTCTGGTTCGCCTGCTCAACGAGGCGACCGTGGGTAAGGTATCGGCCTCGGCCGTGGGCCCGTTGCTGGGCTTTGCCATCTTCAATTTTCTCCCGATTCTGCTGTCGTTGGCATGCTTCATGGCGATTCTGCTGACGCTGTCGCGTGGCTACCGGGATTCGGAAATGACCGTCTGGTTCACCGCCGGTTTGTCCTTGCGCGCCTGGATCCGGCCGGTACTGGTGTTTGCCATCCCGATTATGCTGGTCGTGGGCGCTCTGACTCAGGAGCTTGTGCCTTGGGCGCATGGGGAAAGCCTCAAGTATCGGCAGCACGTGTCGGATCAGAATGAGCTCGGCCTGGTGCGCCCCGGCGTTTTCCGGGAATCGACCGATGGTCGCCGCATATTCTTTATCGAATCGGCGGATAAGTCGGGTGAGGTTGTCCGGAATATTTTTGTCAGCGACAACCAGCCGGACAAGCTGGGTATTACCGTGGCCGAGCGTGGTCGCCAGGAAATTCACGAAAACGGTGATCGTTTTATTGTGCTTGAAAAAGGCCATCGTTACGAATTGAAGCCGAACTCGCCTGAGTTACGGGAAATGACCTACGAGCAATACGGGTTTCGCGTAGAAACCAAGGCCAACGACAACACGATCCGTCATCAGGACAGCATGCCGACCCGGGAGCTGCTGATGAACCCCACGCGTGAAAGCCTAGGTGACGTGGTGACGCGCGTGGGCATGACCATCATGGTCGTGATGCTGGCGCTGCTGGCGATTCCGCTGTCCTATGTCAATCCGCGGGCTGGCCGTTCAGCCAATATGATCCTGGCGCTGCTGGTTTACTTTATCTATATCAACCTCATGACGGTGGCCCGGGCCTGGGTGATTCAAGGGCGCTTGCCTTTTGCCGTCGGGCTGATCGGCCCGCACCTGCTGATGGCGGGTGTGCTCGTCTGGGGTTTCTATTACCGAATGGGTGCCGCAACGCGCAAAGCGCGCCAACGCATCCGCAAGGCAGGGGTCTGACATGATCTACCGTAAATATGTCGGTCGGGAAGTCCTGCTCGCCACCCTGTTGATCCTGGGGGCCTTTATGGTGCTGTTCGCCTTCTTTGATCTGATGGGCGAGCTGGGCAAACTGGGTGAGGGCGGCTACAAGCTATTTCAGGCCATTGTTTATGTGGTGCTGATTCAGCCGGGCCGTATTTATGAGCTGATGCCTATCTGTGTACTCATTGGTACGCTCTATGCGCTTTCCAATCTGGCCCGGCATTCGGAAATCAACGTCTTGCGGGTGTCTGGTGTTTCCAGCAACCAGCTACTCATGACGCTCATGCGGGTCGGTCTTCTGCTGGTGGTCTTTACCTTTGTGCTGGGTGAGTTTGTCGTGGCTCCGGCCGAACAGAAGGCGCAGGAATGGCGCGTCAAAGCCATGAGCGGCACCATTACCCAGGGCCTGCAGTCCGGTGTCTGGGTCAAAGATGACAAGACTTTTGCCAACATCAACGCGTTGCGTGCGGATGGCCATCTGGAGTCGGTGCGTATTTACCAGTTTAAAAACGACATGACGCTGGATCGTGTGTCGTATGCCAAAACAGCGACCTTTGAAGCGCCCGATGTCTGGATGCTGGGGGATGTGTCAGAAACCGTGCTGGAAGGGCAGCGGGTGAAGCAGATCCAGCTGCCGAGTAAAGCCTGGAAAACGGCTATTACGCCAGAAGTCTTGCAGGTGTTGCTGGTGCGGCCGCATCTGATGTCTGTTTACGAGCTCACCATGTATGTGCAGCATCTCAAGCGCAATGGCCTGAGCACGGATGCCTACATCATTGCTACCTGGAAGAAAGTGTTCTACCCATTGTCGATTCTGGTCATGATGGCTCTTGCCTTACCCTTTGCCTACCGCCATGACCGTGTGGGTGGTGTCAGCCTGCGTATTTTTGCCGGTGTCATGATTGGTGCCATGTTCTATATGCTGAACGGGCTGGTTTCCAGCCTGGGTGCCATCAATAGCTGGTCGCCTTTTGTCACGGCCGCGATGCCCATGATCCTGTTTATGGGCGCAGCGATTTCATTGCTTAAACGGGCAGAAAAACGCTAACAGCTTACGTGTTCAGCAGAATAATGCGGCTGCCAGCAATGCGGTCGTGCAGAAACTGCCGGTCAGGGTCAATGACACTCCAGAGCAGGGCCAAACCGGTCGGCCAGCAAATCCAGCCCATGCCGTAACGGACGAGTGCCTGTAAGGGGCGGAGCGGGGTGCCTGTGCGGGCATCGACCAGGCGTATCCGCCAGGTTTTCATGGCCAGCGTCTGGCCGGCGCGTATCCAGCACCAGACAAAATAGCTGCCGAACAGCAAAAAAAGATACAGCCAGAGTAAACCGGGGCCCGGCATGCGCTGGGTGAGTCCGGCAAAAACTGCCACCGGCAGTACAAAGAGAAAAATCCCCAGGGCCAGCAACACCAGCACCTCATAGAGCAGGCTACCCAGCCGGCGGCTCAGGGTGGCGTTTGCCAGGATGCTCATGGTTGCGGTTCTGCCGCAGGTGCAGGCTCTTCTGCCGGTTTGGGTAACTCAAACGTCAGTGGACTGGCGGGGACGGCGGCTTTAGGTGGCACGACCTTCACCGCACTGGGGGCAGTAGCCAGAGAGCCAGCCGCCGTGCCGCTAGGCAAAGCACCTTCCTTGGTCGTCGTGGCAACGGGCTTGCCATCGACAGCGGGTGTGCGGGCTGCGCGTTTGCTGGCTTTTTCCTGTTCGCGTGCCTCTTCTTCCAGACGGGCGCGCACGCCTTCGGGCAGGCTTTGGTAATCGGCCCACTTCTGGGCCAGCGCTGCACGCTCTTCGGCATTATTCTGTTTGCTCAGTTCGCGGAAGCGGTCGCGTGCGGTCTGCCGTTGAGCCGGGGTGAGATTGGCCCATTCCTGCATGCGTTCACGCACACGTTCCTGTTCGGCTTCATTGAGTTTCGGGTAGCGGGCAGCAATTTCCAGCCATTTCTTGCGGCGGAAACGCTCCATGTTGTTCCAGTCTTCCTGCAACGGTGCCAGAATCGTCTGTTGGGCGCTATTTAACTCCTGCCAGCTCGGTTGCGGCGGAATAGCAACGCGCACACCGACCAAGGTGTCCTGATTGGGGCGCGCGCGCGGGTACCACATCGCGACCAGGGCCGCGATAATGGCAATCGCCAGCAGGATTACTCCTGGATGTCTGGCGTGCCGCTGGAAACCCATGACTGGAAGCCCTTGTCTAGCAAAGCGTTAGGAGGGAGTGCTTCACTCAGCAAAGCGCTGTCTTCTCTGGCCAGATCTTCGACCTGGCTCTGTGCTTGCCAGAACATAAAGGTAGCCGCCAGCACCAACACCCCGAAAGAAGCTGCCCAGCGCCGCCAATCCGTCGCCGAGCCAAAGCTATCGCCAAACAGGCTGCCAACCGCACGGTGCGTGCTCTGGCCGGCCAGTTGCAGGGCGCTTTGCCATTGCTTCTGGTGGCTTAGTGCCTGTTCACGCATCTGGGCCAGGCGTGCAGTGATGCGGCTGGGCAGGAGGTCATGGCCCTGATCCAGCGTGCGCGCCATGGCTTTACCCAGCAGGTCATCCTGCCGTGTGTGGTCAATTTGCTGCTGCGGGTGGGTCATAACTGTATTCCTTTTGCTTTCAGAGCCGCTGCCAGGGTTTGGGTGGCCCGTGAGCAGTGGGTTTTGACGCTGCCCTGGGAGCAACCCATGGCTTCGG
>ERZ650303.239-NODE-239-length-16410-cov-4.745582_pt1 | contig 16410 bp, 18 predicted proteins | sample MGYA00376239_ERZ650303 | MGnify/ENA primary metagenome ERZ650303 (study PRJEB26733, sample SAMN07839262) | wastewater metagenome | biome: small river; feature: stream; material: water | place: USA: North Carolina | collected 2016-04-05 ... | reverse complement strand
GCTCTTCCGATCTATTCAAGCCAACCTCAGTTGATAGGCGACGCAACTGTTGCAGGATTACGATTCCCCAGTCGTCTACGCCGGGCTTTCCAACGGTTTGCCCGCCGAACCTGAACTGACAATGGTTGCTGCCCACTGAACAGTAAGTTACTGGTGCGTACTTGTGAGCCAACTTGATTAAGTCCCACATCAATGAGGCTGCGACGTCCGTTTGCTGCATCGGGGAGAGGTCGTTGGATTGAAGCTGCGCCAAAGATGCCGCGTTCGACACCGACTCTACGATATCTCCGGCGTCTACGATTACGATACGCGACCACTTGCCTGCCTTCAACTTTTGCTCAATGCGTGCATACGACTGCATTACGCGCCCAATCAACTCGGGGGTACCGCCCCTAGACGCATTCTTGCCCACTTGGTAGTCGGCTGGAACGATGACGAAAACTTTATCGCCAGCTGGCTGCTGCTTTAGGCTGACACGCTTCTTAGCCTCGGCATACAGCAATGGCAGGTCAACTAAGTTGCCTGCCTTCTTTGTAAACGTAAAACGGAACGAGGTTAGGTAATCTCCGCCGTCGCGCTGCTGCCATTTTGACAAGCGGGGATTGCCGACAATCTCATACTCTGCTGGGTCTAAGCCTGCAGCTTCAAGCATCTCTTCAAAACTTTGAGGTGCCTCAGCATAAGGTGTAGTGGCTATGCCGTTCACACCATCAAACTCGATGCCAGCACGGTACTCTTTAGGAACCCTTACTGACTCGGTTGGCTTCAGGTCATCGAGCACAGCGACAGTTCTTCGCTCGATGCTTCCAAATCTTCTGGTCTGACACAGGGAAGCCCAGTTCGGTCAGTTGGTTAGCCAACGTGCGGGTTGACCAATCGTGGTCATTCAACGCATCCATGAACTTAGCCATGTCTTTTTCGTCAAATGTTTCGATAGCTGCTTCCATCATGGAGCAGAAACGTTCTTTGTTCTCTTTTTCAAGTGCCTCTAGCATGCTTTCAGCCTAGCATGGTTTTTATTCCATAAAAGGAACTTTATTTATATCAATTGCTTCCCACTTATGCAGTGGACATTCAGCATTAGGCAACTTAGTCTTCTCGGTCATGAAGCAACCGCACTTGACGCAAGTCTTTGTAGCCTTAATAAGGAACGGGCACTTATCACAAATAGCCATGCGTTCAACCTGCTGCTCTTCAGCAACACGACCAATGTTCTTATTCAGCAAATCCCAAGGGCGAGCTTTTCTCATGACGACCTCTTCTTCATCCACCACTTGCTACGGTACCAGCCAATGTCACTATTCTGCACTTCGTAATCTTTTACATACTTATAAGGCTTGCCAGTATCAACAACCTCAGACTTCCAGTCATCACGTTTGAATGGGATTGCCTGAATCATAGGTGTGCCTGCAGGGATGATTCCATTGAAATCCTTACGGATAACAAAAGGAAAATTGATTACTACAGGATGTACGTCAGTATCTACAATCGCGCTAAACGAATGAAACGGAAGGTCCGTTCTGTTCAATGGGTGCGTAAAAAGAGTGCTGTAACCCTTAGGAGTTTTGATATGAAAAGTATTAGTGAACTTCCACGGCTGAGTTTCAAACTCCTCAGGCACTGGAACTGCAGCCGTCTGAGAAGGGGCATGCGAAGTAACAATTTCTATCTCAGCAGGTGACCTAAACTTTTTATCTCTCTTGCTGTACTCAACATCGGCAGGCAAAGGGATTAGGTAACCTGCAGTCATCGCATCCAAGAATGGTACGCAACGCTTCACTGACGCAATACGGTCAGCGCTCACAGGTCGCATGCGACGGAACCAGTCAGGGATACCCTTTGATGAAGGGATTGGGTGAGGTATCTCTAAGTCTGGTTTAGCGGAATGGTATTTGATTTTTTTAGTGCTCATGAGTGTGCTCCGGAATCTCAAATGCTCCAGCCTTGTACTTCCAGCCAATCAGCGGGCGTACAACATGTGGGTCAAACTGTACAAACTTAGGCTTGCTTAGCAGTAGGGCAGCTAACTTATTCTCTAGCATCAAAGTCTCCTGCACCTCGCCATCAAGAATAACTGCGATGTGATTTACAGTCACGCCCTCAGGAATAGTAGTTACTTTTGACTTAGGGATAGCCTTCTTGATAGTTGGCTGGGCATGCTTATAAATGAAAAGTTTTACAACCTGCCACATGCTAAGGGATACAGCCTCATGGGCTAACTTCTGGTCCATTAGTTGTACTCCTTACGAACCCAAGACTTACGCTTATAAGAGGTCTCTTTGAGACGTGCAGCCTCACCCTGACGAACATACTCATCAAGTTTCGACTGGTCATAGATTGCTTTCCAAGCTGCACGCTTCACAGGAATTAGTTGCGCAATAGGAGTACCTGCAGGGATGGTACCAACAAAGTCTTCCTTCAAGAAGAAGGGAATGTTTCCATTAGCCCAAAACTTATCGCTATCAATTAGCCCACTAGTTGTAGTGAACGGCAAGTCAAAACGGTTATACGGGTGAGTTAGTAGGATGCTCCAACCACGCGGAGCTTTCCAGCCCCATTCACCTTTCCAAGATAGATGGTTTGGTAGGTGTCCTGCTGGGCGAGGCATCGTGTGACCTAGTTCCATTGGGCGTTCACCAACAAAACTAGAAGAATCTTGTGGACCATTCCAACCAATTTTTAGTTCGCCAGATTCAGTCTTTGATACGTAAATATCAAATGGGGTGACTACTGCGTATCCGCTAATCATTACGTCCATGTATGGCACACAGGCTTTTAGTCCGGGCGCTTGTTCGCCGTTACGTTTATCAATAAAGTGGGCTTCTGCACGCTTATACCACTCTGGTAGTAGTCGCTTTATTGGGGTAGGTTTTCCCAAATCCTTTATGGAATTGGTGTTGCTAAAAATAAGTAGTTTCATTTTGTCTCCGTCTCACTACTACTCTATAACAATGTTGTCTACCGCGTTTCCTTGATTGTAGCCAGATGGGGTGAGTAGTAGACCGTACTCTGTGGTCACGGTTGCACCAGTTGCGTTGTAAACAAGGTCAGAGCCAACCTGTGATGTCATGTTTACGTCTGAGTATGCTCTGGCAGTAATGGTTGTTCCGCTAATCAAAGCCTTCAAGCCTGCAATAGTTGCGTTATCTGAAACCTGTAGTGAAGCAATCTGGCTTACTACGTTTCCTACAGATTGAAGTACTCGCAGGAACTGTGGGTAAAAGTAGCTAGTACCAGACTGGTAGGTGTAATACTTTGGGCTCGATGAGGTGCAGACATAGTTTGTTGCATTATAAGAAGTGCAAGTGCTACCACATGCGTAAAAATAACTGTAAGAGTTGTAGTAGTAATAGCGACAGTATGCAGCGTTTCTAATGTTGTTAGAGTTCCAGGCGCCACAGTAAGGTCCTGCGTAGTTTGTTGCAACGCAATAGTTTGTGACGCTAGATGCACAGTTTGCAGTGTTCTGGTAGCCAGCATCACAGAATGTGCCGTTATAGTTCGTAGTGTAGTTAGCGTTCGAGTACGTAGACTGATATAAGTCAACAGCCCACCAGTTGTTTGCATCCGTCACCCAGATGAGTGCACCAGAACCTGATACTGGACCTTGGATAGCAACTGAAGTCGCCTTGTTGGGCATAACGACTGAGACTGCAGGATATCCGCTAGCAGCATCAGTGCTCTGAGCCTTGTTAGAAGTTACCTTCCAAGTTCCACGCAAAGCTTTCCAAAGCGAACCATCTGATGCTGGACCAAGGCTACCTGTGGTATCAGTACGGTCAAACGTATCGATTAGTTTATTGCGAATGCTAGACGCTATGGAGCCAAGATTCTTTTTCACTAGACTGCCAAGTCTCCAGATAGGTACCAAGTATCAGTTGCACGTTTTACCAACTGCGCATGTGACCACTGTGCACGAAGTTTCAACCCCGGCGTACCATAAACAGTGACACCGCTAATACCAGCAATGCTCAACTGTCCCGTTCCAGCCTGAATGACCGTAATAACTGTTCCAACAGGGAATGCAACAGAGGCATTAGTTGGCACAGTAAAAGCAGCAGCGCTGCTACCAGTCATTTCAATGGCTTTATCTTTGTCAGTTAGAACAAAAGTGTAAGCGCCAGCCTGCGTAATAAAAGTAGTAATAGTTGGTGCATCTGCACCAGCAGGACCAGTTGCACCAGTTGCACCAGTAGCGCCAGTAGCACCAGTAGCACCAGTTGCACCAGTAGGACCCTGAATACCCTGTAAACCTTGTGGACCCTGAGGACCGGTAGCACCAGTGTCACCAGTATCACCCTTTAGCCCCTGAGGTCCCTGAATACCCTGTGCACCAGTGGCACCAGTGTCACCCTTTGGTCCCTGAATACCCTGAGGACCCTGCGGACCAGTAGCACCAGTGGCACCAGTCAAACCAGTAGGACCAATTTGTGTGTACATAACTTGCGTTACGGTCAAAATTACCGAAGGAATTGCTGGGTGTTCTGGAGATGTGCTAGCAGGTTGCGCAAGAAGTTGTAATGATGTGTCTCCAGTAGACCAAATAATTTCAAAGTAGTCATCTGCCACGGCTGGCATAACAAAATTCCAAGCAGCAACAGTTTTGTCATCCTTAAGCAAGGTAACCTCGGTATTGGTTGCCGGAACATCGATACCATTTTTACGCAACCAAATATCTACAGTATGAGTAGAGTTGCTTGACTTATCTAACTGTGCAGAAAACTGAATGTTATAAACACCAGCATTCAGAATATTAATATGACTGTTTGCTGTAACTGTTACCCCAGAATTTGCTGCATCAAATGAGTCAAAAGTCATCGCATAAGGCGTATCAGTCGCTGCTGCAGTCTGAGTTGTAGTATCCCAGAATGAACCCCAGCTACCCTGCGCTCCGCCAAGCCCAGCATCACCCTTATCACCAGTGCGCACAAATGTGATGTCTACATCGATACCATTTGCCCACGTAGTTACAGAGCCTGAAAGCCAGACAATAGGAACTTCAAAATAGGTGTCGTGCGAATAGTGGTATCCATTGATTGCGTAGTAAGCAAAGTTATTTGGATTGCCTACTTCTTCAATGCGGAAGTGACCCTTGATGGTTGACGTAGAGTCGTCAATGGTTTCGAGGTAAGCAGAAGCATCAACGCCATCAAAGTCAAAGTAGCTAATGTAAAGTTCGGTAGCACCATGAATAGTGTTATTTAGTTTCAGGTTTCCTGACCCTGGGTTAGAGTCTGCTGTATCAGTTAGATAGTTGTACTTGAAAACTGCACCACCAAATGCACCAGTTGGACCCTGAATACCTTGGTCTCCCTGAATGCCTTGAATACCCTGTGGACCCTGAGGTCCAGTAGCACCAGTATCACCAGTGTCACCCTTGTCACCCTTGATACCTTGGATGCCTTGGATACCTTGGTCACCCTTGTCACCCTTAGCGCCCTGAGGACCTACCTCACCCTGAATACCCTGAATACCCTGAGGACCAATCTCACCCTGAATACCCTGAGGACCAGTAGCACCCTGAATACCCTGAATACCTTGGTCACCCTTGTCACCCTTAGCACCAGTAGCGCCAGTTGCGCCAGTTGCACCAGTCAAACCAATAGGACCCTGAGCACCAGTAGCACCAGTAGCACCAGTTAGACCAGTCTCACCCTGAACGCCCTGAATGCCCTGCAAACCAGTATCACCAGTGTCGCCCTTGTCGCCTTTGAGCCCCTGAGGTCCCTGAATGCCCTGAACGCCTTGGATGCCCTGAATACCACGAGGCAAATCAATTACAGAAGAACCCCAAGCGCTCGTACCATTAGCCTTCGAATACAAGTAAAGTTTTGTCTCATCTGCAGGGTCCTTAACCAAAGCCCATACGGCAGAACTAGCAGGCGTAGGATACTCAGCAAGCAAAGTAGCAGCATCCGGATACACTGCAATAAAATCAGCAGGCAAACCAGTAATACCTTGAATACCCTGAATGCCCTGAATACCCTGAATACCCTGCAAAGAAGCCAGCCACTGAGCCTGCGTACCAACATAACCGTTAGCCAAAGCAATCTGGTAAGCCGACAAACCTGCAGTACCCTGCGTCATATACGCAAGAGAAACCCAGTTCGACGTGCCGTTGCCAATCTTGACTTTCATAGTGTCAGTCTCAACAGCAAACTCACGGTCAGCAAGAACAGGGTTAGCTGCAGTCCAAGCAGCAGCAGTACCACCGCGTAGTTGCAAACGAACAGTCATTAGATTCCTCCACCGTCAAAAGTTGGCAAACCGCCAAAAACCGAAGTTGGACTACCGCCGTCTATGTTCATCCATCCGCCCTCAAGGTCATCAAATTTGATGCGCTTAGAAGACTTACCATCATGCACATGGTCACCGGGAGACGCCTGCGAAGGACCAGACCCAAGGGTGTGGTGCAAAGCAAGCGCACTAGAATCCTTATCGGAATTCATGTGGAAGAGGTTGACCTCTTCTGATGACGGGCTAATAGGCATGTTAGAATTCTATCGCATACCGGAGGAGACGACCATGAGTAAAGCAAAGCAAATCGGCACGGCTGCCGAAACTGCTGTACGCAAGCACCTACTTGCACAGGGTTACAGCGAACTAGAAGCTCACCGCAACGTTCTAAAAGGAACAAATGACGAAGGTGATGTTTGGCTCCGCGAACCACTACGCGGACTAATCGTCTTCGAAATCAAAGGTGGCAAGGCTGCTAAGGAGGCTTCATATGGGCAAATCGAAAAATGGTTCCAAGAAGCCGAAACTGAAAAAGCCAATGCAAATGGTCGCTTTGGTTTCCTCGTCACTCAGCGTGCTGGTGTGGGTGCTCCACGGGCTGGTGAATGGTGGGCTTATGCAAAACTCGGAGACCTATTTGAACTTCGCAATCACCTCCCTAGTACTGACGCTACCCTTGTGCGTATACGTCTACAAGAACTGGTTGGACTAATCCGTGGCGAGAGATAACTTCAACCTAGAAGATGCCCTGCGTGGGCTTGGCGAATCAATCCAAGAATCTGCTGCGCTACCAAATCTTTACAACTACAAAGCCTCACCAAAGCAGGAAGCATTCCATGCCCTGCCACAAAAAGCACGCCTATACATTGGTGGTAACCGTTCAGGCAAATCGCTAGGCTCAACCATTGAAGGAATCTACTGGGTTACTAAAACCCACCCGTTTCGTAAGATGCCTGATGAGCCAATCCGTGGACGAGTAGTCGCAGTTGACTTCCTAAACGGCGTAGACAAAATTATCCTCCCACTCTGGAAGCAGTGGCTACCAAAGAAGTACCTAATCAATGGTTCATGGGAAGATTCATACTCACGCGAACGCCACGTACTAACACTCAACAATGGCTCATTCGTAGAGTTCATGTCGCAAGACCAAGACCTAGATAAGTTTGCAGGTTCATCCCGCCACTTCATCCACTTCGACGAAGAGTGCCCAAAAACTGTGTGGCAAGAATGTCTAGCCCGACTCATCGACACCGACGGCGACTGGTGGATGTCACAAACCCCAGTCCAAGGCATGGAGTGGATTCTCGAAGACGTATACATCCCAGCACAAGAAGGAACCAAAGACATTGGCATCGTTGAAGCAACTATGGACGATAACCCAACGCTCTCTAGAGAAGCTATTGCACGCTACATGGAGTCGCTCACCCCAGAAGAGCAACTCATTCGACGTAACGGACAATACGTCCATCTTGGCGGTGCAGTCTTTCCAGAATTCAGTCCTCTCACACACTGTATTCCTAAAGGACAGTTCAAACCCACTGGCAAGCATCGAATTATTCGAACAATGGATAGCGGATACACCAACCCCACCGTCTGGTTGTGGATGGCAGTTGACAAAGATGGAACTATTATCGTCTTCAGCGAGTACCACAAAGCGAGAGAAAATGTTGACTACCATTCCAAAGAAGTTAATGCTCGGACGAAGAAAATTCTACGAGAGTCAGGTGCGGAACTTTACCTTACTACCGGAGACCCGGCAATCAAACAAACAAAAGAGCATACCGGAACCTCAATCCAGCAAGAGTACGCGAAGCATGGCATCTACATCGCAGTAGACCAGATTCCTAACGACCGACGTATTGGTCTGGAACGCATCCAGCAGTACATGAAAGTCAACCCAAAAACAAACAAGCCATACCTTATGTTCACGGATGACTGCCCAGAACTAATTGCAGAAATCCCTAAACTAAAATGGAAAAAGCACGCATCTCCAAAGATTGCTGAGATGAAAAACAAGCTAGAGGAAATCCGCGACAAGGACAACCACTGCTATGACGCATTGAAATATGCAATGACTTTCATGCCAGACTTGACCCCTGCAGAATACTCTTCAGAGAACCAAAGCCAAGCGTTCCACTCAGCATTTAGAGAGCAGTTTGGTGCAACAAGCAAATTTACAGAGTATGATGAGCCTGACCCTTGGGGTCAAGAATGGCGCACAACGTCATCAATTAGTGAACTAGAAGGATAAAGAATGAGACACTTTAACTATTACGAAAATGGTGGACCTTTCCCATCAGCTTGCGTATCATGCGGTGCAAACAAGAAACTTTTCGGACTAACCCGCGAACTTCTATCAGGTGGCGAAGCGCAAATCTGTGAAACCTGCACCAAAGAACTAGCCCTGTTTATCGGTTGGGCTGACCGTGAACCACTAGATGCAGAAATTGACATCCTAAAAATGGACGTTGAAGCCCACGAAAGAGAACTTGCAAAAGTACCAGACCACGTAGAGGAACTTATCAATGGAATTCGTAGTAACGTTACTGACTTTATCTTCGCTGTTTCTTACGGCGACAGTGTACCTAGTTCAAAGAATGACGAAGAGTCTGAACTACCAGTCGCACAACCTATTGAAATCGGCAGAACTGCAAAGCGAAGCGGTACTCCACCTCTCAAACCTGCTAGCTAGCAAGGAGCCAATGGCATTTCAACAGTTGCAGGCTGTAACTGTGGCACCTGCTTATCCTGAAGATTCTAGCTATACTGGACTTTATAAGACTGGTGAAGAACTTGAGCTTGAAGAAGCTGAAAGAAAACTCTCCGCTGTCTTTGATACGTATAACTGATTCGGAATAGGCTTATGGCAAACGAACAATACTTTGACGGCAAGACCGGTCAGTACATTTCTGGCACCCCGGCTGAAGGAGAGATGGCTGACGACAGCCTACTCAACCAGTTCAAGCGCAAAGACGAAGCTAAAAAGCTTGTCGCCTGGGTAAAGTCTGAGTACGAAAAAGCTAAGCAGGCTCGCAAAATGGAAGAGCAAGACTGGTACCTCCAGCTTGCCTTCTACAACGGCACCCAGTACCGTGACTGGACAGAAGTTGTAAAGGGTGCACCAAAGCAGCTAATTGAAGCACCAAACCCTGCAGGCACCCCACGTATCGTTGTCAACAAAATTGAACCAATCATCCGCACCGAAATCGCTAAGACCTCTTCAGGTCACCCAAGCGCAACCGTCGTACCAGCATCAAACGACGACGACGACCTAATGGCTGCATCTGCTGCAGAGCAGGTCTGGCAGGCAATGTACGACAAAGCAAACTTCCAGACCGATATCCTTCAGAAGTCGGAGTTCTGGCGTGCAGTCTGTGGCAACGTATTCACCAAAACTTACTGGGACCCTTCAGCTCGCGAAATCACCCCAACCCCAACCGAAGACCCATACACTGGTGAGCGCAAAATCATCCAGAAAGAAACTTCAAAGGGTGACGTAGCATTCGAAGTAGTTTCACCATTCCACCTCTTCGTCCCAGACCTTGCTGAAGAAAACATTGAAAACCAGCCATACCTGTTCAATGTGTACACCAAGTCTGAGAACTGGGTAAAGAGCACCTTCGGTGGTGTGCTACCAAAAGACTTCGTACCATCAAAGGTTTCAGCAACCGAAATCATGGACGCAACCATGATGGACGTCAAGGGTGGCAACACTGCCAAGCCAGATGCTGTACTCGTTATCGAAATGTGGGCTAAGCCAAACGGTTGCCCATACCTACCAAAGGGTGGTCTAATCACCATCGTAGATAACGAGATTGTACAGTTTGCAGAAAACGGTATCCCTTACTCACACAAGTCATACCCATTCGCACACTCATACTCGATTCCTACCGGCAAGTTCTACCGCCGTTCAGTAATCAAGAACCTCATCCCAATTCAGCGTGAACTAAACCGTACCCGTTCACAAATCATTCAGGCAAAGAACCTCATGGCTAAGCCTCAGATGATGTACCACGAAGGTGCAGTAGACCCACGCAAAATCTCAGCCAAAGCTGGTCTATGGATTCCAGTACGCCCAGGTTTTGCAATGCCAACCCCTGTACCAATCCAGCCACTACCAAACTATGTACTACAAGAAGTACAGCAGTTGGAAGCAGACTTCGAAGACATTTCAGGTCAGCACCAGGTATCACGTGGCAACTCAGGTGGCGTAACTGCAGCAACCGCAATCAACTACTTGCAGGAACGCGACGACGCCTACCTAACCACCATCTTTGCAAGCATCGAAGCTGCAGTAGAAAAGACCGCCAAGCAGGCAATCTCACTCTTCATCCAGTACGTCAACACCCCACGCCTAATCAAAACCGTAGGCACCGATGGGGCATTTGACGCAACCGTACTCTCAGGTGCAGACATTGCATCAGGTAACGACATCCGTATCGAGTCAGGCTCAGCCCTTCCAACATCAAAGTCTGCACGACAGGCTCTGATTACCGAATGGATGAAGATGCAGTTCATCACCCCACAAGAGGGTCTAAAGATGCTCGACATGGGAATGTTGAAGAACTTCTACAACCTAATCAAGTTGGATGAAAACCACGCATCACGCGAAAACCTACAGATGAAGCGTCTAACCCCAGAAGCAATCCAGCAGTTCCAAACCCAATGGGAACAGGGCGCTGCAGCTGGCGAACCAGACAAGGTTGTTCCAGGCTCAGTGGACGCAAACGGTCAGCCAATCCCATTGGCAGTCCCAGCCGTCGTACAGGTACACTCATACGACAACCACGCCGTACACATTGAAGTTCATAACCGTTTCCGCAAGTCACAAAGCTTCGACATTCTGCCAGACGAAATCAAGGCAGAATTCCAGAAGCACATCTCGATGCACGAGCACGCTTTGCAGCAGAAAATGATGCAAGATGCAGCAATGGGTCAAGCACCTGACGCTGCAGGAACCCCTCAGGCTTTACCGTCTGAGGCTTCACAAATTCCTGCCCAAGCAGGTCTAACCTCGGAACAACTAAAGTAAGGAAATAAATGTCTGACGAGACGCAGGTATCACCTGAGCAGACTATTGAGGAAACTACTACTGTAGAGACCCCAGCAGTTGAAGAAACCAAAGTACATCCAGCCTACGACAAGCTACTCGCAGAACTGCCTGAGGCTTGGCACTCAAAAGTAACCCCTTACCTACAGGAACAGGACAAGTACTTCCAGCAGCAGTTGGAAAAGTACACCCCGTTCAAGGAGTTCGTCGAAGAGGGAATTTCAGCTGACCTTATTCGTGGCGGAATCAACCTTGCAAACGCAATCAGCAACGACCCTGTAGAAATCTTCAACAACCTACAGGCTCACCTACGCTCACAGGGTCTACTCAAGGAAGAAGCAGCACAGGCTGCCAAAGACATCATTGAGAACGAATCTGGTGAAGACCTAGAAGACCTCTTCGATGGTGAAAAGGTTCCAGCTGCACTACAGAAGGAACTTGATGCCCTTAAGGCTAAGACTGCAGAAGTAGATGACTACATTTACCAGCAGGAACTTGCTAAGAAAACTGAGGAAATCTCCAAGGAGCTTGACTCAGAAATGGCAGCCTTGAAGAAGGCTCACAACATCACCCCAGAGCACGAAGAAGCCATCTTCGACATTATGAACAATGCTCTAGGTGCCGGAAAAGACATGACTGTCGCTGAGGCTGCACGTAAGCTTCAGGCAATGATTGGCTCGTTTGCACCAGCAGGCGCAGTCGAAGAAGCCCCAACTATTATGGGTTCCGCTGGCGGAGCAGGCGTACCAGCTCAGCACTTGAGCATCCCAAAGGATGACAAGGGCAAGAAGGAAATGCTACAACGCATGTTCGAGGAGCGCCAGCGCCAGATTTAAAAGGCATCTGACATCAAACCCCGTCAATAAAAGGCGGGGTTTTTTGTATGATTCCTACAAAGTTTTTATGCTACTATACAAATATCTACGTACAGCCACCTAAGAGTGGTCAGGGCAAGCGATAACACTAACTTTCGTTTTAAAAACTTACTCTTAGGAGAGTGAATCACATGGCAGGTCAGGGAATCCTAACCTTCGCAAGTGACGCTCTGAAGCTCGTCTACGGCGACCTTCACGAGCAGCTTGCAGACAAGAACCCAGCACTGGAGTTCATCGAATCATCATCACAGCACATCACCCAGAACGGTAAAGAGGTCGTATTCGACACTCACATCGGACGCAACCAGGGTATCGGTGCACGTGGCGTGCGCGAGGCTCTACCAGTAGCAGGCGCTCAGAAGTACAAGCAGGCTCACCTATACCTCAAGAACCTATACGGTGCAATCGAGGTTGACGGACAGCTATTCGAGCAGGCTGCAGACAACTACAACTCATTCATCAACGTTGTTGACGCTGAAATCAAGGGTCTAAAGCGCGACCTATCTCGCGACCTAAACCGTCAGATTTACGGTGACGCAACCGGTACCCTAGGTGCAGTCAAGACTGCGGTAACTACTGCTAACGCAACCGTAGTTTTCGTAGACGCACACTGGATTGAAGAGGGCATGGTTGTTGACCTACTCGACGGAACTGACCTAGTTGACGGCACCCCAACCGTTAAGAAGGCAGCCCTTGCAGTAGTAGCAGTTAACGAAACCACTGGTGCGGTCACCTTCGACCAGACCACCACTGCTGCAGTAGGCGATGTTATCGTCCGCGCATCAGGTGGCGCTAACTCATTCGGTAAGGAACTTACCGGTCTTGGCGCAATCGTTGGCTCAGGCAACTCACTACACGGCATCGACGGTGCAACCGTATCGTCATGGAACTCAACCATCCGTACCCTTGGCTCAGTTGGTACCCCAGGTACCCTAACCGAGATGGACCTCATCTCGCTAGTACAGGCTGTAGACAAGAAGGGTGGCGACGTTGACGTCTTCCTAGCATCGCCAGGTGTATACAACGCTTACTGGAACCTACTACAGGGCATGCGTCAGTTCACCAACGGTGCAGGTCTAACCGGTGGTCAGCGCTCATTCACCTTCGAAGCACTAGGTAAGCCAATCAAGTTCGTTTCAGACTACGCAGCTCCAAAGGGCACCATCTACGCGTTGTCATCGAAGGAACTTGTTATCAACCGCAAGAAGGACTGGTCATGGATGGACCGCGACGGTTCAATGTGGTCACGTGTTGCGAACACCGACGCCTACGAGGCTCGTCTGTACCAGTACAGCGAAATCGGTACCTACCGTCGTAACGCACACGCTAAGCTATCAAACATTGCCGAACTAGGCGCATAATAGCTCAGTAAAAAACTCCCCCCTAACCGGTCCGTCTCGCTGGTTAGGGGGGTTTTTTATTACAATAGAACTATGATAAATTTTGCACAACTAGATGGTCTATACACAGACCAGCAGAGACGGGTTGCAGCAGTCATCAAAGATGTATTCCCGTCAGTACGCCTAATCCGTATGGAGCCAGGACACCCACAGTTCAACCCTGAGATGCCATTCGCACTCATCGACGAACCACCAATCGGGCACGCCTACCTAATCACCAACCTACACGAAGCCGAAATTGACCACCGACTTCTCGCACGCCTAATGGAATCAAACATGCACGACCCAGATTCCAAAGTAAATAAGCTACAATTGCTAGAGATGGCACATGCAGCGTTAGAGGCGAAACGTGAAGAAGAATGGCGAGCTGAAAAGAAAGACATTCTAAAAAGCGCTCTCAAGTCCAATAAACACACTTGGACTCACGATGGTCAAACTCTAAGGAAGTAGAAATGCCAGCAGAGGAATTCACTCACACAGGTACAGATGTTGCCTCCCGTGTTCGCACAGGATTTGGCGATTCCTCTGGCGCACAACTCGCAGACTCATCAATCCTCTCTTGGATTAACGACGGTCAGCGCGAGATTGTAAACTCAAACCCAATCCTTCGTGCAACAAAAATTACAGATGTGGTGGCAGGGCAGTCAGACTATAGCTTCCCTAACGATAAAGTGCTTTCAATTGAAGCACTATACATTTCAGGTTACCCGCTGACTAACCTGTCACCACAAGCAGCACGCGAATACATTCAGGCGCAAGACCCAACCAAACTGTTGAATGCAGAACGCCCTGACGTCTGGTATGAGCGTGCAGGTATCATCACACTTTTCCCAGTTCCAAACAAAAACATTACAAGCGGTCTAAAACTGGAATACATCACCAACCCAACAGCCTTGAGCACACTAGGTTCAACTTTGTCAGTACCAGACCGTTACTTCAACGAACTAGTCAGCTACGTCATCGCACAGGCACTAGAAATGGATGAGAACTACGACGCATCAAACATGAAGCTTCGCCAGTTCCGCGACGGTCTAGACCGCCTATCAACAAAGGACACATTGTCTCAGGATTCACAGTACGCTGCTGTGATGGCTGACCCAGCAGATGCGTGGTACTAAATGTCACAAATCATCCGCGCACGCAGCGCCACGCTGCAACAGTTCACCGGCGGTCTAAACAACTACTGGGACCAGTCAGCCATTGCCGACAACGAACTCGCATCAATCATCAACTTTGAATTCTCAACAAACGGTGCACTTATGTCGCGCCCACCAATCTATGTTGACACCCATGCAGGCAGCCCAGTACTAACCCCAGTCGCTGGCGAACCAATCGACATCCTAGGAAACTACATCCGCGCAGACGGAGTACGCTTCCTAGTCCTAACTACCAATACCAAAACCTGGGTCATGGATGTGCTCACCAAAGCATTCACCCAAATCGCAACCTTCCAAGCATCCGACTGCACCCAATACCTAAACAAAATTGTGCTCGCATCAACCACCGCAGGACAAGGCGGATACTGGGAAGCAGGCACATTCCACAACACCCCAACCATGCCAGCACTTGGCGGAATCGAACTCTTCCAAACCCGCTTCTTCGGATACGGCGTAGAAGGCACCGCAACCGCAAACATCATCTACTGGTCAAACATTTCAACCGCAGGACCATCAGGCGAATCAACCTCAGTCTGGACATGGACCAACGCATCATCAAACTACATGTATGTAGAAATTGGTGGCGGAGACGGACAGTGGATTACCGCAATCGCACAAGGCTACAACGACATCGTTATCTTCCGCAACGGAAGCACCTACCGCTACTCATACGGCGACGTACCCGAAGAAGGTACCATGCAAGCAATGCAGCAAGACATTGGTGCAGAATCACGCCGTTCAGTAGTCAAATTTGAAAACGCCCACTTCGTACTATCCGGTGGCATACTATACAAATACCAAAACTGGTTGTACTATCCTCTTAACGCAGCAAAAGTAAAATTTGAGACGTATGACTTCAGTAAAAGATTCCAGCACGCCGTATCTATCGTAGGACGACGCTGCATTGTCTGGCACAACGGTGGTATGTTCTCATACAACCTAGACACGGAGACATGGAGCGAGTGGGAAAGCACAAGCAGAGTCGCATATTTTTGGACAGTACCGCGACGCTCAGGCGAATTAGAAGAATCTCTTTTCTTTGGTATCAGTGGTGGCACTAGCGCAACAGGCGCAACCGACTTCGCCCTATGGCGTATCGAAAACCAGCCAACCAGCGCTGTAGGCTCAGAAACCTTCAAGTGCTCAATGAAAACCAAAATTTACGACTTCCAATCGCCCGTCGAATGGAAACGACTATTCATGTGGACGGCAGACATTGCCACCGCACTACCAGTCAAAGCAGTCGCATACCCTGTATCTTTGCCAGAAATGGCTTTGCAAGTCAGCTGGGACCAAATCTCCAAAGACTACGATGCTGAAACAGGTTACAAAACTTGGGATGACCTCTCATACGACTACACAGGCGACACCGTTTATGGAACTTGGGACAACCTAGCCAAACCATCAGGTGCAGTTGACACCATTGTTAACGATTTTGTTTCAGGTGCAGTACTCCGATTCGAAGCAAAGTTGAACCATTCCCTTCGCTTCCGTCGTATCTTCTTTGAACTATACTTAGACTGTGACGGTACGGCGCTCACATCACCTGTACAGGTCTTCAGCATCACTCCAATGATTGGTGCTAAGGCAAAGATTGCAAAGGAAGCTAACTAATGGCTGATCAGACACCAGTTGTATACGCAGAGCACTTAGACGCCGGATACCTGCCAGGAATCAACATCCTCAACGAC
>ERZ650303.238-NODE-238-length-16523-cov-9.751397_pt1 | contig 16523 bp, 11 predicted proteins | sample MGYA00376239_ERZ650303 | MGnify/ENA primary metagenome ERZ650303 (study PRJEB26733, sample SAMN07839262) | wastewater metagenome | biome: small river; feature: stream; material: water | place: USA: North Carolina | collected 2016-04-05 ... | reverse complement strand
ACAAAGCGCACGGTGTTGGTGACTTGGGTCATGGTGTGGGGTGTGGAAATCTGGGAGAAGACCCAGATTTTAGTGACTTGCACCCCAAATCTGCATCGGGTATGCCGCTTGGTATACAAATATTTCAGGACATCGAAGACTAATTCAGTAAATCAAACTCCCTACACTGAGCTCATGGAACACAAAGACTTTTCCCCATGGCGTGTCAAACCCAAAAGCAGCTTCAAGCTCCACGACGTTGACACCTTGCCTAAAGCCAAAGATTTGCCCACCGACGAGGCGTGGCAAAGCAGCCTGCACAAGCTGGGCGACAAGCTCAACAAGTTGCAAGGCACCCTGCATGCAGGCAAGCAACAAGGCTTGTTGGTGGTGTTTCAGGGCATGGACACGGCTGGCAAAGACGGCGTGATCCGCAGCGTGTTCACCCACATCAGCCCTTTGGGTGTGCGCGCCGAAGCCTTTGGTGCGCCCAGCGACTTGGAAAAAAGCCACGACTTTTTGTGGCGCATCCACCAAAAAACGCCTGCTCTGGGTGAAATGGTTATCTTCAACCGCAGCCATTACGAAGACGTGCTGGTCACCCGCGTGCGCGGCTGGGTCAAGAAAGACACCTGCGAAAAACGCTACGAAAACATCAAACACTTTGAGGCCATGCTGCACGACGCAGGCATCACCGTGGTCAAGTGCTATTTGCACATCTCCAAGGCTGAGCAAAAACTGCGCTTGCAAGCTCGACTAGACGCCCCACACAAACACTGGAAACTCCAGCCCTCCGACTTTGAAGACCGTCAACTCTGGCCCAAGTTTGCCGAGGCCTACGAAGACGCACTGGCAGCGACCAGCACCGCCGAATCACCCTGGTACATCGTGCCCGCCGATTCCAAGCCCTACCGCGATTTGTTTGTGGCCGAGCTTTTGGTGCAAACCTTGGAAGGCATGAAGCTGGAAATGCCCAAGCCTTTGTTTGACCTGTCCAAGGTCAAACTCGACTGAGGGCGTTTACAAGTCTTCGACGCGGCCTTCGCCGTCCACGCGGTAGCAACGCACGTCGAGGTTAAACACCTCCGGCTTGACAATCGAAGTGCCCATCAACATGCGCGCGCATTCTTGGATGCCTTCTGGAATCGAGGGGTGCGGGAAGATCAACTCGGCCAAATGCTCAATGCCAATATCCATCGAAATCATCAGTGCCACGGCCATGATGGTGCTTGAAGCATGAGGGCCCATCACACGCATGCCCAAAATTTTCATGTCTGCGTCGTCCGACACCAAAATTTTGAAGAAGCCGTCCACCTTGCTCATGGCAATGGCGCGATTGACGTAGCGGTAGTTCATCTGCGCCACACGATATGGGATCTTCTTCTTGCGCGCTTGGGTTTCGTTCAAACCCACTGCAGCCACCTCGGGGTTCAAAAACATGATGGTGGAAATGTTTTCGTACACCAGCTCGCGAGCAGGCTGGCCAAACATTCGCTCCACCGCGTGACGGCCTTCGAGCTCACCCACATTGACTAAAGAAATGTCGGCCGTGAAGTCACCCACGGCATAAATATTGGGCACGTTGGAGCGGGTGTGCTCGTCGTCAATGTTGCCTCGGTCGTTGAGCACCACACCCGCGGCTTCTAGGCCGAGGTTTTCACTGTTAGACACGCGACCCACAGAAATCAAGGCTTTCTCAACGGTGTGGGTTTCTTTGCGGCCGTCTTTGAAGTTGAGCACGTATTCAACCTTGCCGTTGACCACACTCATTTTTTCGAGCGATGCGCCGTGGTGAATGACCGCGCCATTGCCTTCCATGTTGGCAGCCACGGCGCGTGAAATGTCTTCATCCTCGAAGGGCAAGATGCGATCTTCTTTGTCGATCAAATAAACCTTGGTCTTCCCAAAGTTCGAGAAGATGGTGGCGAATTCACATCCAATCACACCAGCGCCCAAGATGACGATGCTCTTGGGAAAGTCAGGCAACGACGACACACCATCGCTGGTGAGGATGATTTTTTCGTCAATCGGAATGTTGGGCAAATAACGCGGGCGGCTGCCCACGGCCATCACCGTGTTGTCGGCCCAAATGGTTTGGGTCTTACCCTCGGCGTCAATGATGTTGACTTCGTTTTTAGAGGCGAACTTGGCGTGGCCGTTGAAAAACTTGAGCTGCCCGTTTTTTTGGAAATGCGCAATTTGCTGCTTGAGTTGCACATGCTTTTCAGCCACCGCACGGTGCGCTTGCTGCATGACACTGCCAAAGTGCACCTCTGAGTCATAGACCGTGTAACCCAGGTTGGTGTTATGGGTGAGCTTGTAGCTTTCAGACAGCTCCCACAAGGTTTTGGAAGACAACGCACCGTCAAAAATGCCAGCGCCGCCCACCTTGCCGCGCTCGATCAGTGCAACGCGTTTGCCAAAGTCGATGGCGCGCATGGCTGCCGCAAAACCAGAAGGGCCAGAGCCGATCACGCACAAGTCAAACTTATCCAAGGCAAATCTCCAATAACGATTAAATTGATTAATTCATCATTATTGGTGATGTTGTCGTCTTTAGATGAAAGTTTGACGGGAGTTACCCGTAAGTACGGCTCAAGAGCCGCGGTAGGTCGAGTAGCTCCAAGGGCTAACCAACAAAGGCACGGCAAATGACGCCTGATGTTTTAGGACGGGTTAAGAAACTCCGTACCCGGCTGCTTTGAGGTCTTTGATAATGCTGTATCCCACTTCCTCGATTGATTTCTCATAACGCTTGTAAATCATTCCGTTAACGTCACTGGGCAAACTCACATTGCCCGTGTAAAGACAGCAAACGCGTGATCGGCCGAGCTTGCCAATAAAGTAGCCGAATTCGAAGATTACATTTGGACGGGCTCGCCATTCAATTTTTCGCTCAGACTCTGGCTTCTGTGCGTCTCCGGCGAGATAGGCCGCCTCGTCAGGCGTCAGCAAGATGAACGCATAGCCAACCTCGCTATGTTTCTCAAACTTCTCGATGACGGTAAGGCCTTGATCTGCCTGCCGATGCAATACAACAGGTTCAAGTCCAACCTCATGCAAGAAGACTTCAAGATTTGTCTTTGCAACGTCGTCGTGCCCGTGAACAACGAACACCTTCTTGCTTCTGGAGATTGATCCGGTCTGAAGTTGCTCCGGGGCGCTGGCGCTTACCGCCAGAGGAATTAGCTCCAGGCGCTCGATGATCGAGTCAAGTCGGTGGATCTTCTTATCGACATCCTTGTAGACATCCGCGATCTTCTCGCTGAGTGATGATTCGTACATTCCAATCGACATTACGCCCCAGAATTCGTACTCCTTTACAGCCTCGTCGGTTGTGAAGATTCTTCTAAGCAGCTCTGAATTGAAGGAGTCCCACTTGCTGTAAGCGTTGGACAACTCGTCGAAAGCTTCGCGAGTGTTGACCTGCTTAACCTTCAGCTCCATGCCCTTGTCAATTCGATCTTGTAGCCGCTGCTTCGCGTCTTCGCGTGACACGGCGAGTTCCATAGCTGGCTTGGGAGGAGGCGGTGTTTGAGTACGTCGAGTAGCCATAGTGGTTGGTTGGGTTGACTAGCGTTTGAGTTCATCCGCGGACGGAAACGAGCGAAGCACGCTGTAGGACATTGGGTGTAATGGAGGGTTAGACCGCTGCTGCTCATGAATCAACAAGAGACGCTTCGATCGGGTGCACTGGCAATGTGCCGTAGAAACGAGAACAGTCCACCGGCCTCTTGCGGAGAAACTCCTGATACAGGCGAAACAGGATTGTGTTGTTGGCCTTGTCGCCGAGCTCCCAGGTGATGACCTCTTGCGCTCGAGTGAGACCACCGCCCATGAGCAGCTGCATCAACCGTTCCGTGGGGGGGACAGGCCACGAGACGACGGGATGGAGCCTCATTTGTCCTCGCTTCTGCGGCGCCGGGTAGCAGACAACGCGATCAAGAGACCACAGAGCTTCAATATCCGGAAGGTCGGGTGCGCAGGTGATTCCAATCCAATTCTGAGCCTGTTCAAGTTCATGTGCGGCAATGACCGCACGACCATAGGTAAGCTTGCCAAAGACGTACTCACCATGGACGATTGCGCCGCGAATTGGGAACGATTTCTCGATTCCCTTCGAAAGCAAGTCGCGTGAGAAGCTCAAGAGTCCCGATAGCCCTTCGACGGATGAAGGTGCGCCAACAAAGAGCGTATCGGATACCAACTGGAAGTTATTGATGCCGTGCAGGCTCGCCGTTGCTCCGACAAGATCGACCCATTCGTCAATTCGGCCATTAAGGGTCGTCCCTGTGGAGTTTTTGACGATTTTGCCGAAGCCTAGAAGGTCAGCGACGAGGAAGTAGCCAGTGTTGTTCATGGTGTTTGATGTGGTCTAACGTTTGGCTTGAGGGGTTTGGCATCAGCTGTTCGCAGCTTTCATTCAATCCTTTCAACTCCAGACGGCAACTAGTTCGGCGATTTTGGTGGCGACTACGGACATCGATTCCTCCGTGGTGTCTAGGCCGCTTCGCGAAGCAAGCATTGGGCTGACTTCACGAAGTGCCGCATACGTTGTACCGTGCACGATCGGCACCAGCCGGTTACCCGCCAAAAGCGTTGATAGCTCTTTATCCGCGACACCCTCTCTCGGTAGGCCTTTCAATAGTGCGGGGGTCACCAGAACAAGTCCAATCTTCGAGGCAGCTAATCCCTTGTCAATTGCACGCATCATCGGCACGCCAAGACCAAGATCCTTCTCGCTGAACCACACCTTTACGCCCGCAGCCTCAAGGAGGTCGTGCAATTGTTTGGCGGCCCCTTGACGATCATCCCAAGAATGACAGAGAAAGCAATCACGCAGATCTGACCTCGCCGCCGCTTGGGCCTCAACCGCCTCGCGAATTGGCGTAAGCGATGCCACCTGAACTGGTGTGTAGGAGACGGACGAGGTGGCCCGCGACCAACGCGGCCTAGAGCCTCCGCCGCCACTAGACCTGCTGCCACCTCCGTAGCTGGTGCCCACGCCTGATGAGCTGGGCGATCCGTAACCGCTACCGTACCCATAACTGCTCCGATAGCCACCATAGCGACTGCTGCATGCAGGGCAGTTGGCTGCAGCGCTCGATGTGCGATGACCATTTACTGGAGCTGTGCATTGAGCCATTAAATTTTCCTTTTATTGAACCGCGTGGAAGAGTACTGATGGTTAACGATTGAACCAAGTGTGCGACAACAGCAGGCGCATGCATGCTTGTTGCCCAAATCATTTGATTGCAGGGCTTTTAGCAACTAACTTCTTGGAAATTTTTCGAGATGCTTTTCCGAACCGTTCCATCTTGAAGTTGAGTAAGTCATTCGGAAACGCTCGGATCAACAAAGCCTCAAGGTCATCGACCATCTCTGGAATAACCTCGTAGGCGCTGAAATATGCAGCCAGGTCATGAAGCTTGAGGGCCATATCCGTTGGCTGCCGAACTTTAATATGTGCAGGCTTGAACTCAACATCCCGTTCCGGATGTCGAACTAGCGTCATGACTTGGGCGCTTCTGGACCGATTGAACGCTAGATTCATTTCTTTCCAGATATTCTGCTTTTTAGTTTGCCCAGCGTAAAGTGCGCACCCGCGGGTGTCATAGAAAATGTAGAGTCCAGATTTGGCTTTCACCAGCTCAGAATAAAGACCTGCATAGTGCTTGCCGCATTGTTTTGTTATCGGAAACACAGCGAGTTGTTTCTCAGCTTTTCCAACGGCAACTGGGTCAATAGGAAAGAACTCAACGATTGGACGTATCGCGTTCGAATGCACATGAGCCTTCGCAGCATTGCGCGCCTTTGCAAGTGCGCCTGCGACTTGAAGTGGCGTCAGGGCAGTAGTGTCCTTGCGCCAGTGAGTCAAGGCACCCGACCTAATCCCCAGCAACTCAGCTAATTCCTCGTCGGACACAGCTCCCAACTTTTTTCTAAGGTGTCGCAGAAGCTCGGCTGAGCTCATCTTCAGTTTAGAGGTCGCCATTGCATTTCTCAGTTGTGGCCATCTATAGCTACACGTTTCTGCAGAAGGTGGGTACGATCATTGCAGCCAAATTCGACCAGTCGAAATAGTTTGTCTAGTGATGCTTCATAGCCCCAAACCAGAACGTAAGCAGCGCCGACTAAAAACAGTAGAAATGCAAGAGTGACTACGTTGGTAGTGAATTGGGTTGTTGAGGCAGGGGGCGCCTCAAGACTCTTGGAGAAGGTGTAGATAAAGCCTGCCCACAGCAGGCCAACCAACCACTTCAGCACGGTTACACGAGACCGTGCTCTATCCTCAATTGGTTTGATTGACTTCTTAAGCAGATCGAGATCTTTTTCGTCTTCGAAGCCGCGAGACTCAAGATGGTCAGTGACAAACTCGATCGAGTTTGCGGATATACCACCTGCCGCATACATGCTAGGTAAAGCAAAGACAACTAAAAACATCGGGGTGATCATGCATGCACGCATGAGATAGGTTGCTGCCTCGGTTTTCGCAATACCAGCGTTATCTACTAACCACGCTCCAAGAATCAGGAAGACCAACGAAATGGAAAACCAAACAGATGCACTCTTCGTCTTCTCCGCCATACCTAGTTTCAAGAATTTCAATGGATAACACAGGAGCCGCATTACGTAATCAAATAGTGGAATACTACTTTCGCGTTCACCAATGAGATGCGTCTCTATGGCGCGAATTAACAATAGGGCTTCAGAAAAGATTGACATTGATTTTTTGATGATTAACGTGGTGTAGTCCGTAAGTCCCGGTTGACACAGCGGGTCTGTGTCGGCCTAGCTTTTTATTGAAATCGTTGCAAGCGACTTGCGTCACGGGGTATTAACTTGTCTGCTGTTTTTGCACATCCATATAAATCTGCATGCCAAATCCAGACACCCAGCCCCTTGCATCCGCCCTCCCGCACTATCCAGCGCAGCAGGCATGAAGCGCGTAACTATACCCAAAAAAATACGAAAAATTAACTACAAACAACCTTCGCGCGTAAACCCCCATGCCCCTCCAAACCCACCCAGAAGCCAAACAAAGCTGGGCATAATCATCAGCGCCTCACAGGGGCCACGCCCCTTTGCCGCACGCTCGGCAAATCGCCAAAGACAACAACAACACCCCCCATAGATGACCGCCAACGCCTTCCACAACATCGCGCAAATTGAAACCAGCCTGTGGGAAGCCGCCGATCAGCTCCGTGCCAACTCCAACCTCACGGCCACCGAATATTCCATGCCCGTGTTGGGTGTGATTTTTTTGCGGCACGCCACCAACCGTTACCAGACCGCGCTGCAAGCCATCGAGGCCGCGCAGGCGGCGGGCACCATGCCAAAGCGCCCGCTGGTCAAGGGCGACTTCATTAAGCGCCGCGCTTTGTTGTTGCCCGAGGCCGCCCGCTACGACACCCTGATGAACCTGCCTTCAGAGGCCAATTTGGGCGGCGCATTGGTGGCGGCCATGAACGCGATCGAGGCCGACTTTGCGCCGCTGCAAGGCAGCTTGCCCAAAGACTACGACCGCTTTGACAACAAGTTGCTCGAAAACCTGCTGCGCTGCTTTGACACCGAAGACCTGCGCCAAGCCACGGGCGATGTGTTTGGCCGTATCTACGAATATTTCTTGATGAAGTTCGCCATGCAGGGCGCGCAAGACAACGGCGAATTTTTCACACCGCCGTCTCTGGTGCAAACGCTGGTCAACATCATCGAGCCCGACCACGGCGTCGTGGCCGACTTGGCTTGCGGCTCGGGCGGCATGTTTGTGCAAAGCAGCCACTTCATTGAGCAGTTGGGCCAAGAGACCATGAACCGGGTCACCTTTTACGGCCAAGAAAAAACGCCCACCACCATCCGCTTGGCCAAGATGAACCTGGCCGTGCACGGCCTCGAAGGCGATATTAAAGAAGCCAACACCTTCTACGCTGACCCACACCGCCTGCAAGACGGCAAGCCACTGTGGGGCAACGTCGACTTCATGATGGCCAACCCGCCCTTCAACGTCGACAAAGTTGATGCCGAAAAGGTAACTGGCGACCGCCGCCTGCCCTTTGGCCTGCCCGGCGTCAACAAAGACAAACACGTCTCCAACGGCAATTACCTGTGGATCAGCTACTTTCACAGCTACCTCTCGCCCACAGGCCGCGCTGGCTTTGTCATGTCCAGCCAAGCCAGCAGCGCAGGCCATGGCGAAAAAGAAGTGCGCCGCAAACTTGTCGAGACCGGCGACGTGGATGTGATGGTCGCCATCCGCTCCAACTTCTTTTACACCCGCACCGTGCCCTGCGAGCTGTGGCACTTTGACCGCTCCAAACCCGCTGCGCGCAAAGACCAGGTGCTCATGCTTGACGCCCGCAACGTCTACCGCAAAGTCACCCGCAAGATTTACGACTTCTCGCCCGAGCAACAAGCCAACCTGAGCGCCATCGTGTGGCTCTACCGTGGGCAGCAAAGCCGCTACCTGGGGCTGGTGCACGGCTACATCACGCGCCTAAACACCGAGGCCCAAGGCGTAGACGCTACCTTGGCTCCGCTGCTCGAACGGCTGACTCTGTCACAAACGGGGCTGAAGACTTTCAACAAAGCCATCACAAACTTGAAGGCCGCACCGCAGCCCGCGCAAGAAAGCTTGACAGCCCTGCAAGCCGCGCTGGCCGAGCAAAGCCAAGCCGCCCAAGCCTTCATAACCGACCGCGCCAGCTTGGTCACCGGCCTGCAAGCGTTTGGCAAAACGGTTGCGGCAAGCGGCACCAAAGCCAGCACCGACAACGCAAGCCAAATCAAATTGAGCCAAAGCTTTGACCAACTCGCCCCCGCCGTAAAAGGCCTGGTCAAGCAAATCGACCTGCTCTACAAACTCGCCGTCCGCAGCACACAACAGGCGCTAGTCCTAGCCGCACAGCTGAGCCAACACGAAGGCAAGTCAGACAAAGACACCGCCATCCAAGCTGCAGCCGACCTGCTCGACCGCCGCGCCACCAACAAAAACCTCAAGCAACTCGACGAAGCCCGACACGCCACCGTGGAGCAACTCAAAGCCTGCGCCTACACGCACCGGCAAGTCGTGTGGCTGCAAGAGCGCTTTCCCAAGGCCGAAATGCAAGACGTGCCTGGCCTGTGCAAAGTGGTCAGCCGCGCCGACATCGAAGCCGCCGACTGGAGCCTGACCCCCGGCCGCTACGTGGGCGTAGCCCCGGCCGAGGTGGACGAAGACTTCGACTTCGAACAAACCCTGTGCGACATCCATGTGGAGCTGGCCGACTTGAACCGCGAGGCGGTGGAACTGGCGGCGAAGATTCAGGTCAACTTTGAGGGCTTGGGGGTATGAGTTGGGTGGCAAAACGCTTGGACCAACTCGGAACGGTTTCTCGTGGCCGCTCTAGGCACAGACCGCGTGATGCAGCTCATTTGTATGGTGGGCCACATCCGTTCATACAAACAGGGGATGTCAAACACGCAGGCTTGTACATCAACAGCTTTACCCAAACATATACAGAAGCTGGGCTTGAGCAAAGCAAGCTGTGGCCTGCTGGAACGCTTTGCATCACGATTGCAGCGAACATCGCAGACACAGCCATTTTGGGAATTGATGCTTGCTTTCCAGACAGCGTGATCGGATTCATTGCTGACCCCGCACACGCTGACACACGCTTTATCAAGTACCTGTTTGATGCGACCATCAAAAACCGTGCGCAGCAGTTTTCACAAGGGGCAACACAAGACAATTTGAGCCAAGAGAAATTGCTTTCGCTTGAGTTTGCAATTCCGTCGGTGGCGGAACAAAAACGGATTGCAAACGTTCTTTCCGCCTACGACGACCTCATCGACAACAACCGCCGCCGCATGGCCCTGCTCGAAGACTCGGCCCGGCAGCTCTACCGCGAATGGTTTGTGCGCCTGCACTTCCCCGGCCATGAGCACACCCCCATCGTGGACGGCGTGCCGCAGGGGTGGGAGCGGGCCCCATTGGAATCAGCATTGGTGCTTCAGCGTGGATTTGATTTGCCTACACAGGACAGGCAGGATGGCAACGTTCCCATTTACGGATCAACGGGCATTCTTGGCTATCACGACAAAGCCAAAGCGGTTGCGCCTGGGGTTGTCACCGGTCGAAGCGGCACATTGGGCGAAGTGACATACGTTGATGAAGACTACTGGCCCCTCAACACGTCGCTGTGGGTCAAGGAATTCAAACGCGTCACCCCGTTGTTTGCACTTTTCCTTCTCCGCGAAATGGATTTGAAACAGTTCAACGGGGGCGCATCAGTGCCAACACTGGATCGGAAATCAGTGCACCGGGTAGACGTTCTGATTCCAGCCGATACGATGCTTCGTGCATTTGACGACTTTGCTGTTGATACGTTTGCACAAGTTAAAAAGCTGGAGTCACAAAGCCAAAAACTCCGCCAAGCCCGCGACCTGTTGCTGCCCCGCCTGATGAACGGAGAATTGGCCGTATGACCCGCGAAGACCAGCACACCGACCTGAAATCCTTGCGCACCGTCACGGGCAAGTCGGCGGACTGGGCGGCGCTGGCACAAGACTGTGTGTGCTTTGCCAACGGGGCGGGTGGGCGTTTGCTCATTGGCATCGAAGATGGGCAAACCGAGCCGCCAGCCGACCAGGTGGTGCCGCCCGAGTTGCTGGACCGTTTGCGAAAGCGTATTGGCGAACTGACGGTGAATGTGCAGGCGCTGCCCAGCCTGCAGCGGGCGGGCAATGGCGGCGAGTACATCGCGCTGGTGATTGAGCGTTCGCCTGCGGTGGCCTCGACCCGCGATGGCCGCTACTTTTTGCGGGTGGGCGACACCTGCCAGCCGGTGTTGGGCGACGATGTGTTGCGCCTGGCCAATGAGCGCCCGGGCAGACCCTGGGAGGCCATGGACAGCGGTGTGCCGCGCAGCGCGGTAGACACGGACAAGCTGGCGGCGTTTGTTCAAGGCATTGCAGCGTCGGGCCGGGTCAAAGACTCGGTGAAAGAAAAAGGGGCCGATGCCCTGTTGACGCATTACGGCTTGGTGGCCGATACACCGCAGGGCAAGTCACAGGGCCAATACCTCACCCGCTTGGGCGTGCTGCTACTGGGCCGCACTGCAGACCGCCGCGCCTTGGGCACGGCTCCGCTGGTGCAGGCCATCAAGTACGACGAGCAAGGCCAAAAGATCAACAAATGGGTGTGGGACGACTGCACTTTGTCGCCCGTTGAGTTGGTTGATGCCGTGTGGCGCGAGCTGCCCGATTTTCGGGAGAGCTACGAGGTGGCCGAGGGGCTGTACCGCCGCCAAGTGCCCGCCTACGACGAAAAGGTGGTGCGCGAGTTGCTGGTCAATGCGCTGGTGCACCGGCCCTACACCCAGCAAGGCGACATTTACCTGAACCTGCACCCGCAGCGGCTGGCGGTGGTCAACCCCGGCCGGTTGCCGTTGGGCGTGACGCCGCACAACCTGCTGCACGCCAGTCGCCGCCGCAACGAGGGTTTGGCCCGTGTGTTTCACGACCTGGGCTTGATGGAGCGCGAAGGCAGCGGTTTCGACTTGATGTACGACCGCTTGTTGTCGCAAGGCCGCCCCGCCCCGGTGGCCGAAGAAGGAACGGACTGGGTCCGCGTGACGATTGAGCGGCGCATTGCCAAGCCCGAGGTGATGCGCTTGGTATCGCTGGCTGATGAGCGCTACCAGCTGACCCAGCGCGAGCGCATCACGCTGGGCGTGCTGGCGCAGACCGAGGGCATGACGGCACGCGAGCTGAAGGCAGTGTTGGAAACCGAAGGCGGCGACGATGTGGCGATGTGGCTAGGGCGTTTGCCTTCGTTGGCCCTGGTGCAAACCGTGGGCCGCACGCAGGGCACCCGTTATTTCGTAGAACCGGCTTTGTTGCAGGGGGCACAACTGATACAGCCCACCACGCTCACACGCATTGAGCCGCACCGTTTGCAAGAGTTGATTCGGGAAGACTTGCGGCGTTACCCGGACTCCAAAATCGGCGACATCAGCGGCCGCATTGGGCAAGAGGTCACTCGGTCGCAATTGAAACGCGCCTTGACTGAACTGTCCGATCAGTCGGTTGTCGTCATGACTGGCGTTCGCAATGGCGCACGTTACCGTTTGACCTGTAGTAAAAAGTGATAATTACCATTTAGCTCAAAAGGTGCTCAATCGACATGAGTTTTTTTGATTTGTGAGCCAAATGTCCTTTAGAAAAATCTTAAGCTGTTGATTTTTATGAGGTTTTTAAATTCCAAATGGCGTTGAATGAGCCAAATGTGAGCCAAATTCAAGCCAATAACCGATTCAAATAAAGCATGGCCTATACCGACATCCACAGTGAAGACCGCCTGGTCCAAGCCACATTTGCCGAGCACTTAGAGCGGGTGCTGGGCTGGGAGAGTGTGTACGCCTGGAACCAAGAAACCTTTGGCCCCACGGGCACACTGGGCCGCACCAGCGAGCGCGAGGCGGTATTGGTGCGCGACTTGCGCGAGACGCTGGTTCGGCTCAACCCCGAATTACCCCCGCCCGCCATTGATGACGCGGTAACGCAGCTCACACACCACGACTTTTCTCGCTCGCTGTTGCAGCACAACCAAGCCTTTCACCAAATGCTGCGCGATGGCGTGCCGGTCAACTACCGCGATGCGCAGGGCCAGGTGCGCCACACACAGGCGCGGGTGATGGATTTTCGCGAGCCCGCCAACAACCGGTTTTTGGTAGTGCGCGAGCTCAAGCTCACAGGTTTGCGCACGCCCAACTACAACCGCCGCGCCGACTTGGTGTGTTTTGTGAATGGTTTGCCGCTGGTGTTCATCGAGCTCAAGGCGGTTTACAAAAACATCCGCGCCGGGTTTGACGGCAATTTGCGCGACTACATGGACGAAAACGTGGTGGCGCATGCGTTTCACCACAACGCGTTTTTGGTGGTGAGCAACGGGCACAACGCCCGGTTTGGCTCGATCACCAGCACTTGGGAACACTTTGGCGAGTGGAAGCGCCTGAGCGAAAACGATGTGGGCAATGTGGCGGCCGAGGTCTTGCTAAACGGCATGCTGACCAAAGAGCGCTTGCTCGACATCGTGGAAAACTTCATTTTGTTTGACGCCAGCAAGGCCGGGCACACACGCAAGGTGGTGGCGCGCAACCATCAGCTGCTGGGCGTCAACCAAGCGGTGACGTCGGTGCTGCGGCAAGAGGCGCTCAAGCGCGAGTTCCCCACGCGGCTGACACAGCGCACTTTTGAGCTGCCACCTGCTGGCTTGAGCACGGCGGCCAATGAACCGCGAGTACCTTACCCCTTGGCCGCTGAGCCCACGTCGCAGTATTTGCAAATCATCGAGCGGGCGCACCCCGACCTGGGCCGTTTGGGCGTGGTGTGGCACACGCAGGGCAGTGGCAAGTCGTATTCGATGGCGTTTTTTGCCGAGAAGGTGCGCCGCACTGTGCCGGGCAATTTCACCTTTGTGTTCATGACCGACCGGGATGATTTGGACAGCCAGATTTACAAAACCTTCATTGGCTGCGGCGTGGCCGACGAGCAAACGCCGCGTGCCAGCTCGGGCCGCGAGCTGCAACGCCTGCTGGCCGAGAACCACCGCTTTGTGTTCAGCCTGATCCACAAGTTCAACCAAGAGGTGACGTCCGATGAGCCTTACAGCGTGCGCGACGACATCATTGTGGTGTCGGACGAGGCACACCGCACCCAGTCGGGCAAGCTGGCGCGCAATATGCGTTTGGCGCTGCCCAACGCGGCTTTCATTGGCTTTACCGGTACGCCGCTCTTCAAACACGACCAGCTGACCAAGCGCATTTTTGGCGACTACGTGTCGCGCTACGACTTCAAACGCAGCGAAGAAGACGGCGCTACGGTCAAGCTGGTGTACGAAAACCGAGGCGAAAAACTGGGCCTAGCCAAGCTGGACCTGAACGACAAAATCGCCGAAGCCATAGACGCCGCCGATCTGAACGCCGACCAAACGGCCTTGCTGGAAAAACTGCTGGGCAAAGACTATGAAGTGGTCACTGCCGACGAACGGCTTGAGCGAATTGCCGCTGACTTTGTGGAGCACTGCAGCACCCGCTGGGAAGCGGGCAAGGCCATGCTGGTGTGCATCGACAAGATCACTTGCGCCCGCATGTTGCAGCTGATCGGGCCGCTCTGGAAAACAAAAGCCGCCGCTGTGCGCGCCGAAGCGCAGCACAAGCTCGACACCATCCATGCAGCCACTGATGAACAGACGCGGCAAGTGCTGCACGCGCAGCGTGACCGCCTGCTGGCCAAAGCCACTTGGATGGACGAGACATTGATCGAGCTCATCATCAGCGAGGCGCAAAACGAGGTGGCCGACTTCAAGGAGTGGAAATTCGACATCATTCCCCACCGCGAGGTGATGAAGCTGGGGTTCGAGACCGCAGACGGCCAGCGCGTGGATGTGGAAACCGCCTTCAAAAACCCCAAGCATCCGTTTCGTGTGGCGGTGGTGTGTGCAATGTGGCTGACGGGTTTTGACGTGGAATGTTTGTCTACGCTGTACATCGACAAGCCCATGCGGGCGCACACCCTGATGCAAGCCATTGCCCGCGCTAACCGGGTGTATCCGGGCAAAGACTTTGGCTTGATCGTGGACTACAACGGCATGCTCAAAAGCCTGCGCGAAGCCTTGGCGCAATACGCGCTGGGCGACGATGGCGGCGAGGCTGAGATCGTTGCGCCCATCGAAGAGCGTGTGGCTGCACTGGCCGACGCCATTGCCGTGACCGAAGCGCATTTGTTGGGCTTGGGTTTTGACGCGAGCCAATTTGCAGGAACAAAGGGTTTTGCGCGCATTGCCTTGTTGGCCGATGCGGTGGACGCGGTGTATACCAGCGACGAGACCAAGCGCCGCTATGAAATTTTGTCGCGGGTGGTGTTCAGTCGCTTCAAGGCTTTGTTGGTAGAGCCGTCGGCGCTGGTCTATGCCGAGCGACACGACAACATCGAAGCGATTTACAAAAAGCTCAGCGAGCGACGTGATACGGCTGATGTGAGCGAGTTACTCAAAGCGCTGCGCCGCATCGTCAACGAAGCCATTGCTACGCATGCATCCGGGGTTGATCAGACCAATGGCCTGACGGTGGACCTGTCGCAGATCAACATGGAAAAGCTGCGCGATGAATTTGCCCACAAGGTCCAACGCAAGGCCACAGCCATTGAAGACGTTCGCCAAATCGTAGAAGAAAAACTGGCGCAGATGCTGGCGCAAAACCCGCTGCGCATGAACTACGAGAAAAAGTACCAAGAGATCATCGCCGCCTACAACCAAGACAAAGATCGAGCCACCATCGAAGACACTTTTACCAAGCTGCTGGATGTGATGGCCGCGCTGGATGTGGAGCAGCAGCGCGCTGTGCAAGAGGGCTTGAGCGAAGACCAGCTGGCGCTGTTTGATTTGGTGCAGCGTGGCGACTTGAACAAAACCGAACGCGAGCGCATCAAGCAAGCCAGCCGCGATTTGCTGGCGGGTGTGTTGGCGGTCATCGCGCCACTGGACCGTTGGACCGAAAAAGAGCAAACCCAGGCCGAGGTGGAAACCTTCATCCTCGACCAGGTCTACCTGTCACTGCCCGAGCCGCCCTACACGCCGGACGACAAAGCCGAGGTAGCGCAACTGGTGTATCGGCACATTTGGCAACAGAGCTTGCGCGGGCAAGCTTCTTCGGCATGATGCTTTGGGCATTGAGCCCAACGCATCAAGAGCCGCGATAGGTCGAGTAGCTCCAAGGGCTCACCAACAAAGGCACGTGGTAGTGCTGGTCGGTGTGGGCCACGCCAAAGTCAAGGCTGACGTGGTTCAAGAAGTTGGGCTCAGGCAACTCAACCTTCTTGGAGGCAAAGTAGCCCTTGACGTCAAAGACTAAGCGGTAGGTGCCTTTTTTCAAGCTGTCGTTGTCATAGAGCGGGCCGTCTGGGTTGCGGCCGTCGTGGTTCAGGGTGAACGACTTGACCAAGGTGGCTTGGCCATCCTCGGTGGTGGTGAACAGTGACACTTTCATACCGGCTGCGGGGCCGCCGTGCATGGTGTCTAAAACGTGTGTGCTCAATCCCATGAAATGCTCCGAAAATGGTTAGCGACCGAGTTGGTCGACTGAAAGTGTATACAATTTTTTCATTTGGGTCTATCATGAGACCCAAGTGAATTTGCCGGAGATCCCGAATGGACAGCTCAACCGCCACCCGCAGCATTGTGAACGCCCTCACCAAAGCCATTGTGGAGCACCGCCTACACCCTGGCACCAAACTGGCCGAGCAAAAACTGGCTGACCACTTTGGCGTGTCACGCACCTTGATTCGCCAAGCGCTGTTCCAGCTCGTGCAAAAGCGTCTCATCCGCATGGAGCCCGCACGCGGTGCGTTTGTGGCCACGCCCTCCTCTGACGAAGCGCGCCAAGTGTTTGCGGTGCGCCGCATGATTGAGGTGGAAATGACGCGCAGCTTTGTGCGCAACGTGACACCCGCACAAATCAAAGCCCTCAAAGAACACGTGGCCGAAGAAAAAGCCGCCGTCAGCCGTG
>ERZ650303.237-NODE-237-length-16583-cov-7.069034_pt1 | contig 16583 bp, 18 predicted proteins | sample MGYA00376239_ERZ650303 | MGnify/ENA primary metagenome ERZ650303 (study PRJEB26733, sample SAMN07839262) | wastewater metagenome | biome: small river; feature: stream; material: water | place: USA: North Carolina | collected 2016-04-05 ... | reverse complement strand
GATCTTTGGAAAAATTATAAATTAGAAAAAGAAAAAACTGAAAAAATATGTAAAGAGTTAAAAAAATTCAGCAAAAAAGCAAGATTAACTTTACAAGGGGCAATAAAATGGCAACTGCACAACACGAAATAGCAATAAACGAACTAATTGAGCTTACAAAATCAGGGACTGAGGTTTTGCAAAGCATGTGGAATAATCGCAAAACTTACATATCCTGGCTACAAGGCCAATTCTATATTAAGACGCGTATTTGTATTAGTATGGGTGAGATAATGGTAAGGAGCGAGGCTATAAGCGAATTTGAGGCAAGATTCAAGCTTATTGAGAGTTACTATTTAGAAACTGAGTGGCCCGCTTATATAAGCCACTCAAAACCGGTAATGTAAATTAACTGCACTTAGAAAATTAAACATAAAAAACGGGGCCGAGTCGCTTAGCAAGGCCCCCAACAAACGTAAATACAACCAAAAAAAGGATGTTGTGATCATGAATCAAATCGAAGATTTTTTCAAGCTAAATCCCATAGACCCGCAAATATTTTATTGCGGGTATTTTTTAGAGCCAGAATCAGACAAGGAATTTTGCATAGAAGTGTATAAAGTAGTTGAGTATTTGGCAAATTTACCATTTTTAGAACAATACTACGTTTATAAATCTTTATGTTTTTTATCAAACTATGAAAATAGCTTAATTATTCATTATTTGGAAACATTTGTAATTGCTGCAATTTGTGAAATCGTTAAAAATCCTGAAAAACATGCAAACTATACATTGCAAATAATCAACAGGAAAGCATAAAATCATGCAATCAACTACAATCCGTACAATCTATCAATTGGTGAAAATATGGAAAATGTTAAAAATTCTGAAAAAAAATTACAAGAAATTAATCAATATATAGGAGAACAACTATGGTACATCCAAGTTTTGTTGAAAGAAAAAACGCTGACTCCACAAAAAAAAGAAAAACTAATGCAAAAGTATTGGTTACTGACGGACTTGCAGGGAATAGCGAGCCTAGAAAGCTAAATATTAGTGGTGCCCCAAAAATATACAAAAAAAAGCATACAAAAAATGCTAGAGTTGATAAAGACACATTTGATAAGGAAATAATGGAAGATATGATAACGGAAGATATCGAAGAAATAGCCTGTGAAGAACCTGAGGCATCATCCGATAAACTGGAAAATGAAGATTATACGCTAATTGAAGAACTACCGTTCACTAACGGCAAAAACACATTAAAGATTAAGTTTTTTAAGCGTGCAAACAGATTATATTGCGTAAAAGTATTTCTTAATGATGATACCGAAATCCGACCCGTTACTTTTGCAGGGTCTTTAACTGGCAAGTCGTTTTGGTCCATGATTAAAGGAAGCTTTAAAAAATAATGCTCAAGGATAAAAATAAGTTATGACCGAGTTTCAACATGTTATGTGTTTTATTTTCATAAATTTGATTTTGGTCATAATTTTATCATTTATCACTAGGTTTTAATTTTGAAGCAAATTGTTGTGAATATTAGCGATTACGGTTTTGAAAAACTCAGATTATTAGCAATACTTGAGAAAAAATCTGTGAGCAAAATTATTGCGGAAAGAATTACAGGGCAAGGATTCCCGTCAGAAGTTGAACAAGCTTTTGATATGAGATTTACTAAGGAATTCAACAAACTACTGAGAGAAAACTAATGGCACCCACTCCCTGCAAACATTGCGGCATGAATTTTATGCCCCCGGATAGCTCAGAAATAGATTATGAACTATGTCATAATTGCAAAATAAGAGAGCGAACTAGAACACCCAAAATCGAGAAAAAAAACATGGCTATAATTACCATTTTAGTAACCCTACCTAGTCACATACATAAAGAAATTGAAGAAAATTGTCTTGCTAAAAACACTGATTTTAATCAGTACTTTTTAGATTTATACAATTTAAATTGTGCGAAAACCTCACAAGCGCCAACAAATTCTTGTGTGAAAATCCAACAAAACAAAGAAGAATCATCATTTATCCAAGATATTGACGATTATGTTGCTCCTGAGCCAACAAAAGTAAAACCAGCAAAAACAAAAATCAAAACAAAAGGCAAAAAATGATTAATCTAAAATTCAACATTAAGTTGCACGGCAACGATTCAATTGAAAAAAAATGCGTAGACATGCTTGATATGCCAGAATTAAACCGGCAACTTATGCATCATTTGGGCACTGCTATAGCTTTAGCTTGCCGATTTGGAGAAGATGACAACGCACACGTAAGCGGCTTTACAGTTGAGAAACAACCAGACATTTTTGAACCGATTTACGATGTTAGAGTTGTAGACGAAGCAATGGCCCCTGTAGCAGAATCAGCCACGCCAGCAGTTGAGGAAAATTTAGATGACCGTTAAGAAAGTTTATAAAAGTAAAAAAGATGGAACGTCTTTATTATCTACCTTAATAAACGATTTAGAATCGCCGAAAATGACGGTCAAATTTTGTAGCCTGGTTACTCCTTATCAATACAAAAATTCTCCCTCTGTGCCGCGATATTCCATCACTTGCATTTTGTGCCCCGAAAAAGATGCAGCATTTTTGGAGATGCTGCACACCATCGAAAAAAATAATGGCGTAGAAACTATACTCAAGAATGACACCATTAAGAAAAATGGCGATTACATTTTAACGGGTAAAGTAGTTATCAAATTTCAGAGTAAAAATTTTATACCTGTTTTTTGGGCTAATCCAGATGATACATACTCGCCTACTACTTTGCATGATGAAATCGATGCGGGCGAAGAAGTTTCGGTAATTTTTGATATCTTAAAATATACGAAAAGGAACGCCCTCGATTCGAGCGAATACGGCATGAGCTTTATGCCAACTAAAATCATCTTTTATCCAAAGGAAGAAGATTTTGGAGATAGTTAAGATATTATCTATTGACCCATCATTGAGAAGTACAGGGATGGCAGTCATAAACTTTAACACAGAGAAAGACCCTAGCGACCCCACTGCGTTCAAAGTTACTGACTGCCAAGTACTTTTAAATCCCAATAAGTATAAACGCAAAGATGCAATACTAAACATGATAGACATGTTAAAATACGAAAGTTGCAAGCCATGCTACAACGGCATGGATGCTCTTTTAGTAGAGGGTCCCCCTGCTATATTTCGCCAAAACGCTAGTTGGGCAGCTGGAACAATTTCAAGCATTGCCCATATTTCGGGCGCTTGCGTTGCATTGTTTGGCGTAGAAAAAGCTTTTCTTTTCAATCCAATTGATTGGAACAGACGAAAATCAAAAGAAATAACCCATGCAAACACTCAAATGTTTTTGGGAAGTTGTGATCTTTGGAAATTTGAGAAGAATTTAAAAAACCCCAAGCACTACGAGCACGTTTTAGATGCTGCGAGCATGGGGCTCTGGTTTATCCGTGAAAACTATATTGCAGATTAGTCGGCCTATAAAAGTGACGCCAATGGCTTTCCGCGATTAACTTTAGATTGCATCATAGCCTTTACTTCAATAGGCATATCCTGATCATTTTCTATTTCTTTCGTCAAAGAACGTCTTTCCATAGGATTTTCAAGCACGCCATTATTATAAGACGGGTATTTTTGTGCCCACGACTCAATAGCCTGCACTCCGCCTTGCTTAAACGTTGCTCTTACCGCGTTAGCTATAGCACCTGGCCTTGTGATTACCTCGGCACCTTTTGCAAGCCCTAGGCCAGCGGCTGCCGCTTTTGCTACAGGTATTCCGGCCATTCCAGCCAAAGCACCAGCACCGGCATTTCTACGCATTCCGCGCATAGTTTCACCCAAATTCATATTCTCAAGTCCACTAGCTAGTCTTTCGTGTAAATTTCTAGGGGCTGGCATTTCAGGAACCGGGGTTATATTTGCTTTGGGAACGGGAGCCGGGGGCACAATGGGAGCAGGTGGCGGCGCTATTTTGCTTACATTTTTCCCGATAGAATTTAGTTTATCTTGATGATCAAGACTTATCTGTATTAGATTCTTGTCTATAGCGCGACTTGCTTTCTCCATTACTGCGTCAGGAAAAGAATTTACAACCGTTTCAAGATTTTTATATCCTGGTATTACATCATACGCTAATTCTTTACTGATATTTTGCGCATTTGGGAAGGCTGAATTTACATTTATTTGCAGTTTTTGAAAATATGGATTGTTTTTAACTGCTTCAAGTATTTCTTTTTTAATACTGCCGCTTTCTAATCCCTCTAACAAATTACCTTTGTACTTTTCAAAAACTGAGTGAACGGAATCGCTTATAGTAGTATTTAACTTCTTCGAAAAATCCTTGCCAAGTTTAGGCATGATCATATGCGAAATTTCTGGTGATTCTGCCAATGCTCTAGTTAAGACCCCATCACTTCCTTTTAATGCTTCATTGGTGAGTTTTGTGCCCCACTTACTAAAAATAAACGAATTAGTAGCATTTTCAGGCAATGTATTTAAAAGATTATCCCGAAATTCAGTTAAAAGCTGTTTGCCTGCTCCCTCCGAGGAAATAATAGCTTCGTCCAAAGCTTTCATTCCTTTTGCAAGATTTTCGGCCGTCATCTTTCCCGCTTTATCGCCCTTAAACACTGATTGCAAAAATCTAGCAACGCGGTTACCTTCGGTGCTTGCGGCATGAGCTGAGCGACCAATATTGTTTTCTACAAATTCCTCAACTCCCAAAACTCCAGCCTCGATTGGCGTAGCTCCCAAAGCCTTGGCGGCCTTGTCTACTCTTCCAGCTGAGGACTCAGCCCAAGCAGTATTTTCAGCTTGTTGCATTCCTGGCAACTTAGCAATGTCGGCCTCTCTGGCCGCTGTTTGTTCTGCAAATCTTCTTGCTTCGGCTGCATTTGATTCTTCTGCGGCTGTAATTGCGCCTCTTGCTGTTCTATGCTCTCCACGTGCCCCCGCTATTTTACTTAATCCACCAAAAAACCTGTCTAAAGCATAACCAGTTGCTGCATCTTTTCCAAGCTCTTTTACCTTTTCCCAAGGTTGCAGAATGCTTGTTTCCGAATGACCAGCCCCGATAATAGGCATTTGTGCAGCCGCTGGCAATTTACCGACGGCTGCAATTTCCCCGGCCATTCCTAGCCCTTTGCCAATTAATGATGCAGTTGGGTACTCTTGATCTAACTCGCCTAAATGCTCTCTATATGCTTCTTGTCGGGCAAAAAAACGGTCATTAATTCTTTCTACTATACCGATATCTTTTTCATCTTCGCCAGGCGACAAAGCACCATATGCCGACTTTACATAATCTATTGCAGTGTTAGCAGGGTTTCCCAATAGATTTTTAAAATGAGTGCTAGTAGCCCCTAAAGCTCCACCCATTTCTTTGGATTTTTTAAGCTGTTCTTTAGTTTCTGTTTTTTCTTTCCTACCTGCGGCACTTCTTAAAACCTCTTTCTGATCTTTTTCGGGAATAGGCAAAACCTCTCCATCATCAAAAACAAAAGTTTTATTTTTTCTATCAATTTTAAAATCAGGCATTTTTATTGACCTTTGCTTTGAGCCACTGCTTCATTTACACGTTTTTGCTTTCTGTCTTCTTCTTTTCTGTCAGAGCCAAATTTGTCATTAGCAAATTCTTTTTCTAGCATATCGGTATATACGCCTTTTGCTTTTGCTTCATTGATGATTTTCTTATTAATCTCATCAATTTGCAATTTCAATTGTGCTTTGGCTTGTGGATAGCTAATTTTTCCGCTGAAAATATTACTCTCAAATGGGTCTGGAAACTCTCGGTCAAATCGCTCTTGTTGTGCCTTTCCTGTACCAGTCTCATTGTATAGCTGTTTCTTTAGTTCGCCGTAGCGCTCTCTTAAGCCTGAATATACCACAGAATACTTTAAAGGTTTGCCATCTGGGCCCATAAATTCAGCACGCATACCAGGGAATTTATCGGTAATAATTTTCTCAACTGTTCTAAATGAGTTATTATCTCTATTCCTTTCAGCGCCCACAAGTAATTCACTCATGACTTGACCTATGTCAGAAATTTGATCTCTTAGGCTCTTTGCTGCTTCAAGCTTTGGCAATACTTCTTTTTTGAATGCCGCTAAATCTTTCATTGTATGAATTTTGCTTGAAACTACAGGGAAATCATCATTACCGGTCGGAAAAATTATTTTCCCGTCAGGCATTAATCGGCCATTTGCTTTTGCAAAATCACGTAAATCCCTATTCGGAATTTGCTTTTCTAGCTTTGCTTTAAATGCTTCAAGCTCTTGCTGTTCTTTAATAGATTCTTTTTGAACCTTTAGCTTTTCAGCGCCCAATTCATTTAATCTTTCTTCGTCGGCTATGTTGTCTTTGTAGTCTTTCAACAGTACATCTTTTGCAGCTCCAGCCACGCCGCCTAAAACACCAAATCCGGCCTCTTTACCCATAGTAAGCCCTGCAAGCAATGCGGGAGCCGCTAAAGCAATAGCCATCAAGATTTGTTCCTTCCCGGTCATTTCTCTAGATTCTATACGCTGCCTTAATTTCTTTTGGTCTGCCGTCAAGTCTTCGAGTCTAGTTTGTCTGTCTTTATCGAAAGTGCTCAATACTTTAGACATAGCGTCTAATTGACCGTGCATTTCTTCAGTCAAAGGCACTTGGAAAATCCTTTCGATTTCGGCCTTGGTCTCTGGATTACTTAAAGCTTGATCAACTTCATCCGGACTAGTAGACGTAAATGGCTCTTTTTGAACTGGTTCCGGTTGTGCTTGATTTAATTGTGGTTCTTGGCTACCTTGAGATGCCATATTTTCGGTTACTTTCTCCTGTGCCGGGGGAGTATTAGACTCAAGCGGCAATGTGTCGTTTTGAACCTCTGGTATTGGCTCCGGTTCAGGTTGTCTTTTTTGCGGGTACTTTCCGAAAGTGCTTAAATTATTATAAACATTATCCCAAAAGCCAGGGTCTTCTTTTTTGGGTTCATCCACTGCGACATTGGCGCGCACGTCCGAACCTTGTGGAGAAGCATTTGGCATGTCAGCCGGAGGAACGCCTCCACCAGCTCCCATTTGGGAATGAGTAGGCGTTAAGAAATTAGAAAATTCCGGCATCCTTGGCGCGGGAGCCGGTTGATTAATATCAAATGCGGGCTGTTCATCCTGATTTAACAGATGGTCACCAGGTAAAACTCTACGGCGACTGGAAACATTCTTAAGTCCCTGTAGTCTACTTACAACACTTCCTAAATCGCTGTTAGCTGTCATTTTTATAACCTTCTGTATGAATTGCCGGCTTTTCTTATTCTCTTAGTAGCTTCGTGCTGTTCTTGTCTGTAGCGCAAATCGTCTTGTGCCGCTTGTCTATCTAGTGCAGATAGTGTAGCCTCACCCTGGCCGCCTGCGTAAATAGCAGCTTGCTTTTTCAGTGCTTGATCTGCATCAGCTAGTTGCACTCCACGCGTCACCGCGCCACGCGCTTCACTTGCCATACCGTGTAAATCTTTCTGTTGAGCATAACCGATTCCGCTCTTGCCACCAATACCACGCTGTCCTTGTTGACCCAATAAAGCCTGTCTAGCCTTTTCGTGTTCTCTATCAATTTGTCTTTCTCCTTCGTACTGCATCGCATTTCTTTGCGCGTCAGTTAGCCCTTTCTGCTCTTGATTAAAGAAATTTTGTGCATCCTGTCTTCCGCGTTGAGTATCAGACGCTCTATAAGCTGATTCTTCAGCCGAATGCTCCTTAATCCCTGCTTTCTCAGCAGCCAAGTTTTTAATTTCTCTTGCGTTATCACGTTTTCTACCTGCTAGGTATTGTTGCTGTTTGTAATTCATTTTCTTCCCGCCTTCTGAGCCCATAATTTTTCCTATTTAAAAAATATAACTGTAATTGTTGCGCTATTGGTCATAGATGTATTGAATAAATACACAAGTTTTGGATTCCATGACGTAGGACCGTCTATTATTGTAGCATCGCCACGCTGACGAACTATAATTCTATAATCAGGCAAAGTCCCTGGATATACCTCAAAGAATTGATTTGGTATCGCCACCTCTTTATTTGGAGGAATCACTATATCTTTTACAATAAATGACTGAAAATTTTGTTGGAAGTTAATTTTTAACAATCCGTTCGCTAGCTGTTTTAACCAGCTCCAAAGGTCAACTTCTATGTAAGTAAGAAAAGAATTTCTGTTACTAAGTTTAGGCGGATTTTTAATAATCATCGTACAACTGTTATCCTGTTTTCCGGTATTGCTTCGAGCTGAAACCCAGCTAGTCTAATATCGTAATTAATACCTTTAATCTTAAATCCAACTTGCAAAGATTTCGCAACGGTGCCTTGCTTAAGATTTACTGTAATAAAAGTATCTTGGTAGCCGCTCCAGGAATTCCAGCCCCAGCCACTAAATGACCACGCTGCGTTTCTTACGTTATCTACCTGACTTATTGTTTTAATAGTACTTGGCAGATTACTTTGTCTATTACAATATGAAGAAAATTCCATTTCTGGATTATTAAACTGTTGTATTTCTGAAAGTCTATCCATCAACAAAATACATCTACAAAACTTTTTACGAATTTCAGGTTGCCCCAAATCTTCCCACGACGACCGCCATTGAATATATTGAGCGCCGGCATGGTCTGCGTGATCTATTAATCTGTAAAATCTGTGCTGTTTATATAGGTTTGCAGGGGTACCATTTTGTCTAGAAAACCGTCTTTCTTGAAAAAATAGGTCATCGTTAATTACTACCATGCCTCCAGCGGCATTCATGTTTGTCCATGTGAACCAATTTTTATCTTGGTAGTCATAGCATAGCATGATAGAGTTGGAATTTGCTGTCCTAATTGGCGTTTGCGCTTGGCTATCTTCGCACGGCAGAAATAACAAATAGATGTTGTCTTTGCTATAGTTACACCCTACCGCCCTTTTTAATACATATTGATATTGTGGGAGGTAGTTTGTCTGTCTAAATATAAGCTCAACAGCCAACGAAATCGCAACGGGGTTACCAAATGAGTCTGTGGGGAATATTTGGTTTTCTGTGATAGCATACACGCCGTTCGTGTGTAAGAAATACATCAAAGGCCCCACGCTTGCTATAGAAGCATGGGCAATACATCCGATATTTGCACCTTGCGCTATCTGTATTACTTCAATTTGATTTGCTAAGAAATTTCCAGAAACTCCCCAAAGAGAATTTGTTTTAGTAACAATCAAAGATGCCCCAGCTACGCCAATACCTGTAATATCATCGTCAAAGTTGGGAACATTGAAGCTATTTGTTGCAGCAGGCACAGACTCCGGCGAATTACCTTGAGAAAAAAACACCAAATCTGAGTTTTCAGGATTTCCACGCTCTCCCCCTGCGTAAAACATTTGATTTCCGAATGAACGAATATACTTAGAAATAGGTGGCGGATTAGGTTTAAGAATTGGGTTTGAAAAATCCACACCTAATTCGTTATCAGTAATTCCATCAAAGAAAATCTGCGTACCATTCGCCGAATCGTTGGGAATAGATGCCACTAAATACATTTTTCCGTCTACGCCAAAACTTGTATTTTTTTTTGTTCTGTAGAGGTTAATTCGTAGATTATTAGATATGACATTATGTATTAAGAAAGGCGCGGTAGCTCCATTACTCAAAACTATTGCATTAGATGTTGTGGTAGAATCTAATCGCAATCTTTGCAACGTAATAGCATTGGCTCGTTGAGAAATAGAAGTTATAAGAGTTAAATCATTAATTGATATCTGTGGGCCATCTACTGTAACATGTGTTGCATCTATAAATGTCACTGTTCGTCTTTGTAGATTCCCATCACTGTCTATAAATTCTACAACATTCCCCACAATAATTGTATGACCTGTAGGATATGCAGTTTTTACTAAAATGCTGTTACCCACAGGGGTTTGAGTTGTGTCGGCTATGGCTACATTACCAAATACCTTGCTCTCTTTATATACTAGTATTGGAGTACCAGCCGCAACACTTACGGGAGCTAAATTTATAGTGATTGTAGTTGGTGTCACATCCGTCACTAATCTATTTACTAGCAAACTTGGCGCTGTAGAATCATAAAAATATACTCTATCGCCTAATCTTACCCCATGACCCGCTGTAACTGTTAAAGTATTGACGCTTGCGGCTAAATTCGCAACTGCACAATTAATATCCCCATAGTATGCAGTATCACCTATTTGCAGGGTATAACCAGCTGTTACGGGGGCTAAATTATAATAAAATCCATCTTTATCGGGTCCATACAATGAACAAGTACCACCTGTACAAGTAGCCCCGTTAGTATTCCAATTTTCATCCGGGCGCGCTGCATTAAACTGTATGTTATTTATTGTGATCTTAGAATCAGATGGCGTTGCTGAAACGACAAAAGGCTTAACTTCCGATATTTCGCCCTCTATAGAATGCCCTCTATTGTCAATCTGTTCATAAGTTATGGCATATTCGTATTTTTCAAGATTTATAAAAGGCTGAGATGTTATGTCGGTGGTAGAAGAAATAGCAAAAGGGCGAGAGCCAATAGGCGCGCCAGTTCTATACACGTTTTGACCGTCGTATTTTTGTGGGAAATCCCAACCGTTAGCTATGTAAATAACATCGTCAAATACGGCAGTTGATGCATTTTCAAAGTCTAAAGAGTTTTGATAAATAGGATTTGCAGAGCCTGGCAAAGGCGGGACAGCAATGCTATGTACTGGCTGCCAATACCAATATTCTAACGTCATTTTCCCTTGACTAGGAAGTATTTTTGATTCAAAAATCTGCAAAAATGCCGCTGATAAATTTGTATCGCCGTTGGTTACTACAGTTAAGCCAGGAACACCGCTAACGGCATCTAATATTTCAGTCAAAAAATCCGATATAAAAAACGGAACAGTTACATCAAACCCTTTTCCAAATTCATATTGCACAACTCGCGTAAAATAAGAACCACCGAACGCACTACTTGCAGCACCGTCGATACTTATTGTTGTTGTTGTAGTTGCTGCAACTGTGCGAGTTTGCAGAATTCCTGCTAAATCATAAAATTGCACAATTTGACCAGCTGCAAGATTATGACCGAAAAGCACATTAAATATGTTTGTGTTTGTTTGTGTACCGTTAAACTGTGCTGCATAATTGCACAAAACCTCGAAATTTATGCTTTGTCCTACAAAGTTATAAATTAGTGTAGGGTCTACATATGTACGAATACTTAAAAATCGTTGATCGTATGCGGCAATTGACCATATCGCGCTATTAGCAATATAAGCTGTAAATGTACTAGAGTCGTACAGTGTGGCAGCGGGCAATGGACCATTTAAAGTAAAAGTATTTAATGTTGCGTTGGACACTACAAATTGAAATTCATTTACAGTATTGGTAGCCCCATTTAATAAGCCATTTGCATTATGTATAGTAATCACCGTACCATCAGGCAAACCATGAGCCGCTGAAGTAAATACGGCAGGATTAGCATTAGTAACAGCAGAAATAACGCCTGTAACTCTACCGTCATAGGTAAAGTACATGTTTTTCGTTAATTTATTGTATACTTTTCCATCCTGGCCTACGCACACAGTCGATACATTACCGGTAGCCGGGTCATCAAAAGTACCCATACCCATACCACCTATTTGGCCAATCTGAGCTTGATACCCCCTTCTAGCTTGGATTGTTCTGTCCGGGGCTTTTTGGATATTTTCCGCAATTTCAGCAACATTTGCAGGGCGTAAAAATAGTGAGTCCGTTGAAAACCCTCTAAGATTACCGATATTTTTTGTTACTATGTGATTGTTAGCCATTAATACGCACCTCTACCACCCATATAACCAAAGTTTGAACGCTGTGTTTGCTGGAATTGTATTTTATTAATGCTTGGTCTGTATCGTCTATAAGCTATGGCCAGCCTATCCATGACTTGAGATTCAGCGTAAAGCTGATCTTTGGTCGGCTCCGCAGCTGATTGCAGCCGCAACAGTCTTAAAACCATGTATTCAACTAGCAAGTCCTCTGTCTGTCTGTCTAGCTCAGAGTGAGTAGAGGCATAATCTCCCGTTACCACATAAACCGTATCTTGATTATTAATAAGCGCTTGAAACGCTGACCAGCTTGGGAACGGTATTACGTAGTTTGCATCACATGTTATACGATTATTAATCATGTCATACGAGTTAATTGGGATAGCATCTATTACCGGAACACCATTTCTATCAACAAAAGTAATCCAGTCTACTTTATCTAAAATTGAATCCGCGTTAGCCTTTAAATTGACGTCTTTTTGAGATGTCACTGTAAAGTTTAGCGTAAATTGTACCGGGTTTTGGTACCATATCGGCGCACCAGAAAACGGATTTGATATAGAAGTGTCAACACCATTTAAAGAAAAAGTGGTAGGAGACAAAACAGTGATAATACTAGTAGTATTGATAAGAAAACTTGGCTGAAAAACACCACCCAAACCAACCTTCATCCCTGTAGTCAGACCATGCGCAAACTGAGTAGTAACTACGGCAGGATTTGAATTACTAATATTTACAACATTACCAAAAGGGCTGGTAATATTTGTTACTTTGCCCCTTCTAAAGTCTAAAGATCGCATACGTTTTTGATAGTTTACTATCAAAGACCCTGTACGGCTAATATTCGGTGTCGGAGATAAAAGCATCTTACCGTTTCTAATACAAAAAGTACTAGGTATGTTAGTAGGATAACTAAAACGGTCTTCAATTCCCGTTTGTTGTAGAGTCACAAACTGCCAGTCTTGAGGGCCGTATAGATATCTGACGTTCATCGTCTGCAAGCCCATCTTAACATCTTGCGGTATATCATATTCTTGAATACCAGCTAGAACATCTTGCCTATACTCTTGAATATTAGCTACTTGGTTAATCTGAGTTATGCGGTCATAAATTTGATTAAGGCCTAAATTGGCAATTTCCGCCACCGTGTTGTCATTCCAACCTTCAGTATACGAATAGTCTTCTTGATAGCATAGCTGACGGGCATTTGCTGCCATCTCATCTAAGCGTCTTGTACCTTGCATATAAACTGTCGGATTTGGACTAGGTGCCGGAAGTGTCATTTTAATTAACCTTTATTCATTTTTTTACGAGCAATAGCAGCAGCCATTTTCTTTTTATAGCCCTTTCCAGAGCCTTGCATATCATTTGGGCCCATCTGTTCTTCTCCAGTCGTATCAACTTCGCCTTTTTTGCCTACGTTAGTAACTAAATTACCTTGCAGATCGTCAGGGTCTTCTTGATCTGGCTGGTCCATCTTCATCATAGCGCGCTTAATTTTGGCTTCTAGAGAGTGCGGCGTTTGTTTAGGCGTTTTCATATGGAAATTGTCTTCCATCTCATGCATTTCCTCTTTGCCCACTTTACTTTTCATATGCGGTTCATCTTCAGGAAAGCGAATATGATGCTTAGAAAATCCTGGATTCTTATATTTTACGTGCTCTTTGCCTTCGTAATTTTCCGGATTATCTTTAGATTTTTCCATAGGAGGCATACTCATAGCATTTAAAGCCTCTCCGGGTACGCGCTGATTTTCATTTCGCTTACTTAATCTTCGACCGAACATTTTTCTTTCCATATAAAACCTTTATTTATTTTTTGCGAGAGCCCAGAGCATTAACAAAGCCCCTAGCTGCATTTTGTAACGATTGAGCCTTTGTACCCACCATTTCAGTCCCGTGAGTTTCTTTGGTGTCGTGTAGTTCACCTTTTTTCTTAATTGCATTGCTGAGCATAGCGGCTAAAACGCGGCGTTTTTTCTCTTTTGCGCTTAATTTGCCATTTTCAGCTGCGGCTTTAGCATTTAAACCAGTAGATGCGCCCTCTCCAACACCTTGGATAATCGCTGCCCATCCAGCCCCTGAACTACCTGCACCTTTTGATGCTGCGGGAGCCGAAGCAGAGCTTGCCCCAGGACTATCAAAATAGTTTTTATTGAAAGCATGGTTCATATATTCATAGCCCCCCTAATTATATCTGCGGTTTCAGCAGATGCATTGGCCTTACGTTTTGATCGTTCAGCGTTTCTATTCATTTTATTTTGTAGCATGTTGCTTTTTTCGTTTATACGTTCCTGCAACAGGTTACCTTTAGTTTCACGCTTATTTTCTTTAGCTTCTTCTTTGGCCTGTTTCTTGGCTTTCTTTCTAGCAAAATAGCCGCCAACTTGCTTGGCGCCTTCTGCAACTGCTACTGCCGCTAATAAAGCAGCTACTGGTATTGGCATTTTTAAATTCCTTTAATTAACATAAGAGCACACCCGAAAAAATTGAATTCGATTGTACAGTTCCTTGAGTACCGCTTTTATCAATTTGCGCATAAATTTCAATCGTATCATTTAAAGCTAATTTAATCTGATAAGATGAAGTTACTGTGTATATACCAACAGATTCGACTTCATTTAAATTTGCACGAAAAATCACATCTAATTGAGCGCCATTTTTGTAAATATAGAGATACCAATTCCCATCAGTATTAATGCCACCAAATATAGTTTTTAGATTAAATAAATAAACCCCATCCCTTGGAGCAGTAAATATTGATGGACTGTAATTGCTTCCCTGATCAAAATCTACAGTGCTATATGTAATTTTTGTATCAGTAGCAAGAGCAAGGGATTGATTGCCAGATTTAGATACCGAAAAAGCAGGCTGAGTAGTATTTGTAACTATAGCAGATAGGGAAAAGTTAGGATTTCCAGCAATTCCAGATGGGTTTGTAATCAATAATTGATTAGCATTAAATGTAAAAGTTCTCGCCCTTACTGTTCCTACACCAGTTTTAGCAAAAAAACCAGCAACGTCAGCATTTTGATACAGATTTTTCAAAATACCAATAGTTGCAATCTGATTATTTCCAAGTGCACCAGCACCACCACCGGCTTGTACACCAGTAGCCGCATCGGCAACGTTAGCATTTAGCTTAGTATAATCAATAGCACCAGCACCGATTCCGGAGCTAGTGATAGGAAGGCCTTTATTAGGGCCTCCCGTATGGTCATGCTGATCTATATTGACCATGCCAGCAGCAAAGGCTTGATCGTAGTTTTGTTCCCCTGCAACGGGTACATATATGGAAATATTCGGGGTAATGTTACCCATAAGAAACACCTACCATTTTATCTGTTAGAATTCTATTATTTGATGTACAATATGACACCAAATTTGGGGTCTTATGAACATTTGTCCTAATTGCGGTTTGCAAGCCGGCTATACTCCTAGAAATGATAGAGTTAAACCAAGCAGAAAAAGAAAGTTTTGCTCTTACCATTGCTCTACCACATTTAGACACAAAGGTAAACAAATTTTTATTGAATGCCCTCAATGCAAAAAACAATTTCGAAAATACCCTAAAGACGGGGTAAAGAGAAAGTTTTGCTCTATGGATTGTTACAATAAGCAAAGAAGAGCAAATCTTCCTTATTATAATCTTGAGAAAAAGCCAAAGAAGCATTACAAAACCAAAAAAATTCAAGGTGTTGCTGTGCTTTTCCATAGATGGGTTATGGAACAGCACTTGGGCAGAAAGCTTTCTTCCAAAGAAATAGTTCATCATATTAACGGTGACCGCCATGACAATAGATTAGAAAATCTTCAGTTAATGTCTCAGTCGGAACATATGCAACTAGAACATAAAAATTGGAAGAAAACATTTTAATTCCTTTTGCCTATATTAGGCGTTGTATTACCCATATAAATTCCTTTACGCTATTTTTTGGATTGATAGATAACAGAAAGGACCGAAACTCTCTGTTACTAGGCCAGCTGTTTTCGCTCCACCTGATACTTGAATATTTATAAAAATAGTTTGAGTAGCTGTTAAAGTAATAAAACATGCATCATTAATAGAAAATTGGCCGCCGGTTAATACAGGCCCAGGATTGAATATTTTTCTTGTTATTGTAGATGCATTCGTGCAAATTCGAAGTTCGCCACTAGTATTTGCTACTGTTAAGTTATTAATTGTAAGATTTACAGTAACCGCGTATATCCCTGTTACAGGTACGGTATAAATTCCGGTACCGGTAGCGTAATTGCTTCCTTGCTGGAAGGAAACTCCACCGAAAACAACAGTATAAAGAGTTCCATCTCCAGTCACGTTTGTAAGAGCAGAACTAACATATGCTTGCAATATTGGTTGATTGGTATTCGTTTTAATACCAGATGCATTTGTTGTATTTCCTGCATATGTGACTAAACTGGTACCATTATAAACAACGTTGCCACCGCTTGTACTAAAACTATTTGCATTTGTTCCACCAACAATAATAGGCGCTGTACCTATCGACGGGACTCCAGTGCCGCTTGTAAATAAGACACCGTTGTTTGCCGTAGGTAATGCACTCATAACGTTTGCAGCTGAGGCATAAAGCAATGTGTTTATTGCGTTAGTGCTCGGATATGTAGTTGTACTAAATGATGGAGCCGCCGCCGCGTTTGATTGCAATACTCTACCGGTTGCAGCGGGTCCAGCTAAAATTGATGGAACGCCGGTAGCACTTGTGACAAGTAAACCGTTGTTAGCTGTGGCCAATGCGCTCATGACGTTTGCAGCTGAGGCATAAAGCAATGTGTTTATTGCGTTAGTGCTCGGATATG
>ERZ650303.236-NODE-236-length-16588-cov-10.848424_pt1 | contig 16588 bp, 15 predicted proteins | sample MGYA00376239_ERZ650303 | MGnify/ENA primary metagenome ERZ650303 (study PRJEB26733, sample SAMN07839262) | wastewater metagenome | biome: small river; feature: stream; material: water | place: USA: North Carolina | collected 2016-04-05 ... | reverse complement strand
CGAACCAAGTGATTGCACAGATCGAATTGTGGAATGCAGTTGGCACAGATAAATATCCAGTCGGCGTTTATACCTTGCCTAAGCATTTGGATGAGAAAGTTGCTCGTTTACAGTTGAAAACTCTGAATGCGGAGTTGACAGTGTTGTCTGATCAGCAAGCCTCTTATATTGGCGTAACGAAGGAAGGCCCATATAAGGCTGACCACTATCGTTATTAATCTGCTCCTTGCTAGACATTGTTCAATAGAAATACAGGCCCAAGATCATGGAATTAAGCGTTGAATTCTTCCCTCCAAAAACACCTGAAGGTGAGAGCAAGCTGCATCTCGTGCGCGAGCGTTTTAGTGAAACGCTCAAGCCCGCTTTTTATTCTGTGACCTTTGGTGCCGGTGGCTCTACTCAATCTGGCACATTAAAAGTGGTGAGTGATATTCATGCTGCAGGCGCAGCGGTCGCTCCACACTTATCTTGTGTTGGTAGCTCACGTGAGAGCGTGCGCGAAATGTTGAAGCAATACCAAGCTTTAGGTGTGAAACGTATCGTAGCTTTACGTGGCGACTTGCCATCTGGCATGGGTCAGTATGGTGAGTTCCATCACGCTAATGAATTAGTCGAATTTATTCGCGCAGAAACTGGTGACTGGTTTCACATTGATGTAGCTGCATATCCAGAAAGTCATCCACAGGCTAAGTCGCCAGCAACTGATGTGGACTTTTTTGTGCAGAAGATGAAGGCAGGAGCCAATTCAGCGGTGACTCAGTATTTCTATAACAGCGATGCGTATTTCCGCTTTGTAGATGAGGCCTATGACTTGGGTGTTACTCAGCCAGTGATCGCTGGAATTATGCCGATTACCAATAGCACTCAGCTGCTGCGTTTTTCAGATGCTTGTGGCGCAGAGATCCCGCGTTGGATTCGTTTGCGTTTGCAATCTTATGGCGATGACACGGCTTCGATTCGTGCATTTGGTGAAGAAGTGGTTACCGATCTTTGCGATCAACTCTTAACTGCGGGCGCTCCGGGATTGCATTTCTATTCGCTAAACCAGGCAGATGCTGTTTTAGCGATTGCAGACAATCTCAGTCTCAATAAGTAATTGCCAAGCCTGACTCAGTCAGCATGGCGTCTAAAGGCTCATCATGTGTTTGAGCCTGCCATTGAGAATCATCTAATTTTTGCCAATCAAAGCCTATGCCTATACATAGTAGGTTTGGCTTAGCTTTACGCAACTGAGCCAAGGTACGGTCAAAGTAACCACCCCCATACCCAAGCCGCCAATAATGTGTTTTATCGCCGACCTTAGAGTCTGACCAGCCCACGCAGGGAATCAAAATACAGTCTGGGGTGACTTGAGGTCTACGAGGGTTATTGGGATCGGGTTCTGGTACACCGTGGCGACTTGGAATAAGGAGGTCGCCCTCTTGCCAGGCATAAAAATCCAAATGTTTATCGGGGCGCGCAAAAGGAAGGGCCAGTGTTTTGCCTGCACCACTCTCGGTCCAAGCCAATAGAGTAGGCCGTAGGTCAAGCTCATCTTGTATGGGGCAATACAGGGCAATAGATTGAACTTGAGCGTCATGAGCGCCCAGAAAACTGGCTAGGCTAGCTAAGATGGCTTGTCGTGCCATGGGATAGCTTGCGCTAGCCGCAAACTGTTTCCTTTGGGCTAGTAAGTCCTGCCGTAGCGATTTTGGAGAATTGCCGTGCATATCGACCATTATCAGGCGAAAATTAAGAGATATAGTAAATCGATAAGGCAAGACGGTGAAAAAGAGGTTTGATGTTTTTAGTGGCTGGCAAAAAACGGTAGGCGGAATTTTATTTCTGGCTCTGGCAGTTGCTGCGCCTAGTATTTCTGCAGAAAAAGCCAAGAAAGTTGCTCCAGCCAAAGAAAGTAGGGCCTCAGCCTTTGAAATTACAGAAGGTGATCGCACCTTTATTGAATTACGTGAGGCCGCCAAAAGAAATGATGTGGCTCGTGCACAAACCTTGGCCGCCAGCCTCTCGAATTATCCATATGACGATTACGTAGCTTATTTCCGCATCAAGCCTCAGTTATTTGATAGTGCTGGCGGTGCTCGGTCGGACAGCAATGCAGACTCTCAGGTTATAGCTTTTTTAAATCAATACCAAGGCACTGCACTGGCCGATCGGATGCGCAATGACTGGTTGCTTGTTCTGGGTAAGCGTAAAGATTGGTCTCGCTTTGATGCTGAATATTCCAAATTTGTTTTGGATGATGACACTCAAGTGAAATGTTATTCCTTACAGTCGAAGCTGGCTCAGGGCGAGAATCCTACAAAAGTTGCAATTGATGCGCGCGCGATATTATTAGACCCACGTTATTTTGGTCAGGCTTGCCAAGAGTTGGTGCCTATTTTGGTTGGCGCCGGCGGTATGACACCAAGTGAAGCAAAAGCGATTGGTCGCGCTGCTAGCGAGATGGGCTTTGACACTATGTCACGACGCTTGGGTGGCGAAGATCCTATTGCTGAGATTGTTAAATCCGCTAAAGCAGACCCTGCAAAAGCATTTAAAGATTTTTCACAAAATGCATCTCGTTATAGCAAGGAAAATCAGGCGGTGGCTTGGGGTGTGATTGGTCAATTCCTCGCAAAAAAATTGGATCCCAATGCAGATGATGCGTATCGTCTTCAGCAGGAGCTAGGCTACAACGAACTCTTATCCACCGAAAGTCAGGAGTGGAAGGTGCGTGCAGGTTTGCGTGCTAAGGATTGGACGCTGGTTAAGAATGCAATTGAAGGCATGAATCCGGCAGTGCGTAGCAAAGATCCTGCCTGGACTTATTGGTATGCGCGTGCATTAAAAGTAGAGGGCCAAAATGAAAAGGCTCGTGAAAATCTCGAGCTCGTGGCTGACCAGTACAACTTTTATGGACAGCTTGCACGAGAAGATCTGGGTAAATCGAATCATGCGCCTGCGCGTACTAAAGTTAGCGATGCCGACATTGATGCTATGTCTCAACGCAAGGGCTTTATTCGTGGTGAACGCTTTTATGCCATGAATTTACGCTTTGAAGGTAATCGCGACTGGAATTGGGAGTTGCGCAATATGAGTGATAAGCAATTACTCGCAGCAGCTGAGTATGCCAAGCGCATCGGCTTATATGACCGTGTTGTAAACACGGCGGATCGTACTAAGCAGGAGCATGACTTTAGTTTGCGTTACCCAACACCCTATCGTGATGAGTTATCCCCAATTGCTAAGCAAATTGATTTGAACTTGGCTTGGGCTTATGGATTGATTCGTCAAGAGTCACGCTTCATCATGAACGCCTCCTCATCAGTTGGTGCTTCAGGCTTGATGCAGGTGATGCCCAATACGGCAAAGTATGTAGCGAAGAAAATTGGTATGACCTCATATACCAATGACAAGCTTGCTGACACCAACACTAATCTCACTTTGGGTAGCAATTACTTGAATATGGTTTTGGTTGATTTGGATGGTTCCTGGGTTCTGGCCTCTGCGGCTTATAACGCCGGTCCATCCCGTTCTAAAACTTGGCGGGAAAAACTCACCAGCCCTACTGAGGGCGCGATCTTTGCGGAAACAATTCCATTTAATGAAACGCGCACCTATGTAAAAAATGTTTTAGCCAATGCAACGTATTATTCATCAGTGATGCATGGGCAGACGCAGTCTTTAAAGCAGCGTTTGGGTGTGATTACTCCTAAAGCGGCAAACGCATCTGAGCTACCTTAGTATTTCAATTACATTGGAGTTTTATGAAATATGACATTCTGCTAATTGGTGGTAACGGTTTTGTAGGCAGGGTCTTAGCTGCCCAATTGCAGGCAGAGGGCTACTCCGTTTTATTGCCGACTAGACACTTGGCATCTGCACGTGAACTACGTTTATTGCCAAAAGTGCACTTAGAAGATACTGATGTACATGAGTTTGATTCCTTGCAAGCACTGTGCTCACGAATTAAGCTGGGTGGAGCGGTCATTAATTTGGTGGGCGTATTACATGACAAGCCTGCGCAGCCTTACGGAAAAGTATTTGAAGCTGCGCATGTGGAGTTACCTAAAAACATCATTACTGCTATGCAGTTGCATGGCCTCAAGCGTTACTTACATATGAGTGCATTGGGCGCGGATTCAAATGGGCCATCAATGTATCAGCGCAGCAAGGGTGATGGCGAGGCCGCAGTAAAAGCCAGCAATCTTGACTGGACTATTTTTAGACCTTCAGTGATTTTTGGTGCCCAAGATCAATTCATTAATTTATTTGCTAAGTTAACGAAGTTATTTCCTGCGATGCCTTTGGCAAACTCTGGGGCACAGTTTCAGCCGGTGAGCGTAGACGATGTGGCTAGCGCATTTACCAAGTCTCTGAAAATGCCATCGACCATTCATCAATCTTATGATTTGGTGGGGCCTACTGTGTACACCATGAAAGAGATTGTGGAATTTGCTGCACGTAAGGTCAACACAAAATGCGCCATTATTCCCGCACCTGCTTTTGTTGGCTACCTTCAGGCCTTAGCCTTTGAGTTCCTACCGGTCCCAACTCTGATGTCTCGCGACAATATTGCCTCAATGCAGTTACCAAATATCTTGCCACTGAATGGTGTTGATGCCTTGACTAAAGTATTTGGAATTAGCCGCCGTACCCTAGAAGGCATGAAATAAGGCCATGAAGATCTACGCTGTTGGTGGCGCCATTCGGGATACCCTCATGGGTTTGCCAGTGCATGACATTGACTATGTGGTGGTGGGTTCTAGCGTAGAAGAGATGATTGCCCAAGGCTATCGTCCAGTGGGCAAAGATTTTCCAGTGTTCTTGCATCCAGACACCCAGGCTGAATACGCCCTGGCGCGCACGGAACGTAAAACAGGCAAGGGCTACAAAGGTTTTATGTTTTATGCCGATCCGACCGTCACGCTAGAGCAAGATTTAGAGCGGCGCGACTTGACTATTAATGCCATGGCGCAAGAGGTAGGCGCTGATGGCAAGTGGGTGGGGCCAATCTTGGATCCCTATAACGGTCAGCAAGATTTAGCCGCTAGGGTATTTCGCCATGTCTCGGATGCTTTTGCAGAAGACCCATTGCGTTTATTGCGTATTGCGCGTTTTGCAGCGCGCTTTCCAGAATTCACGGTTGCTCCTGAAACAATGGATGCTTTGCAGGCTATTGTTCAATCTAATGAATTATCAGCACTCTCAGCCGAGAGAATCTGGCAGGAGTTGGCTAGAGGATTCACTGCTAGTAAGCCAATGCGAATGTTCCAAGTTCTGCTAGATACTGATGCAGCCAAGGGATTTCTGCCATCAACACTGACATCCTCTTTGGCTAAAGAAGAATTTCGTGAACAGCTCATTGCACATTTGCATGCAGCAGATGATCGTCTGGAAGATCGCTGCGCTGTGACACTCATGCATTTGCCTGCTAGTGAAATTCGCTCATGGGCAGAGTGCATCAAGATGCCAAATGAAGTTCGTGATTTCAGTGAAATATTTAGTGAGCTCAATTCACTAATTAATAAGAAGACTGGTAAGGCAAGTGGCGCATATCAGTCTGCAGATATATTAGCTTGGTTTAATCGTGCAGACGTTTGGCGTAAGCCTGATCGTGGAAATGCTTTATTGAATTTAGCAAAGCGTATTGGCCTGAATGTCAGCGTTTTAATTTCAGCAATGCAAAATGCTCAATCGCTCAACACGGCCAAAATTATCGATGGTATTTCGGCAGAGGAGAGATCTAATGGCGAAAGCATTCGCTGTGCGGTTGATGCCGCAAGACTCTCGGCAATTACTGCAGCGTTAACTACCTAACCAATTTACAGTCGGTTCCTGCCTCGAAGGCCAGGCAAGTCTTCTAAGGCATAGTCTGGCAAGACATCAGATATTTTCTTTGAGAATGCAAAGACTTTGAAGAGCTCGCCCATCTCCGCTTCGGACAATAGCTTTTGCAGCGAGTTCGAAATCGGTAAGAAAGTTTCCGGGTTGCCAGGGTCTCCAATCTCTAATGCAATGTCGCCAATACCTGCATCAAGTAAGTAACTTGCTTGATTGCTGAGATAGACATCATCCACTTTTTCCTCAAGCGCACTGCGTGCAATTTGTGACCATTCCACGTGCGTTGTTAAATCACATAGTCCCGGAAGATGAAATGGATCTTGAATGGCATGATGGCGATGGTGCGCCATGAGTGTGCCTTCAAGACGTTGTGCGTGGTAGTACTCGCTCTCCGGAAATCCATAATCAAATGTGAGGAAGAGTCCGGTATCGATCTGCTTGGCCACTTGGCGCATCCAAGCATTTGCAGGAGCATGCAATTCTGTAACGTAACCTTCAGAAAAGTTTCCAGTTAGTAGGGTCTCTGGAAGCAGAGACTGCTCAACGGGCTTTCCTGTCGACCAAGCAAGCTTGCCATCAATTACCGCGACCCCTTGTTGATACCAAAAGCCATTTTGAAAAATGATGGCCTCACAAGGAATGGCGTCTATTACCTCGTTAGCCAGAATGATGCCTTTGAAGTTGTTAGGTAAGGAGCTTAACCAGCTGCATTGAGTGGACAGGTCTAATTTCTCTGTAAGTTGCTTGAGGCGTTCTTCTTGTCTTTGAGCTAGGTCTGCCGAGATCTCGATGATGTCGTAGTGATCTAAGGAAAAGCCCAGATCGTGCAGTCGGGTGAGAATGGATTCAGCAAGTTTCCCGGTGCCGGCGCCAAACTCCAGAATCTGGGTGGGAAGCCCTTGCGCTTGAAGGCCCTCCAGAATCGGCAACAGGGTTTCTACAATCGCAGCGCCAAATAGGGGGGAGAGCTCAGGGGCTGTAGTGAAATCACCGCCTGCGCCCAATTTATGGGCTCCAGCGCTGTAATAACCCATGCCTGGCTCATATAAAGCCATTTCCATGTACCTTGAAAAGGGTATCCAGCCGCCATTAGAGGCGATTTCCGCCATTATTTTTTGACTAAGAAGCTCGGTATGAGCCGTTTCAAGGCTGGTCAAGGTAATATCCATAGCTCGCTAGTCTAAGAGAATTTAAGTGAACTTGAGTTCAAACCTACAACCTGAGCAAAATAAAGCAGTTTTAGTGACGGGCGCTGCCAAGCGTCTTGGTCGAGAAATTGCCTTGGAATTTGCTCGTCAGGGCTGGGATATTGCGATTCACTATGGCCAGTCTGCATCAGATGCTCAGGCTACCGTTGCGGAAATCCAGGCCCTTGGACGTAAGGCTGTGGCATTTAAGGCTAACCTCGCTAGCGAAGCAGAGATCCACTCCCTGTTTACCGCGGTGGTAACTGAGTTTAAAAGCCTCCAGTGTCTGGTGAATAGCGCTTCGATCTTTGAATACGATCGCGCAAATTCAGATACTCCGCTCAGTAGTAAAAGTTTGCAAGAGCACATGCAAGTCAATTTAGCTGCGCCCATCCTGCTGTCACAGCTGATGTTTGAATATCAAAAGAGCCGGGCAAAGAATGCAAGTGAGAGTGATTTATCAATTCCTTCAGTGATTCAGCTGCTCGATCAAAAATTGATCAATCTCAATCCAGATTATTTGTCCTACACATTATCTAAAGCTGCGCTGCTCACTTCAGTTGAGGTGCTAGCTGTAGATTTTGCTCCGCACTTGCGGGTGATTGGTTTGGCTCCTGGTATTACGCTGACTTCGGGCGATCAAACTGAAGCAGGCTTTACCAAGGCGCATCAAATGACGCCATTAGGTAAATCATCAACACCAAGCGATATTGCGAAAGCAGCAGTATTTTTGGCAAGCTCAGGCGCAATTACAGGCAGCACCTTATATGTAGATGGCGGACAACATCTTTTGCCATCATTGCGCGATGTGATGTTTAAGACAAGTTAAGAATTCAATACAGAATCAAAAGTTAAAAAGAGTTAATACTAATTTATGCATGCCATTCTTTCTCACCCAGCACTTGCTGATTGCCGCCGCTTATTTTTGCGTGACTATGAAATCTACATCAATATCGGTGTGCATGATTTTGAAAAGAAGGCTGAGCAGCGCGTCATTCTGAATGTTGATCTCTACATTCCTTTAAATATGAACACCCCTTCTAAAGACTTATTAGAGGAGGTTGTAGATTATGACTTCATGCGTGAAACCATTAAGGCGCGGTCTTCCCAGGGCCATATCCATTTGCAGGAAACCTTTTGCGATGACATCGTGACCGCAATGCTATTGCATCCAAAAGTCATTGCTGCTCGCGTTAGTACCGCTAAACCAGATGTCTATCCAGATTGTCACTCCGTTGGTGTTGAAGTATTTCGGATGAAGCGAGTTTAAAGACTCAGAAAAATTTAGTAGCTATGAGTGATATCCGTAAAGTCGTCTTCGAAGAAAACAAGCTAGAGAAAAAGCTATGTCGTTTAGTTGGCCAAGCAATTGGCGACTTTGGCATGATCGAAGATGGTGACAAGGTGATGGTTTGTTTGTCAGGTGGTAAAGATAGTTATGCCATGCTCGATATTCTGCTCAAGTTACGCGAGCGCGCCCCAATTAATTTTGAAATTATCGCCGTCAATTTAGATCAAAAGCAACCAGGATTTCCGGCAGAAATTTTGCCGAACTATTTAGAGGCCTTGGGTGTTCAGTACCATATTGAAAACCAAGATACCTATAGCATCGTCAAGCGCGTAGTTCCGGAAGGGAAAACGACTTGTGGTCTTTGCTCTCGTTTGCGTCGTGGCATTTTGTATCGAGTTGCGGATGAGTTAGGTGCTACCAAGATTGCTTTAGGCCATCACCGTGATGACATCTTAGAAACATTAATGCTGAATATGTTCTTTGCGGGCAAGCTCAAAGGCATGCCACCCAAGTTACGATCGGATGACGGTAAGCATATTGTGATTCGTCCTCTGGCATACGTTCCTGAAAAGTTATTGGAGCGTTATGCAGTGGATATGAACTTCCCAATTATTCCGTGCAATCTGTGCGGTAGTCAGCCTAATCTTCAGCGTGGCGCTATGAAAGAGATGTTGCGCGATTGGGAGAAAAAACATCCAGGGCGCGTCGAGAATCTCTTTCGCTCAATGCACCATATCGTGCCATCCCATTTAATGGATGGTGAGGCCTTTGATTTTAAGAATTTAGAGATTTCTACAGAGTTGTCCGGCATTGCTGCCAGATCGCCTGGCGACAAAGCGATTGATGAGACAGAAATCGATGAAATAGCCTGTGGAACGCTGATTCAGGGGTCTTATAATCCCTCTTTATGAACATCGTTATTTTGGCTGCTGGGCAGGGAAAGCGGATGAAGTCCGCATTACCCAAGGTTCTCCAAACCTTGGCCGGGAAACCCCTTCTTCAGCACGTTCTCAACACAGCCCTAGATCTGCAAGGCAAGAGCGCTAAAACTGGCCCTATCGTTGTTGTTGGTCACGGTGCAGCGGATGTTAAAGAATTTATTCAAATTGCTAGCGAGCAAGATTCTCGCTTTGCCAAAGTGGGCACTGCATTGCAAGCTGAGCAAAAAGGTACGGGCCATGCTTTATTACAAGCCTTGCCTAAGCTAGACGTAAATGAACCTACTTTGGTTCTTTATGGCGATGTTCCCCTGACAAGTAAGAAGACACTCTCTAAATTGGCTAAATTGGCTGATGGTGTGCGTGGTCAAGATTCCGCTTTAGCGCTCCTGACTCAAAACCTCAGCAATCCTACGGGCTATGGCCGCATTGTGCGAGATATCGACGGCTCCGTAAAAGCGATTGTTGAAGAAAAAGATGCTTCACCAGAGCAAAAGCGCATTCAAGAAATTAATACCGGCATTATGGTTCTGCCAACCAATTCACTGAAGAAATGGTTGAAGTCTTTGCGAGCAAGCAATGCCCAGGGTGAATACTATTTAACTGATGTCATCGCGATGGCGGTTAAAGATGGTGTGCCCATTCGTACTGCGCAAGCTGATGCTGAATATGAGACTGTTGGTGTTAACAGTCGTGATCAGTTGGCTGCGTTGGAGCGTGTGCATCAACTCAATCAAGCACATGTATTAATGGATGCCGGCGTTTCTTTAGCTGACCCTGCACGCATCGATATCCGAGGGACTCTGGAGTGTGGCACTGATGTCTTTATTGATGTGGGTTGCGTATTCGAAGGTTGCGTAACTTTAGCTGCTGGCACAAGAGTCGGCCCCTACTGCATTATTCGCAATAGCGTAATTGGTAAGAATGTCACGATTCACCCATACAGCCATTTGGATGGTGCAAAAGTTGGTGCAAGTTCGCTGATCGGGCCTTATGCCCGTTTGCGTCCTGGCGCAGACTTGGCAAATGATGTGCATATTGGCAACTTTGTAGAAGTGAAGAACAGTAAGATTGCCGCCAATAGCAAAGCCAATCACTTGGCTTACGTAGGTGATTCGATCGTTGGATCAAGAGTGAATATCGGTGCAGGTACGATTACCTGTAACTACGACGGTGTAAATAAACATCAGACCATTATTGAAGACGACGTCTTCATTGGTTCAGATACTCAGTTGGTCGCCCCAGTACGCGTTGGCCGTGGCGCCACATTAGGTGCTGGTACAACCCTGACTAAAGATGCGCCTCCTAATCAACTTACTGTGTCGCGTGCGAAGCAAATATCTTTACAGTGGCAACGCCCGGTAAAGCAAGAGAAAAAGCCGCAAGAGAAAAAGCCAGCGACGAAGAAAGTTGTTACTAAGAAAACGCCTTCAAAGAAGATGACCACCAAAAAATCCGTTAAGGCTAAAAAATAATGTGCGGAATTGTTGGCGCTGCATCGCGCAAGAATATTGTTGAAGTCTTGATTGAGGGCTTACGTCGCCTTGAGTATCGTGGATACGATTCTTGTGGTTTTGCTGTTATCAATGGTGAAGATGCCAAGCATCCCATTGAGCGTGCCCGTACTACCGCGCGTGTTTCTGAGTTAGCCGAACAGGGTAAAGATTTTCATGGCACTTTAGGGATTGCACATACTCGCTGGGCAACACATGGCAAACCAGACACACAAAATGCACATCCTCATATTTCCAATGGATTAATTGCAGTTGTTCATAACGGCATTATTGAAAATTACGAATCACTACGTACAGAACTGAAGTCTGCGGGCTATGTATTTGCATCTGAAACCGATACTGAAGTGATTGCGCATTTAATTCATCAAGCTTATGTATCTAGTGAACAAGCAGATTTAGTTGCCTCTGTTCGCTCTGTATTGCCGCGTCTTCATGGAGCTTATGCGATTGGCGTAATTGCACAAGATTCCCCCGATGTTTTGGTAGGCGCACGGGTTGGTTCTCCACTGGTCGTTGCTCTTGGTGACAATGAAAATTTCCTCGCCTCTGATGCTTTAGCTTTAGCTGGGCGTGCTCATTCGATGATGTATCTCGAAGAAGGGGATGTAGCTATCCTGAAAGCTGAGAGCATTGAAATCTTGGATCAAACTGGCAAATCTGTACAGAGAGAGCGCAAAGCCATGCCTGCTCAGGCTGATTCGGTAGATTTAGGCCCTTATCAACACTACATGCAAAAAGAGATTTTTGAGCAGCCAAGAGCAATTGGCGATACGCTTGCCAATATTGCCAGTTTTGGCCCAGAACTCTTTAATGCTGATCCTGAGCAATGGAAAAAGTTTGACCAAATTTTGATCTTGGCTTGTGGCACTAGTTACTACTCTGCCTGTGTCGCTAAATACTGGTTAGAAGATTTGGCCGGCATTCCGACGCAAGTGGAGATTGCCAGTGAATACCGTTATCGCACCACTGTTCCTAATCCGAATACATTAATTGTGGTGGTATCGCAATCCGGAGAGACTGCAGATACTTTGGCGGCTTTGCGCCATGCGCAGTCTTTGGGTCATCAATACACCCTGGCGATTTGTAACGTGGCTAGTAGCGCCATGGTTCGTGAAACCAATTGGAATTTTTTAACCAAGGCTGGTACCGAGATTGGTGTGGCCTCTACTAAAGCCTTCACCACTCAATTGGTTGCACTCTATCTCTTGGCTGTTTCATTGGCCAAGCGCGCAGGTAAGGTGAGCCCTGAACGAGAAAAAGAGCTATTGCGCGATTTGCGCCATTTACCAAAAGCTTTGCATGCAGTGTTAGCACTTGAGCCACAAATTATGGCTTGGAGCGCAGCATTTGCTAAATGTGAAAACGCTTTATTTTTAGGTCGTGGTTTGCACTACCCAATAGCACTTGAAGGCGCCCTCAAGCTCAAAGAGATTTCCTACATTCATGCTGAGGCCTACCCAGCGGGTGAGTTGAAGCACGGCCCGCTTGCACTCGTTACAGAGAAGATGCCAGTAGTCACTGTGGCGCCTAAGGACGATCTGCTGGAGAAGCTCAAGTCCAATATGCAGGAAGTCAAAGCTCGCGGCGGCAAGTTATATGTCTTTGCTGATCAAGACACCGATATCACCAGCAGCGAAGGTATTAACGTGATTCGCCTGCCTGAGCACTATGGAAATCTTTCCCCAATTCTGCATGTAGTTCCATTGCAACTCCTGGCGTATCACACCGCTTGTGCTCTGGGCACCGATGTCGATAAGCCACGCAACCTCGCAAAGAGCGTTACGGTCGAGTAATTTCTCTGGGGTGGGTTCACCCCAGTATTCCTGGTAGATCTGACACCCCAGGTGGATGCCAATCCACGGGGTTAATTCCCTTAAATTTTGTAAGGCCTTGCAATTAGTACGAGTTAGTACTAAACTAGTACGCATACAGACTAAATTGAGGTAATTTAATGAATCACTTATCGCTCGTTAAGGAATTGGTTCAGGCGTATCAAGCCTTTGAAGCTTACTCTGGAGCGCATATCAAAGAGATGGGATTAACAACCACTCAGTTCGATATTGTCGCGACACTAGGCAATCAGCCCCCAATGACTTGCAAGGAGTTGGGCGATAAGACACTGGTGTCCAAAGGCACCATGACCGGCGTCCTCGAGCGACTAGAAGCTAAGGGGCTGATTGAAAAGTTTATGAATGCTGACGATGGACGCAGTTACAAGATCGGTTTATCCAAGAGTGGCGATAAATTATTTAAGAAGGTATTTCCAGAGCATGTGGAATACCTTGGCAAAGCTTTCGGCAAACTCAGTAAAAAAGAAATTGAACAAGTAGTGACAGTTTTAAAAGAAGTTAAAGCAATCTTTAATTAATCAACATATTAGAAAACAACCTAAAGGAATATCAAATGAACACATATCAAAACGTACTTAATCTTATCGGCCGATTGCTGATTGTTGCCTTATTTTTACCGGCAGGCCTGGGAAAAATTTCTGGCTTTGAGGGAACGCTAGGCTATTTCGCCTCATTGGGAATTCCTGCCCCAGTTTTTGCATTGGTAGTAACTATCGTGATTGAGGTGATTGGTAGCATTGCTTTGCTCGTAGGATTTCACACAAGATTGGTTGCCATCGTCATGGCAATCTTTACTTTACTGGCAGCAGTGACGGGCCATGCGTATTGGGCAGCCCCTGCAGACGCCGCCTTCATCGCGCAATTGTTGTTCTTTAAAAATATCGCCGTTATGGGTGGTTTGTTAGTTCTGGCTTCTGCTGGTGCCGGCAGCTTCAGTATTGATGGTCGTAAAGCAGCAAAGTAACTAAATTTATCCAAGGAGATGATGATGACTAAAGTAGCCGTTGTATTTCATAGTGGTTATGGCCACACTGTTAAACAAGCTGAAGCACTGGCTAAGGGTGCAAATGGCACCTTAATAGCGATTGATGCTGAAGGCAATATCACTGACGCACAGTGGGAAACCTTAAATGCAGCTGATGCAATCGTATTTGGCTCGCCAACCTATATGGGTACAGTGAGTTGGCAGTTTAAGAAGTTTGCTGACGCTAGCTCTAAGCCATGGTTTACTCAGCAGTGGAAAGATAAAGTTTTTGGTGGCTTTACTAACTCCGCAACAATGAATGGTGATAAGCATTCGACCTTACATTATTTTTTCACTTTGGCTATGCAGCATTCAGGTATTTGGGTTGGCACTGGTTTGATGCCTTCTAATGCTAAATCGGCAAAGCGTGATGATGTGAACTACGTTGGTTCTTTTGCTGGTGCAATGATGCAGACACCTTCAGATGCAAGTGCTGATGAGGTAAATGCTGGTGATTTAGAGACGGCACGTTTATATGGCGAGCGGATCGCTAAGATTGCTGGCGAACTAAAAGCGAAGTAAGTATTTTATTTAAAAGACATTGGGGGAATCATGAAAAAACTCATTGGTTTACAAGGTAATGATCGAGGTCACTGGGTAGGCGACGGTTTCCCTGTGCGCACCTTGTTCTTCTATCAAGACCTGGGAAAACAAATGAGCCCATTCCTGATGTTGGACTACGCCGGGCCGGCAGAGTTTCCCCCAACAACTGGGCGTAAGGGCGTGGGCTCACACCCGCATCGTGGTTTTGAGACAGTCACGATTGTTTATGAAGGTGAAGTGGCGCACAAAGATTCAACAGGTCAGGGCGGCGTGATTGGTCCTGGTGATGTGCAATGGATGACTGCGGGATCCGGCATCTTGCATGAAGAGTTTCATTCTGAAGGCTTTGCCAAAACTGGCGGTACTCTGAATATGGTGCAGTTGTGGGTGAATTTGCCGGCAAAATTCAAAATGACCAAACCGGGATATCAAGCGATTCTGGATAAACAGATTCCTGCGATTGATTTGGAGAATGACGCAGGACAAGCGCGCATCATTGCTGGAGAGTTTGATGGTCACACAGGGCCAGCCAATACCTTTACTCCTCTCAATGTGATTGACCTGAAGCTGAAGAAGGGATCAACAAGCATCCCCGTGCCAGAGGGCTGGAATACTTCCCTAGTTGTGCTGAAGGGCGCCGTTGAGGCTGGTGAGGGGGTAGTTGCTAAAGACGCCCAGATGCTGATGTTTAGTAATCAGGGTCAGGATATTCAAGTGAATGTTTTAGAAGACTCTATTGCTTTGCTGCTGAGCGGCGAACCGATTAATGAGCCTATTGTGGGTTATGGCCCATTCGTCATGAACACTAAAGAAGAGATTGCGCAGGCTGTGGAAGATTTTAATAGTGGCACTTTCGGAAAAATTTCCCATTAAAAATCAAGGACGTCAAAATTCTATTTGACTTCTTTGTTTAGCTGTGTACAAGAAAATAACCAATTAAATCAATGTGTTAGAACAATTTATTGGTAAATGTATGTTCTAATAACCCCTGTATAAAAGGATATTTGTCTCAATTCATGATCGGCCTCAAAGATTTCCCTAGTTTGCGTTTGCTCTCGCTACTTTCCGCGGGACTTCTCTCTGCCTGTGCGGTTGGTCCAGACTTTAAGCAGCCTGATGCACCCAATACCTCTTCCTATACTGAGACTACTCTTTCTAAGAAGCTAGCTACTGCTCCGGGCGTGCCTGGAGGTACCGATCAAGAATTCATTGAGGGTGCAGACATTGAAGCGCAGTGGTGGGAATTATTTAAATCTCCAGAGCTTGATCTATTGATTAAAAAAGCTTTGCAGCAAAATCCAAATCTAGGTGCAGCTGATGCCGCCCTGCGTGCTAGCCAAGAAAATGTGAATGCACAAATTGGTGGCCAGTATTTCCCGGCAATTGGTTTGAATGGTGGCGTAGCGCGTCAGCTCCAACCTTCCGCTATTTATGGCTTGCCTTATGGCTCCGATACCTACAACCTCTATAACGCCTCTGTAAACGTTACCTATAAGCTTGATGTCTTCGGTGGTGCGCGCCGTGCGGTTGAGGGCGCTAAAGCACAAGCGGAGATCGCACAGTTTCAGCTGGAGGGTGCATACCTTTCTTTAACGGCCAATATTGTGACTAGTGCAGTACGTGAAGCAGCTCTGCGTGCACAAATGCAAGCCACTGAAGAAATTCTGAAGGCGCAAACCAATTTAGCTGAAGTTACCGAAAAGCAATTAGTCATTGGCACCGTCTCTAAGGTGGACGTGACATCACAAAGGACGTTGGTGTCCAACTCACAAGTAGATTTATTCACTTACGAACGCAACCTTTCGTTTGCGCGTAATCAGTTAGCAGTGTTGGTAGGCGAGTTGCCTAGCAATGCCAATATCACCAAATTTGATTTGAAGTCCTTGCATTTACCAGAGAAGTTGCCATTGTCAGTGCCTTCAAGTCTTGTGCGACAAAGGCCAGATGTTCGTGCTGCAGAAGCTCAGCTTAAGGCAACGAATGCTTTAGTAGGCGTAGCCACCGCTAATTTATTGCCACAATTTAATATCACTGGTGCTATTGGATCTGCGGCACTCACTAGTGCGGCTTTATTCGGGCCGAATGCTACTTTATGGTCTATTGCTGGTGGTATCTTCCAGCCACTATTTCAGGGCGGTCAGTTATTGGCACAACGCCGTGGCGCTATTGCCAATTACGAACAAGCGGTTTACCAATATCAAGCAACTGTACTTAAGGCTTTTCAAGAGGTTGCGGATTCCTTACGTGCTTTAGAGACTGGTGCTCAAGCATTGAAATCTGCATCCGATGCAGAGCGTTACGCCTATGAAACTTTAGAGTTAGTGCAGCAGCAATATAAGTTGGGCACTGCAAGTTACTTGGCTGTTCTCTATTATCAAAATCAATATCAAATTGCTAAAGTCAAATCAGTTTCTGCAC
>ERZ650303.235-NODE-235-length-16594-cov-10.517081_pt1 | contig 16594 bp, 24 predicted proteins | sample MGYA00376239_ERZ650303 | MGnify/ENA primary metagenome ERZ650303 (study PRJEB26733, sample SAMN07839262) | wastewater metagenome | biome: small river; feature: stream; material: water | place: USA: North Carolina | collected 2016-04-05 ... | reverse complement strand
TCGTGCTCCTCCTGCCGCGTCGCCGCGGCTGCCTCGTGCAGGCGCTGCGCCCCCAAATGAGCGTAGCGCTGTGTCACCGTAATCGAGCTGTGCCCCGGGAAGTCGCGGACCTCCTCCAGGGTCGCTCTTGCCGGGCTTGCCGCTGGGAGCCGCAGAGCGCGGCAGGCGCACGCGGTAGCGGCCCGACGCGAGTTGTTGGATCGTTCCGCGGGCGTCAGCCACGGCGCACGCTCCGCGCGATCGATAGCAGCAGATCGCGAAAGGGCAGCGGCGTCGCCAGCCGCGCTGCTCGGCTGAGATTCTGACAGACGCCCGTCTTGAGAGCGCGGCGGCGCGCAGTAGGGTCCTCAGGCAGCGGAAGGCGCCGTCGCGCAGGCCCCCAGACCAGAGAAGGCAACACCGCAGCAACGGCGTATAGCCAAGTCGCCTTGCTGGCCCGGTGGCCGTAGTGGCCCTGGTCGACGCAGCAGGTCCACCCCAGGAAGTCGCCAGCAGCAACCCAACCACCAGCGCGCGGCGGCGCCAGAAGCCCGTGCGCGGCCCAAGCGTGGGAGTCCGCGGGGTGCTCAAGCACTCCGCCAAACTGCCGCACCGCAGCAAGCGCAGCGGCAAAGCAGCCGCCGTCGTCGCCGAGGATCTTGGGCGGTCGGCCCTGCGCAAGCCAGTAAGGTCCACCCGCGGCGTAGCGCCCCCAGCGCTCGCAGGGCGGGTGCGCAACGACAGGGTGCGGGCCGGGGTAGCGTCGCGCGTCTCGCGCTTCGTCCCATGGGTCTACGTCGGGCAATCCGACGTAGCAGCCCCGCGGCATCACATAGAGCGCAGCGATCGGCACGGTGCGCGCCTTGCCCTCGGGCAGGTCCAGCAGGTCGGCAGCCTCCAGCAAGAGCGCCGCCGCTTGGCGCTGCTTGGACCGCGCCAGTGCGATTCTCTCGGCGCGGGTCACGGCGCGCGGCCCTCCAGGGCGCGGCCTTCCTGGTAGCACGCGCCGCACTGGGGCCTCGACGGCAGCACCTCGCCACGCCCACAGGCGCAGGCGGGGCGCGGGGGCCGCGTGGCGTCAGCCTCGCGGTACTTGCGCTGACGAAGCTGTGCCACCGCCAGCGCCCCACCGACGGTAAACACCGCTGTGCCCCGCGTGTGATCCGCAGCTACAACGCAGGCCCGGCTGCAGTAGAACTTGGTCTGCGACGGTTCGCGGTGGAAGATCGCCCCGCACTGTGCGCATGCTCTCGTCGGCATCACGTCCTCCTGCCCAGCTCGCGCCACACGGCGCGCGGGGCTGCGTAGGTATTGCCCAGGCGCGATAGCTGCGCCTTGCGTGCCTGGTAGGCCAGCGTGCGGGCGGACGTCTTGCTCTCCGCGGCCCACTCGGCGAGCGTCAGCCGCTCGTCGTCGCGCCGTACCTGCACCACGCCCGCCCGCGCTGCCGCGCCCTCGCGCAGGCGCCGCGCCAACTCCAGCGCCGCGCGCACGTGCAGATCGGCTAGCGCTTCGTCGGTCATTGCCTCTAGGTCAGCCACGGCGCCCCGCCTTCTCTTGCCCCGCCTTTGACCCCGCCTTCTGCGCCATCTTCTCGCGCTTGCTACGGCGCGGGCAGGTGCGCACGTCGTGTCCGGTGCGTCGGCACTCGCTGCACCTGTGACGCTTCTGCGCGTCGAGGTGGCGCAGACAGGCCAGCAGCGTGGCCACGATCAAGCGCCGCTGCGGGCTCGTCGCCGTGTGCGGCCACAGCGCGCCAGGCGGCAACAACGCCAGCAGGTCGGGCGGTAGCCAGCGCCAGCGGCAGCGCTGCCAGCGCGGCACCCGCAGCCGCGCGAGGTGCTGCTCTATCGAGAGCTGCTCAGCCACCGGCCACCCGCGCCCGTCGAGCGGCCTCCATCGCCTCGCGTTTTGCTGCGGCGCACACCTCATTGCAGTAGACGCCGCGCGACCCCGGCGGCGTGTACGGCGCCGACGGCGACACGCGCTTGTTGCAGTAGAAGCAGCGCGGCGCATCCGGGTCGCCGTCGTCCACAAGCGCAGGCGCCTTGCTGACGGCGCCCATGCGCCGCCACTTCTTGACCGACTCCTCCGACGCGCCGAGCTTGCGCGCGAGGTAAGGGATGGGGTTGTCGGACATCAAAAACCGTCGCTGCGCCTCAGTCAACTGGCGCAGCTGCACACCGCGGCCCATGGGGTACCTCCTCAACGGCCCAATGCCCGTGCCGCGCGTGAACGCAGCTACGGGCCGGGGACGGGTGGCCGCTGGAGCTACCAGCGGCGCCCGTCAAAAGGGATATCGTCGTCGTCCCCCTGGGGGATCTGCCCGTGGCCGCGGTCCAGGCGCTCTTCGCCGCCCTGGTAGGCAGGGGGCGGCGCCGACGGTCGATAGCCGCCCGCGCCGCGCCCCTGCGGCACCCCGGCGGGGTGCTGCGCGCCGGGCAGCGGGGGCGCGGCGCGGGGGCGCTGGGGGGGCTGCTGCGGGGCCGCGGGCTGCTGGGCGGGCTGCGGGGGGCGCTGCTGCTGGCCGCGGGGGGCCACGCTCGACGGAATGCCGTTCGCCTGCTGCTGCTGGATCATCAGCGCCCGCATGCGAGCCGCAGCGCTTTTGAGCTGCGCTGGCGCCAGCGTCGAAGGCTTCGGCCCACCGCTGCCCTTGCTCTCGTAGATCCCGGCGACCTCAGCGTAGCCGTTCTGATTGACGACGATCCGGACGCGGAACGCGCGCCCGTCAAAAGTCATGGGCTCGTCGCCGCGCCAGCCCATCAGCGCCAGCTTTTCCGCCGTCACCGGGGCGCACCCTTCGGTGTGCTGGTAGAAGCGCTGCCAGATGCTGTACTGCTCGCCCGACTCGTCGGTGAGGGCGAGGCGCATGTTTACGTTCTCACGCCCCTTGTCGTCGGCGGTCATTACCGCCGAGATCACGTCTCCATCATAGAAACCCTCAGGAGGGATCCGCTTCTCGGTGCTCACGTCGGCTCCTTCGCGGGCACTCGCGCCCGCAGCTCGTTGTAGATCCCCTGCAGCGTCGGCGGGTCCGCCGCCGCGATCGCGCGCCTCACCTCCGCCTGGTCCTGTGCGAGTCCGCGGGGCGCCAGGCGCGCCAGCAGCGCGTCACAGCGCAGGTACAGCGCCACCAGCGGCGCACCGCTCACCCACTCAGGGTGGTCCGGGTCGGGGGTCTCCAGGCACAGCGTCGGCGGCATGCTCTGCCGCGACTTCGCCGCCCAGGGGCCCGTTGAGGCGGTGCGCAGCACCCGCGGGCCGACCTCGGCAAGGCGCCCGCGCCCCTTGCTGCCAGCGGACGGGTCGCGCTGATAGGTCGTCCGCTCGTAGGTGGCGAACAGGACCGTATCCGCCCAGCCGACCAGCAGCCCCGACGCCGAGACGTGCAGCGCCGGCTGCTCGATCTCGTAGTCCTCGCCGCTCGGGTTCTTGATCTTGGCCCGCGCGCTGTGGCTCACCAGCCAGAGCTGCAGGTCGTGCTTTGCCTGCACGGCCTCCAGGAGGCCCAGGAGGCGGCGCCACCAGTCCACGGCGGCGGTGTAGCCCTTGCCGTAGCCGCCGCCGACCTCCTCGACCGTCGTCGGCTTGCGGCCCTTGCTGTCGGCGGGCTGCGACGCCACCAGCGCATCCCAAATCCAGCGCTCGACGTGGTTGACGCCGTCGAGGACGAGGGACCTGTAAGGCCGCACATCCTCAACGGGCAAGGCGCACAGCGTCTGCAGGGCGGCGCAGAGCGCAGGCCAGTCGGCGACCGGCTGGAGGATGGCGCCGCCCTGCGCAGCAACGGCGGACTCGACGTGCGCGCCGACCTTCTCCAGCGGCAGCAGCAGCGCCTTGGGCGCCAGCGCCGCCGCCAGCGTCGACTTGCCGACGCCGGGGTCGCCGTGGATGAGCACGCGCAGCGGCAGCGGGGCCGACTGGCGGATCAAGCTTGCGAGGCTCACGCACCCTCCTTCTCGACGGCGCCCGCCTTCGCGAGCCGCCCCATGATCTGGTCCTCGTACTCGTCGAGGACGGCGCTCATCTTCTGCGCGTGGTCCGCGCCCTGCGCGGCAGCGTCGAGCGCCCGCCCCAGATCGCTGTCGCGCTGCACCCCCACGGGCTGCCCGTCGGGCGGCGTCACCAGGATGGTCGCGGCGCGGCTGGCGATGGTCGTGCCGTCGCCGAGGCAGACGGAGCAGGCAACGACGCGGGGCTCGGCGGTAGTCTTCTCGAATCCATTGGGCCCAATCGCAAAACCAACAAGATCGGCGCAGCGCTCTGCGCATTTCTTGACCAGGCTCTTCGTCTCCTCGTCCATATCCGGCGTGATCAACTGCAAGATGGAGGTCGTCATGGAGTCTCCTCTAGTTCCGGGTACGGCGTCTCAAGCCGCACAAAGTCGGGTCCGTCGAGCGAGGCGCTTCCCTCGCACACGCCCGCGAATTCGCACATCCTGCCGTAGCGGTAGCAGGCATCGGGATTCTTCGGCGCCTCCGTGTCGCTGACGATGCGCTCGGCCCACTGACGCAGCTCGCGCCGGTGCTGCTCGGCCTCGTGCGCCAGGCGCACCACCTCAGCGCGGGCGTAGTAGCGCTCAGGCGCCGCGCAGATGACATCGACCAGCCGCGCGCGGTACGCCTCCAAGGACTCGTCGGCGTCGCGCTGGCGGGCGTACAGGGCGCCCGTCTTGGTGTAGCGCCGCGCCTCCACGGGCGTTGCGCGCAGCGGCTCCAGGTCCGCGGTGCCCAGCACATCGTAGACGACGCACGTTGGCTCGTAGCCGAGCGCCCGCGCGCCCTCCAAGTACAGTGAGATCTGCCCGTCGAGGCGGAGCCGCTGCCAGTAGGGCCCGCCGGGATCCAGGGGCATGGAGCTCGTCTTGTGCTCGACGACAACGACTTCACCCGTTGGCGTTCGCGCCAGCACGTCGAGCTTGCCCGCCAACATCCAGCCGCGCAGGTCGGCGCCGCGGGCGGTGGACCAGGGCCCGTCAAGGGGGCCGGGCTGACAGGGCAGCGGCGCGCGAAACTGGTGCTCGACGTGGATCGCCTGCCAGCCCCGCCCCCCGTACAGGGTCTCGTAGCCGCACAGGAGAGCCTGCGCGCGGGCCAGTTCGTAGGCGTCGCAGCCAAGACGACTGGCGGCAGCATCCAGCGCGTCTGCAAAGGCGCACTGCCGGTGCGTGGTGTGGTTCTCCACGGCGTGCCACCACGCCTCAAGCCCCGCGTGGACCAGGGTGCCAAACCGCAGCGCGGGCGCGGCAGCAGCAGGGCGGCGAAGCTGCACGTAGCGGTAGTGGTGCTCGCGCGGGCAGCGGCGGTAGCACTGCAGGCGGCTGTGCGTTAGTAGGTTCACTACGCCCGCTCGAACTTGGTAACGACGAAGTGCCCGAACTTCGGGCGGTAGTCACCGAGACCGATGCGGCGCCCGGCGTCCTCTAGCGCCTGCCGCAAGTTGTCCTCCGTCACTCCGGCGTCGTTGATCAGGCAGACGGAGAACTCCACCGCCCACTTGTCAAACTTGGGGCGCGTGCGCCACACCGCCACTCGATCAATCTTCACCCGCCGCCGGTCGCGGAAGCGAGGGTCGTTGCTCAGGGCGTCCACATCCTTCGGCCCATCGTGCTCCAGCAAGTAACTCTCGCTGTCGGTCATCACCGCAGCCGCGAACTTCTTGCCCAGCTTGTAGATGCTCGCGGCGCCCTGCAGCATCGCGTCAATCGCCATGCCGGGAATGCAGGGGCGCTTCTCAGCGTTGAGCCACAGCCCGCCCTCCATCTCGATGCGGGCCATCTCTTCGTAGTCCGCCTCTGTCTTCTTCTTCTTGCCACTCACCGTCTTCAGCGCCCGCGCGTAATTGTTCATCGGATCGCTCAACTGGCCGTTGTGCATGATCAGCATGCTGCCCAGCGCCCCCTCAATCCGCACGTTGAACACCAGCATATCGGCGGTGGAGTTGCGCGCATGGATGCTTCCTGCCGTCTCTGTCGCTTTCGCCTTTGCCATTGTCCTATTCCTCTCTTGTTAAAGTCGCCGTGCGACCCATGCCCTGCCAGACCGCGCCTCACCATACCCAGCCGGGCCTTGCCGTGCCATGCACGGAGAGGATTGCCTGGGAGTCGAACCCAGGTGCGCCTGCCAACCCTAAATGATGCCGTGCATCCCATGCCATACCAAGCCCCGCCTGACCCAGCCGGACCCAACCGAGCCTATCCAGACCCACGCCGCCCTATGGGCGGAACCTCTTCAGGTCGCGAGCCCGAGCGATCGCGCTCAGGTGCGCCTGCATCAAACCTGTCTTTTCCGTCTGCCGCTGCGCTGCCTGCTGGACGTGTGGCTCTGTATTGTCCGCCGTCGCCAGCATCGCGGCGCGTTCATTGCCCCGCGTAATCTTTCTGAGCCCCGCGGCGACGTGGCGCCGTGAGCGCGCCATGGTCTGCGCAGGGGTGGCGCGGGTGAAGTCGCCACCCCTGCCCGTGGAACGGAAGTCGATGCCGTCGTCACGTACCAGCGCATCCCGTGCCGCCGTCAGCGCTTCACCGAACCGCGCCGAGTTGCTGACCTCGCCCATGGACCTCGCCAGCTCGTGCCGGTTGAATGTCTCAACCGAGCGCAAATGGGCGACCAGCTTTTCAATCAAATCGACCTTCACCGGCCTCGTGTCCTTTCTGTCCACATCCGTCGGCGGCACGCCTTGCAGCGGGCGTTGCGCGGCGTGAACGCCGCCACCGCCAGCCACGCGCGGCAGGCGCCGCACCATCGCTGCCCGTTGAGGCGGGGCGCCCATGCACGCCACCTTGCGCCCTTGCAGCGCCCACAAGGCTGCCCGCGTCACCGCCCAGGGATCTCCGTCGCCCGCGCACAGGAGCTGACGCGCGACCAAGCGCATCACGACGCCCGCCTTGGCTGTGCGCACGTCGCCCCCGGTGTCGCGCACCGCCTGGAGGACGGCGCGCTCCTCTGGCGTCAGCCCGATGATCACCGCCGCTCCCACGCCGCTGCGGTCACAGCGTCACCGCCGTGTACAGCGTCGCCAGCGCGCCGGGCATCGGAGGGTCACCGCCGAAGTCGGGCCAGCCGCAGAGCACCACGCAGCGCCCGCCGATCATGCGCTGGCCCGGCGGGCAGCGCTTCGCCTTCGCCACCGGCTGCGCGGGGTTCGGCGCCGGGGCGCACCGCACCAGCAGCGCGGCGGCGAGCAGCGCAAGCACCCCCACCAGTAGCACAAGCCCATCCTGCGCGGGCGGCGGCGCCATCCCCAGGCGCCGCTGCGCCGGCTGCGACTGCGCCACGCTCCAGATCTGTGCGGGGGTCACTGCGCACCCCCGTCGGGAGAGAGCGCCCGCCCCAAACCGTGGCCGACCGGCGGACCATCCGCGGGGGCCGGGGCGGGCAAAACCTTGTCCAGCTCGCAGCCGTCGCGCAGGATCTTCTGATAGCGGGCGCGGGCCTCGTCCTCGCCGCCGAGGCCCGCCGCCAGCGCGATCCCCACCCACTCCGCCGCCCGCTGACGCGCCTCGACGGCGCACGCCTCGGCGTCCTCGCTTGGCGCCGCGCTCGGCACCGCGCGGTGCCGCGTGCAGCCCGCCAGCAGCGCCGCCAGCACCGCGGCGCAAAGGAGGGCCTCCAGCACACGCGAGATCTCCGACCTCACGACGGCACCCCCGCGCGGAACCGCTGCGTGGGGTCCTCGATCTCCTCCACGGGCACGCCCCCGCAGAGGGCGCGCACCGCCTCGCGCACGCCGGGGGCGCGCGAGTCCACCGACGGAAGCGGCGGCACGCTGGGCAGGTCGTGCGCGACCTCGCCGCGCGCCGCGCGCAGCACCGTTACCCAGCCGTCCTCGCGCCCCTCCAGCACCGTCAGCGCCACCGTGCGGTCGAAGTCGCGCGCGGCGTGGGCGTCGCCGGGCAGCAAGAAGAAACCGCCCGCCATCACCACGCGAGCGCTCGGCGCGCGCAGCACCCGCCCCGCGGGCGTCATCACCCCCTGCGCCTCCGGGGGCGCGTCCAGCAGCCACAGGTCGCCCGTGCGGCCGTCGCTCTTGCGCCGCCACAGTCCCGCGCGGCGCGCGGTCGCGTAGCCGTCCGTCGGCGCCGTCGGCACCGGCACCAGCAGACAGGGGTACCCCGACAGGACCTCGACGGTCCAACCCGAGAGAGTCGCCTTGCTCATATGGCCTCCAGGGCGCACCCGTCCCCTCGACGGGCCGCGCCGCTTTTCTTGCCATCAGGTCGAACCTGTGGCATCGTCCCCGGTGCCTCGCAAGCCCCGGTTACAAGTGACAGGCCAGATCGGCTGCAACCGACCTGGCCATTTTTTTGCCCGCCCCATTCCGCCGCCCAAGTAGACGCTAGCGTAAGCGTATACGTAAGCGCAAGCGGAAAGCGACGGTGCGACGGAAAGCAAGGGGGATTCGCGGGGTAGAGCGTTACCCCGATCGGGCAGGGCGCTAGTGAACGGTCGGGGGCTCCTCGCCAGGGTGGATCTCCTCCCAGCGCGGCAAGACGATCCTCAGGAGGATCTGCCGTTCCAGCCACTCGCTGAAGCTCCGCGGGTCCTTGTCCTTCTGGTGCAGGAGCTGCAGATTCACGACGGTGGCGCCCTGTGCCCGCGCCGGGATAGGTCGCTTGCGCTGCTCCTCGCTGAGGACCGCCTGCTTGGCGGCTTTCGGATTCGTTCTTCTCTGGGTAGCCATAGTGATCCCTCTTACTGTTGTGGTACGCCCATCGTAGCGCACGCGCGGGCGCTAGCGCACGCGCGGGCGCTGGCGCAAGCGCCCGACGGATGGCGCAAGTCCCGCAAATCCGGGCAGATCCGCTGTAGAGTCGGTCATGGCCAACACCAAGCAGATCTTCAAGGGAATCTTGTTCGTCGCGTCGCTGCTCGTCATCGGCAAAGTCATCAGCGACACCACCAAGCAGGCCGCGCAGGTGAACCCCGCCCGTCGAGAGGGAGAGAGTTTTGCGCGGGGCGTTTTGCGATGTCGAGACGAGGTCAGGTATCGGCTGCCCGGCGCCGAGATCCCCAGCGTCATCGACGGACTGCCCGCGCAGCAGCGCGACGCGGCGGGCGTCATCAGATGGAGCGAGACCGCGGTCCACCAGGGGCAGCGCGTGCGCTACCGCTGCGCGCTCGCACCGGACGGGCGCCTCGCGGTCGGCCACGCCGACGGGTCGCCCTGGCCCAGGCCGTAGCACTACTCGTCTCCCATACCGGCCTGCAGGTGCGCCGCAAGCTTGGCCAGGAGCTGGCGCTGGTTGAGGCTCGGCGGCGGCGGCGCCTTGTCGTACAGCCTGCCCAGGAACTCCTTGCCGCTGGCGCGTTGCACGTAGACCTCCCGAAAGGAGACCCACCCGCCGTGATACGGCAAGGACATCGCGTCGGTGAACGGCGTCCGGTACCGCTGCGTGACCATCACGCGCCCGCTGCGGCGCCACGCCCGCCAGAGCCACGCCAACTTGTGGCCAGTCTCGTAGCCCGGCGTGGCGCAGTCCAGGAGGTGGTCACGGTGAATGTCGGGGATCTGCGGCAGCCTCATTACCCCACCTCCAGCCCGGCGCCGCGCAGCGCCCGCGCCACGCTCTCGACCGCGGCGACGGCCTCGCTCGGCGACCGCACCACGAAGACCCAGCGGCCCTGACTGCGCCACGCCGCGTGCAGCTGCTCTTGCTCGGGCCGCACGCGGCCCTCTTGGACCGGGGCGGGTAGCTCGATCTTGCGCCCCGCGCTTCCGCATGGGCAGTCGACCCAGGGGGCGCAGCAAATCGCGCAGATCCAGCCCACGTGTCGCCGCGGCGCCTTCAGCTCCAGGCAGACCCATACCGCGATCGTCGTGATGACCCGATCGGTCACCACGCGTGCCCGCACGCTGCCCAGGATGTCGGGGCAGCCGGCGCCCAGCTCCGCCTGCGATCGGCGGCGCCCCGACTGGTGCAGCACCTCCACAGGCGCCACGTGGCCGGTCCAGTAGGGGATCTGCGACAGGGCAGCGATAACGGCGGGCCGCAGGATGTCGTCCTCGAATCCGCGGCTCACGACGCACCCCCATCTCGTGACAGGAGGAGGGTGTGCAGCGCGCGCAGGGCGGCCACAACCTCGGCGGCTTCCGCGCTGTGCACGCCGCCCGTCAGGTTGGCTTTCAGCACATCATCGGCGTCCGTCGCTGCCCCAGCCAGCGCGTGCAGTTGGCGGATCAGCACCCAGGCCGCCTCGCGCAGCGCGTCCAGCTGGCGCTGCAGCCCCTGGGCCAACTCCGCTTGGCCGTCGAAGTTGCGCCGCGCCTGGTTGCGCTCCGTTCGCAGAACTTCGCGCTCCGTCGTCGCATCCCGCAGCAGCCCCTGCAGCACGCCGTATTGGCGCCGCGCCTCCGCTGCGTCCTTCGCGGCCTGCTCCACTGCGGCGGCGTGGGCGGCGACGGCCTGGTCGCGCTCCTCCTTCGCGGTGCGCAGGTCGGCCACCTCCGCGCGCAGCTCGTCATGCTGCTTCGCCCAAGAGCGGCGCAGTTCCTCAAAGGTGCCCGCCTCCAGCTCGTTCAGTTCGCGCAACTCGGCCAGTTCCTTGACGTGGCCTGGATATAGGCGGGCCTCTGCCGCGTCCAGCGCGAGGCCGACCAGAGTATCCAAGGCGCCTCGCGCCCTCTCGAAGATGCTCACTTGCTCCCCTCCTCGACGGGCGCACGGCCCGCGTCAAAGCGCTGCATTGCAGCGGAAACCTTCTCATCGATCCAGGCGGTGCGGCGGTGCACCGGCACCACGCCCGCGCGCCGCTGGAGTTGCGCCCGCAGGCCCTGCTCGTAGTGGCGCCGCCGCTGTTCGGGTGTCATCGCCGCCACCCGCGCGAGCTTCTGCGCCTTCGCCACGCTGGGCGGCACCGCGGGTTTGCCCAGCGGCTGCGCGCACCTGGGGCACGGCGAGAAGGCGGGGCGCGCAGGCCCGAGCCACGCGCACCACACGCAGGCGCTGTAGCGCGTCGCCAGGTCCTGCACCACGGCGACCGCCTCACCCCCCAGGGACCAGCGCCGCTCCTCCTCGGGCAATCCGTGCAGCCACACGGTACCCTTGAGGTCGATAATGGTGGCGCGCTGCTTGCCCGTCGAGGGCGAGGGGCGCAGCGCCCGCCCGATCATCTGGAGGTACGCACCGGGCACGCCCACGCCACGCGCCAGCGCCACCGTATCGACGGCGGGGCAGTCCCAGCCCTTCACAGCGCAGTCCACCGTGCAGAGCACCTGGAGCTCGCCCGCGGTGAGCCGCGCGCGCTGCGTCGCCCGCACCTTCGGGTGCGTGTCCGCCGCCAGCACCTCGGCGGCGTAGCCCGCCGCGGTGAACGCGGCAGCCGTCGGCGCCGCCATACGGTCGGCGCAGAAGACGAGGACACGGGCGCTCGGGTGCGTCGCGAAGTTGGCCACCGCGCGAACGGGATCCATCGCCAGGCGGTTGCCGACCACCAGCCCACCGGGCGCGATAACATCGCAGGGCACGAGGTAGCCCTGCCGCTGTAGTTCGCCCGTCTGCGGCCCCTGAACCAGCCGCGCAAAGGTGCGCCCGAGGCCTTTTCCGTCGCCGCGCGAGGGCGTCGCGGTGAGCCCCACGAGGTAGCGCGGCGCTGCGGCGCGCAGGGCTGCAGCCAGGTCGGCGCCCTCGCAGATGTGCGCCTCGTCGAGAATAAGCAGGTCGGCCTGCGGCGGCGCTGTGCCCGCCTTGAGCCGCCTCGTCGCTGTCTGCACCTGCACGACCTGCACGGGGGCACCCGTCGAGGGATGGCCCGCGGCGTGCACGCCGACCTGCAGGCCCGCGCCGCGGAAGCGGTCTACGGTGTCGCTCGTGATCTCGCGCAGATCCGCCCAGAAGGCGACGCTGTGCACGCCAGGCAGCGCGCCCCCGAGCGCGCGCCGTACAAGCTCCGCCGCGCTGTGCGTCTTGCCGCCGCCTGTGGCGACCTGGCCGACGACGCTACAGGGGTGCGCGCAGCCGAGCGACCACGGGTTGTGCGCTGGCAGATCGCGCAGCGCCGCCAGCAGGTCGGCCACGAAGCGCTCCTGATAGGGGCGCAGGCTCATGGAACCAGCACCAGCTTTGGCGCAGGCGGCGCAGGCTTGACCGGACGACGCACGGGGCGCAGGCCCAGCCGCGCGCGCGTCTCGGCGATGCAGCAGGGCGGGTTGGCGGCGGCGTTGCCGCCGCAGGAGGTGCAAGTCACAACTGCGCCTCCAGTTCAAGCACGGCGCGGTACACCACGGCGTCCGCGTCGCCATTCAGGTAGCGCTCGTTCCACTTGGCAGGCGTCCCATTGCACTGCCGCGGGTACTTCGCCAGCACCGCGCGCACCGCGTCGAGCTTCGCGCGCAGGCGCTGCACCTCATGGGCCAGCGCGGGCGCTGCGGTGCGGTAGGTGGCGACTAAACAAGCGTCCTTCTCGCGCACAAATGGCCCGCAGAAGGCCCCGCGCGCGTCGTACCCCGGCGTCGCCTTGCTGTCCAGCCGCAGCACCTCGGCGATCATCTCGTCGGTAATGCTCACGACGCCGCCCCCCGCGCGGGTGCGAAGTCGATCTCCTGCTGCACCCACTGCGAGATCTCGTCCGTCGTCGCCGCGCGGTCTTCGATGACCTCGCCCGTGTCGGCGCGGGTGAAGCACACCCGCCGCGTCACCGGGTGGTACTCGCCGCGCACCTCGACGGTGCGCAGTTCTTGCTTGGTGCGCACAAGGTCCAGCAGCGCGCCCGCCTCTTGCGCGGTGCTCTCGCTGCGCTCCTTCTTATCGCGCGCCTGCCGCTTGAGGCTCTCGTGTTCGGCCAGCAGCAGCGCCGCCTCGCGCGACTTCGCTGCGGCCTCCTGCGCGCGGGTCTCGACCTCCTCGCGCGTCAGTTGGCACATAAGCAGGCGATTTGTGGGGCGCAGCGTAACCGACATAACGACTCCAGGCAAAGCAAGAGCTACGCGGCCCCGCGCCCTCCCATGGGGTCGCGTCCGCAGCTTCAATCCTGCGGTTGTCAGACAGCGATCGGCAAGCTTTTTCCGACGATGGCCGGTGCGCGGCAAGAAGTGCTTGCGTTAAGCAGTGGAGTTGCCTGCCTGCGGCAATTCCTGCCTGTGTGCGGCAACTATGCCGATCTCATGGACTTGAGTTGTCAGACAGATATAGATCAACGCATGGTGCAAGTCGCTTTCCGGCTCGACGCGGGCCGTAAGAAGGATCTGGAGGCGGTCGCGCGCGCGCTGGGGGTCCCCCTGTCTGAGCTGCTGCGGCGCCTGTGTGAGGTGCTAATCGCGGGCGCTGCAGCGCAGCAGGCGCAGCAGTGACGCGCGACCGCTCGTTTGACGCCGATAGCCTGCGCGAGGAGATCGCACGCCGGGGCATCCCGTGGCTCTTACAAGTGCTGCGCCTCGACGGGTCCGCCAAGCGCGAGGGCGCCGAGTCCTACAAGGTCCTGTGTCCTTGGCATGGCGAGGACCGGCCCTCCTGCCAGGTGCGCCTGAAGGACGACGCCGTGCAGGCGCACTGCTTCTCGTGCGGCCAGACGGGGACCGCGCTGGATTTGTGGGCTGCGGTGGACGGCCTCACGCTGCCCGCGCAGCTCGACGCGCTCACCCGCCGCGTTGCGCGCGAGCTTGGCCTGGAGCACGCGACAACGGCTGCGCCCGCGCTTGCCGTGGTGCAGCCGAAGGCCGGGCGCCCGCCCGTAGAGGAGGCGGTGAAGCTGTGGGCGGACTGCCGCCCCGCCTCTGCGGACCCGGGCGACCTGCGCGCGCGGGGCCTCGATCCTGCCGCCGTGGAAGGCGAGGACCTCGCGCGCCTCCTGCCCGAGGTCACCACGTTCCCGCGCTGGGCGAGCTGCCGCAGGCGCTCATGGGCGCAGAGCGGGCACCGCTGGATCCTTCCTCTATATGACGAGCGCGGGCGCATTGTCAGCCTGCACGCGCGCGTGCTCCAGGGGGGCAGCGACCCGAAGGCGCTGTCGCCCGCGGGCTGCGAGCTCAAGGGGCTGGTGCTGGCCGACGCGCGCGGCGTCGCCCTCCTGCAGACCGGCAAGGCGCCTTTGGGAGGCGTCGTGATCTGCGAGGGCGTGCCGGACCTGCTCACGCTGGGCACTTTGTGGAGCGACGGCGCCGAGGACGCGCCCGCGGTGCTGGGCATCATCGCCGGGTGTTGGACCCGCAGCCTTGCGCAGCGCATCCCCAAGGGTGCGCAGGTGACGATCTGGACCCACTCCGACCGGGGCGGCGCGGGGCAGAAGTACGCCCGCCAGATCCTCGCCACCCTCGACGGGCGCACCGTCAGCGTGGTGACGCAGGAGATCGCCGAAGGCGCCAAGAAAGCCCCCGACGCGAACGACCTGCTGAAGTCCGGCGGCGCGGCGGCGGTGCTGGCGGTGCTGCAGAGCGCGGGCGCTCCTGAGGAGGACTGGCGCGACAGCTTGATCCTGAATGCCAAGGGCGGGCTGACAAAGGGCGCGGCGAACGTGGTTACCATTTTGGGCAACGATCCCGCGTGGCGCGGCGTCCTCGCGTTCAATGAGTTTGCGCGCCGCGTGGAGGCGCGCAAGGCGCCGCCCTGGCACCGCGACGACGCGCCCCGTGGAGGGGCGAAGCCGGGGCCCTGGGTCGACGACGACGACACCCGCGTGTGCGCATGGCTGGAGCGCAACCACGGCCTCCAGGTTGGCGTCTCGACTGTCACCGCGTCGGTTCGCCTCGCTGCGCAGCAGCAGGGCCGCTATCACCCCGTTCGCGACTACCTTTCAAGCGTGCGCTGGGACGGCGTGCCGCGCCTTGCGGGCCTGTTTCGCGACTACTTCGGGGCCCAGGGCGCGCACCTGCCGCTCGTCTCTGTCTGGTGGCCCGTGAGCGCTGTCGCCCGGGCCTTTGAGCCGGGGTGCCAGGTCGACCACACCGTGATCTTGGAGGGCTCGCAGTCCCTCGGCAAGTCGAGCGCGCTTCGCGCCCTGTGCGCTGACGAGGAGTGGTATTTCAGCTCCCATATCGACCTCAAGAACAAGGACGCCATGGTCGCGCTTGAGGGCGCGTGGCTCGTCTGTATCGAGGAGTTTGCCGCCTTCAAGAAGGCGGAGCAGGAGGACATCAAGAGCTACCTGACGGAGCGCGTCGATCGCTACCGCCCCCCCTACGGGCGCAGCACCGTGCGCGCGCCGCGCAGCTGCGCCTTCTGCGCGACCACGAACGCCTCGCAGTACCTGGAGGACCCGTCGGGCGGGCGCCGCTTCTGGCCCGTGGCGGTCACGCACGTCGCGCTGGAGGAGCTGCGCCGCGACCGCGACCAGCTATGGGCCGAGGCCGTGCACCTCTACCGCGCGGGCCAGCGCTTCCACCCGGCGACCCTGGAGGAGATCGCACTCCTGACGTGTGAGCAAGACCAGCGCTTCGAGGCCGACCCGTGGGAGGGGCAGATCGCCGCGTGGCTGGCGGACCTCACGAACCCGCGCGCGGGCGTGGCGCTCCAAGACGTGCTGGAGAAGGCGATCGGCCTTCGCCTGGAGCAGCACCACCGCGGCGTCACCGGGCGCGCAGCAGCGGTGCTGCGGCGGCTCAAGTGGACGATGCGCCTTGCGGGGCACCGTCGCGCGCGCCTGTGGTTTCCGGAGGGGTGCTGATGACCGCGCAGGTCCTAGCGATCGCACCCCCTCCTAGCGATCGCAGGGGTTCCCGTCGGTGCGGAGCAAATGCGATCGCTGCGATCGCAAGATCGCTAGAACTCCAAGACTCTATACAGTGCTGTGCAGTCGGATGTCATTTCAGGGTTGCTAGAAGTAGTAGTTCTAGCGATCGCAGCGATCGCATTGATGCAGTTATCGTCGGAGAAGGGTGCGATCGCTACCGTAGATCGCTAGGCAGGGGGCTAGCGATCGCAGCGATCGCACCCCCCATCGAACACCACGACACCGACGGTCACCCGCTCAAGAGAGGCCCCAGTTGACCGCGCCCCTCTCGCGCGAGCTACAGGCCCTGGTCCTCAAGTACGCCCCCGTTGGCCGCAAGGTCGCCGCAGCGGCCTACCGTCGCTGCGAGGGACGCATCCCCCTGGAGGACCTCCAGCAGGCCGCCCTGCTCGGCCAGCTCAAGGCCGCGCGCAGGTGGACCCCCGAGCGGGGGAGCTTCGCGACCTACAGCCGCACCTGGGCCTACCAGGAAGCGCAGGAGCTCCTGCGCCAGCACGAGCACCTTCCCCTCCTCGACGGGGTCGAGGAGGCCTACGCAGACCCGGCGCCACCCCTTGACGAGCCGGCGCCGCCCCCCGCATCGCCCCCGCTCACCGCAGCCCTCCCAGAGCCACACCGGAGCGTGGCCCGGGCGTGGGCCCGGGGCCTCAGCGACCGCGAGACCTGCGCCAGGCTGCAGCTCACCTGCACACAGGGGCGCGCCCTCCTGCGCGTGGTGCGCCGCGACCTTCGCGAGAGCCTCTACTGGCAGGACCGGCCCCTGCCCGTGCAGATGATCCTCCCGTTGCGCTCCCACTTCCTGCGCTGGTGCCCCACCGCACTCCCTCAACGGGTGCGCGTACGCGCAGTGCGCTTGGCACCTACACAGCTTTCTTGGGCATGGTGATTGGTATGACAAGTTACACCTACAGTCAGTCCAGAAAAACTACAGGGCACCCGGGCGAGGCCGC
>ERZ650303.234-NODE-234-length-16597-cov-6.592431_pt1 | contig 16597 bp, 14 predicted proteins | sample MGYA00376239_ERZ650303 | MGnify/ENA primary metagenome ERZ650303 (study PRJEB26733, sample SAMN07839262) | wastewater metagenome | biome: small river; feature: stream; material: water | place: USA: North Carolina | collected 2016-04-05 ... | reverse complement strand
TTCTGGATCAACATCTACCTTGTACTTTTTACCGTTGACGTTTAAGTCAGCCATGCGCACTCTCCTAAGTGTTTTTATATTCAGATCTCATCTATTAGATAAAGACCCTGCTTTTGTTGTGTTTATCTTAACCAAGAAATAACTTATTGCTATGCAACATATATTGCGGAGCAGTAAGATCAGACCATGATCTCCGGCCTTGTCCAAATCCTCCTATTCCAAAGCCTAGGTGAGCTTGTCTCCAAGTTCGCTCTGCCCACCCTTCCAGGCCCTGTTATTGGCCTAGTGCTGCTGATTATTTGGCTGGTACTGCGCAAGGGAATTAATCATGAGCTTGCCATGGTGGCAGACGGCTTTAGCCAGTATCTTGGGCTCTTATTTGTGCCGGCAGCCGTTGGGGTGGTGCTATTCCTACCGCAACTCAAAGCCAATGCCCTAGCCATTGTGAGCGCCTTAGTTGCTAGCGTGATTTTGACGATTGCTTCTAGCGCAATAGTTGTCCGCTTTTTGAGTGCGAAGCCTAAAGAGAGTGATCAATGAGCGAAAAGCACTCGATCGTGGAAATTTGGGTTTACCTGTCGGGTAGCCCTTTATTTGCCCTCTTCATTACTTTAGCCGCCTATCAAATTGGCCTGTCTATTTATAAGACCACCAAACAAAATCCTCTAGCCAACCCAGTTGCCATTGCCATCATTCTGGTGGCCTGCATCATTCAATTTATAGAGATGCCCTATTCAACCTACTTTGAAGGCGCGCAATTTATTCACTTCTTACTGGGTTCGGCAACCGTCTCTTTGGCTATACCTATATACAGAGGTTTAAGCAGTTTGAAGGGTCGATCCCTTCCTTTGCTAGCCTCTTTAGTTGCCGGCGGCTTGGTATCGATTATTAGCGCAGTCAACATTGCCAAATTATTTGGCGCTGACTCTAGCATTACCGGGGCAATGTATCCCAAATCAGTTACGGCACCAATTGCCATGGGTATTGCGGAGCGCATTAGCGTATCCCCAACCTTGACCGCCATCTTTGCCGTCACCACCGGAATACTTGGGGCCATTTTGGCGCCCTTTATTCTCAATGCCCTGGGAATGAAAGCATGGTGGCAGCGTGGCTTTGCAATTGGTATTGGTGCTCACGGTATTGGCACCTCACGTGCATTTAGCATCCACCCGGAGGCAGGCACTTATGCCAGTCTCGCCATGGGTATGAACGGCGTTATTAGTGCTGTAGCTATTCCGATTTTGTATCACGTATTTAACTAGTGAAGCGATTGCACTTCCATCTAGAGACTAGATACTGTTTTGGGAATACGCACTAAGTAGATTCACCATTCCCATAACGACCCCATTTGAGCACCAAACTAGCCCCTTTTATCGACACCAAACTATCCGCTTGCTCTAAGCTTGTCTTTCCAGCATTCTTGAACTCACTCCAGAAGAACTTTGACATGACTCTACATAAATTCCGACTTACCCGCTTTTTGCTTCTCATCAATACTTTTCTGCTAACAGGAATTTGCTCTCCCCTACTCGCAGCATCCGATACGGATTGGCCCAAGAAACCCATCGTAGCCATTCTGCCTTTTCCTGCCGGTGGCTCTACAGATGTTTTTGCGCGCTCAATAGGCGTGCCTCTTGGTGAGGCCTTAGGTCAAGCAGTGGTCATTGACAACAAGCCTGGTGCAGGTGGGATGATTGCTTTAGGTGCGGCCGCCAAAGCTTCGCCCGATGGCTACACTCTTCTCTTTAGCGCACTAACCAATCAATCGATTTCTTATTCACTCTTTAAAAATCCTCCAGCGGATTTGACTAAGGACCTTGTACCTGTTGCCTTGGTGGGAAGCATCCCGCACCTCATTGTGGTTAACCCCTCGGTACCAGCAAAAAATTTACCAGAACTCATCGCGTTTATTAAATCTAAGAAAGGTGATTTCAATTACGCCTCTCAGGGTAATGGCAGCCTCTCTCATTTGGAGGCCACACTATTTATGCAACGTATTGGCGCCACCGGCACACATATTCCCTATAAGGGGAGCTCGTTTGCCTTACCCGATTTAATCGCGGGCAACACGCTCATGATGTTTGATAGTGTTACCGCATCCCTGCCACATATTCAAAGCGGCAAGCTACGTCCGATTGCAATTGCCGCACCAGAGCGCTCACCATTAATGCCCAATGTTCCCACTCTGGGCCAAGATGGCATGAAACAGTTTGATGTTGAAAATCTCTATGCTATTTACGCGCCTAAGGGAACCTCCCCTGCAATTGTGGCGCGACTGGAGAAAGAAATTCGGAAGATTTTGACTAATCCAGACTTTAAGTCACGCTTAGCGAACCAGGGCATCCACCCGCAGTTCGCTAATTCTGAGCAGCTAGCCATCATCACCCAAAACGAACAAGATAAATGGGCAAAGATCGTCAAGTCTGCAAACGTTAAAATCGATTGACAACACATTAGTCCCGCACACACACTTTTATTGAATAGATTAGATCCATGTTGATTTCCCCACCCTTTGGCGGCGGCCGCGCCCCAGTCTTAGCCAAGAATGCCGTTGCTAGTTCACAGCCTTTAGCTACTCAAGCTGGTATTGAGGTTTTACAAAATGGTGGCAATGCAGTAGATGCTGCATTAGCTACAGCAATCACACTGACTGTAGTTGAGCCCACCATGAATGGCCTTGGTGGCGATGGCTTTGCGCTCATTTGGGATGGCAAGAAACTCCATGGCATGAATGCCTCTGGTCGTGCCCCAGCTGCGTGGACCCCAGAGTATTTTGCTGGCAAAGCAGCAATGGATCTCATTGGCTGGAATACCGTGACGGTGCCAGGCATGGTCTCTGGATGGATTGAGTTGTCTCGAAAATTTGGCAAGCTCCCTTTTGCGCAACTCTTTAAGCGCGCAATTGACTATGCGGAAAATGGCTTCCCTGTATCTCCAGTCATCGCACGCCAATGGCGTGAGGCGATTCCGATTCTGAAAAATCAACCGGGGTTTAGTGAGTCTTTTTTAATAGATGGCAAAGCTCCTACTGCCGGTCAGATCTGGCGTTATCCGGCGCAAGCTAAAACGCTTCGCGAAATCGCCGACACCGAAGGTGAATCTTTTTACACTGGCAAGTTGGCTCAAAGCATGGTCGATTTTGCACAAAGCACTGGTGGATGTTTCACCATGGCGGACTTTGCTAATAATCAAACCGAATGGGTTGAGCCCTTAGCTTTTGATTATGGCGACTACACCTTGCATGAAATCCCCCCAAATGGATCGGGCATCGTGGCACAAATGGCGCTCGGTATTTTGCAGGCTGCCAATGTTAAGCAATATCCAGCTAACTCAGCACAGCGTATTCACCTTCAAGTAGAAGCAATGCGTATCGCCTTTGCTGATGCCTACGCTCATGTATCGGATGCTAGTTCGATGAAGGTGCCTACTAGCGCCTTGCTAGATAGAGATTATTTGGCAGGTCGTGCTGCGCTCATTAATCACAATCAAGCCGGAACGTATGGCGCAGGAGATCCACATGCTGGTGGCACTGTTTACCTCTGCGCCGCAGATCAATCCGGCATGATGATTTCTTATATTCAGTCGAACTTCAAGGGCTTTGGTTCAGGTGTTGTTGCCCCAGGTGGCATTGCTTTCCATAACCGTGGCATGAGCTTTAGTTTGGTGGATGGCCACCCCAATCAAGTGGCACCAGGTAAGCGCCCTTTCCACACCATCATTCCGGCATTCCTCACCAAAGGAAATCAGCCGGCTATGGCTTTTGGTGTGATGGGTGGCAATATGCAACCACAAGGACACATTCAGTTTGTGATGCGCTTTGTGGATGAATACCTCAACCCACAAGCCTGCTCTGATGCGCCACGCTGGAGAATTGATGATGTGGGCAAACTGACTGTTGAGGCTTCCATGCCAGTAGCAGTAGTTGAAGGCTTAAAAGCGATGGGTCATGAAGTGACTGTGATGCCAGCCAACAGTCTGGACTTTGGTAGTGCTCAAGCTATTGCGCTATTAGGTGAAGAAACTAAAGATGCTTATATTGCTGGTAGCGATCATCGCCGCGATGGACTAGCAGCAGGTTTCTAAAACGCTTTAGCCTGGCAAGCAGTTTAAATAGAAACGCTTCACCTCTTGGTCACAGCTCACATCTTTGGGCTGTATAGGCCTTTCAAGGGTGATACCTTCAATTGAGGTGCAGCGACTCAGGGCTACATAGACCTGCCCTGAGGCAAATGCTCCTGAAGATAAATCGACTTTGATCTTATCGAGGGTCTTGCCCTGACTCTTATGAATGGTGACAGCCCAGGCCAGCATTAACGGGATCTGCACAAAGGTGCCGATAATATTTGGTGAGATCTTCCCAGACATCATATCGTGGTCATAGCGATACGATTCCCACTGGTGTCCTTTGACCTCAACTGTATTTGAGTAAGGGCCATTTTGCACCATGACCTTCACGGTATTCGGTAGCAACTCACGCACCACTCCGATGGTGCCATTCACCCAACGCTTAGGGAAATTGCTGTCAGTTGCAGTAAACATGACCTTTGCGCCAACCTTGAGAGTCAGATGATTAGGCGAGGGCAAATTGCGATCATCTACATTGAACTTACCTGTGCTGCTACCGGTGTAGACCTTAGCGTCGGTTGTTAACGCTCTTAAGCCTGCGCCATTAATTTGATCAGCGCGTGCATTAGTCGTAGTTAAAGTAATAGTTTGCTCATCAGCTTCTTTTTTGGTTTCGTAACAAACCGCATTTAAGGTGTCGAGCGCCTCATCAATGTCTTGATTGATGCGAATCTGATTGAGTAGTCCTGCAAAGTGCGCATCTTTTTGGCGGAAAATCTTGGACAACTCCACCATCGTCACGTCTTTACGATGCAAAGCCATGGCACAGAAGAAATAAGGACCTTCGTAACCGCGTTCAGAGAGCACCTGCATATCCGCATTAGAAACTACAGGAGGTAGTTGAAATAAATCCCCTACAAACATCACCTGAATGCCACCAAAAGGCTGGCTCTTATGTGGACCGTTAGCGCGCAGAAACAAGTCCATTGCATCCACTACATCCGCCCTCACCATCGAGATCTCATCAATAATGAGTAAACGAATATCTTTATAGAGGCGCTTATCTTTTAGGGGCTTGATATCCTCTTCAGGGAATATCAGGCGGGGCGGTAAACGAAAGAAAGAGTGAATCGTGACACCCTTCACTTGCAGTGCAGCCACACCAGTTGGCGCAACCACTACTACGTTGCCAGGAATGTTCTCACGCAGATAACCAATTAAGGTGGTCTTACCAGTTCCTGCCTTACCGCTCACAAAGATATAAGGGTCGTGACGCTCTATAGCGTCAATTACCTCCTGGTATTCAGGGGTGATTTCAATGGCGGATGGATCAACTACGGAACTGGTCATCCCCTATTGTTTCACGGGATTAGCTAACGCAGCGAAAGCCTATGTAAACTACGGCAATATCAGCGGCCTTAGACTCCACATCAGACTCTTTCTGTCTCTCTGGGCCGTACCACCAAGAGGCACCACGAGTAATAAAGCCGCCATTGCGCTCTGTTGCAGTCCACTCCCAAACATTACCGCCCATATCCAATAAGCCATTGACACCTGGCTTAGTAGTGCCAGTGGGTACATGGCCAGTGCCGCGGTTTAATGCACCTGCTGGCGCCACACCCTGGTAGTCACCACATCCACCCAAGCAATGGGAAACATCTGGAGTAGCCCCACCTGGATATGGATAGCGTTGACCTTTGGCGAAACCAGCTGGAGGAGTCTCTCTTTGTTCTAAAAAAGCAGCTGATGTCCACTCCGCTTCAGTAGGCAAACGCTTGCCATAGAAACGACAAACCGAGGCTGCTTCAGATTGGTTAAGGTGTACTGCAGGCTCACTCGTTTGGGCGGGAACGCCATAAGGCGCCTTCCAAGTCCAACCGGGTTTCTTCACAAAACCGGCTTCATAAGAAAGTCCACCGCCGTTTTTCTCGGCCTGACTTACAAAACCAGTCGCATCGGCAAATACCTTGACATCGGCGATTGTCATCTCGGTTTGATCCCAGGAAAGATTGCCCACTTTCACCACGGGAATAGTCGATGAGGGCGCACTAGTCGCAGTCGATGGCCTCAACATGAAATACAAGGCAATTACGGAGAGTAGTAGGCCAAAGAGAATAGAGAGAAAGTCAAATTTTTTCATAACAGGAAATCAAAATCTTCAGCGTAGTTATGCCAAATCAATTAGCGCTGATCTTAGGACGTCATCACCGAATACTTTAATTTGATTTCGACCGGATGACTTTGCTTCATACATGGCTATATCGGCATTATTAATTAAATCAGTTTCGTTTTGGCCGTGCTCGGGATACAGTGCAATACCAATACTTGCGCTCGTAGATAAGCTCACGCCTTCAGCAATAATTGGATCGACTAAAGCCAAGCGAATTTTTTCGGCAATCTGCATGGCCTGCGTCTCAGAATCTACACCAGGCAATAGCAAAACAAACTCATCACCCCCTAAACGCCCAACGGTATCTGACTCGCGAACGCACTCCCTCATCCTGCGAGCTACTTCTTTCAACAAAGCATCTCCAGCATTATGGCTATACACATCGTTAACTGTTTTGAGATTATCTAAATCAACAAATAAGATGGCTAGCTTGGATTGCTGTCGCTTAGCGCTTGCCAATGCTTGTTGCAAGCGATCGGAGAATAGAGTTCTATTGGGTAGCTCGGTTAATACATCGTGGTGCGCACGATACTGGGCTTCTGCATTGCGGCGATAGGCTCTCAGCAACAAATAAGCACCAATAATCAATGCCATCAAACTCAGACCTGTTGCTACAAAAATTCCAAGCGCATTCTTATTTAAGTTTGCCAAATACAGCGTCTCGGGAATAACAGTACCAACAATGAGTGGATAACCCTTTACCGCTCTATAGGAAAGCATCCGCTCCACAGGGGCATCATTTTGACGCGCAAAGCCAGGGCCGGAACCAAAGATCACACCGCCATTGACATTGACACTACTGAGTGATTCATCAATATAGGTATTGGGATTGGTTTTTCCAATCAAATTCTCCACTAAGGGCCAGCGCGTTAAAAGCGTCTTATCTTTTCGATATAGCGTTAAAGCGGCACCCTCACCCAAATTTCCGCCAATGCGCTCGTAAAGCGAGGAAAACACCTCAACGGAAACACCTACCAATACCACCCCTAAAAACTGGTCATTCTTACCATTGACTCTACGTGCAAGATAAAAGACCCACTTACCATTCCCCTTATTACGAACGGGAACGCTGTAATAGGTATCCAGATCATTGTTTGTACTTAAATACTTAAAGTAATCACGGTCAGCTAGATTAATTGGTGGCGGTGGATAGGATCGTGAAAAATTCAATACCTTGCCATCAGCACCAACAAAAGTACTCACATCCAAAATAGAGTTAGAACTTGTACGCTCTTGAAGCAAATCAAACTGCGCTTTCTTTGATGCAAACTCTTGATAAGACTTTTCATCGCCAATCTTGGCGCGCTCTAAGACCTCAAGAATGCTAAGCAAAGCAGTATTCGCAGAGAACATGGTCTGCGAAGTGTGTTCGGCCAAAATAATAGTTAAGTTAGCCAGCTGATCAGATCTATCCTGAATACTATTCTTGCGCAGCAAATAGGTGGAGACTAAGGCATTGACAGTAAAAATAATCGCCAGCACAAGCACCGCAAGTAAGATTAACCGGGTATTGCGCCTAATATTTGAGTCAGACTCATAGCTGATAGTCATGCTTCGTCCTTATACAAATCGGCAATCCGAATAAAATTTTCTCGCTCCATCAAAAAAGCCTCCACGATCACCGGATCAAACCGAGATCCCTTTAATCGGGCGATCTCTGCACAGGCGTCCTCATGCGACCATTTCTTTTTGTAAACGCGCTCGCTGACCAAAGCGTCATACATATCTGCCACCGACATAATGCGTGCAGAAAGCGGAATATCATGTCCACGAAGACCTCTAGGGTATCCAGTGCCATCCCAAGCCTCATGATGGCCTCCGGCAATATCGATAGCTGCGTCTAGCACTTTAGTGTGCCGAGCGTCCTCAACTTTTGCAGCCTTTAGAACTTCCTCACCTAAGAATGGATGGGTTTTCATAACAACCCATTCCTCATCAGTAAGAGATCCTTTTTTCTTCAAGATATCATCTGGAATTCCCACCTTGCCAATATCATGCAAAGGGGCAGCTTTGGTCATATTGCAAATAGCCTCAGCTGATAGCTCTTCCTTATAAATTCCCAAGCTCTTCAGTCGATTTGCAATTGCCTCAACATAGTTTTTTGTCCTGAGAATGTGATTACCGGTTTCGTTATCACGCACCATCGATAGGGCATTCAAACTATCTAGCATTCCATTTTCGATGGCATGAGCACTCTTTTGATGCTCTGCCATCAACTTATCCAAGTAGAAGTTGGTAATCAAAATGCAAACCAAAACATTGCAAAGTGCAGAAGCAATTCTTAGAGAGAACCCAAAGACATCCTCCTGAAACAGACTTGCTATTTGTAAATCAGGATTAGTAAAGATTAATGCTGACCTTAATATGCGCGTAAAAAATTGAAATGCTTCAACGGCAATTAATATTTTTATTTGGTAAGTGCTATCTTTTTTACGCACCTCAAGCAAGCTGGAGATCTGCCATATGGACAGACTGCCCAAAACCAGGTTCATCAAATGGATACGATCTATCGTGTCACCATTGCGCAGGAGATACAGAAAGCAAATGCAAAATCCTACAAACACAACAATACCGAAAGACCTCTTCAGCCTGGTAATTGGTTGATTCCAACTGCTAAATAAGAGGGCAAGACAAATCACCCCGCCTACCAGTGGAATGTTTCCCATGAGAAGGGCAAAACTGCCTAACCAAGGAATAAGGAAAAAACCCAAACTGGAGAGTGCGAGCAAGCCGAGAGCCAGGGGCCAGTAAATCACTCGATATTGATCTTTTTGCTCCCCTTTTCCCCAAAAGAATGAGGCCATTAAGCCAATAAGGGTGGCAAATACGGCGATATAGAAGGTTTGGTTTGCTAATTGCATAGATGCCCTAAGTATGCCCGCAATTCAAGCAACTTTCTACGCCCCGATTATTATTGAAATTGATAGAAATAATGAAAATATTCATAAAGTTTATAATCTAATTCATATGCTAGGCCCCACAGCACCACTAGCACAAGACGAACCTACCCCTTTGATCAGCCCCCTTGCATAACTTTGCAACCATCGAATCTCAACAGTTATGCACGTAAACCCGCCGTACGAAAAAACCCCCTCACACATTAAAGTCTTATTTTGGTTTTTTGTAGCCATTGCCATTTTCTACTTTCATTGGCGAATTCACACATTAAATCCTGATGCCAGGATTTTTTCAGGCCTCATGTTCTTAGCAGAGATCTATGGAATTTGTACTGGCTTAGCGCATTTCATGATGACTTGGCGACTCACAGTCAGAAAATCATCCATACCCGCATCAGGGCAAACCGTTGACATCTTTATACCCACCTTCAATGAGTCCATTGATATTGTTAGCAGAACACTCTCTGCCGCAGTCAACATGGACTATCCACATCAAACCTGGCTACTTGATGATGGCAATCGACCAGAGTTTAAAGATCTAGCTGAAAAACTTGGGGCGCACTATCTCGCAAGACCAAACCATGAACATGCCAAAGCGGGGAATTTGAATTATGGTCTTAATAACTCTCATGGTGACTTCATCGCCATCTTTGATGCCGATCATGTTCCCAGCAAACACTTTATTACCGCCGTTCTAGGTTACTTCTCAAATCCCAAGCTCGCATTTGTACAAACACCTCAAGACTTTTATAACTTAGATTCCTTTCAGCATCGATTAGATAAAAAGAAGGGTTTGGTTTGGACGGAACAGTCACTCTTTTTCAGAGTCATTCAACGCGGTAAGGACTACTGGAATGCTGCCTTTTTCTGCGGTAGCTGCGCCATGGTTAGAAGGTCGTGTTTAGATGAAATTGGTGGCTTTGCCACCGACACCATCACAGAGGATCTGCATACATCCATTAAGCTTCATAAAAGAGGTTATGCCTCGGTATATCACGAAGAATCATTGGCTTTTGGAATAGCGCCCTCCACCATTGCACCTTTTATTACGCAGCGTATTCGCTGGGGCCAAGGCGCTATGCAAGTCTGGAAAAAGGAAGGCATCGTCTTCTCTAAAGGACTCACCATTCCTCAAAAGATTAACTATGCAGCTTCCATCCTAACTTACTTTGACGGTTGGCAAAAAGGCTTTCTTTATGCCGCACCCATCATCGTACTGTGTACCGGCTGGATACCTATTCATACCACCGGCGTGGAACTCCTGATTCATCTAGTCCCCTACATGACGCTCAATTTCCTGCTAACAGAAGAGCTAGCGCGGGGATATGGGCGAACGATTTACATTGAGCAATACAACATGGCAAGATTTTTTGCCTTTGCCTATGCCACATTATTTGCCGTAATCCCCAGAAAGCTAAAGTTCAAGGTAACTAATAAAGAACACCAGCAAAGCAGTATTGGTCATTTCTTATGGCCACAACAAATCGTTCTTTATGGAAATGTTTTGGCAATTCCAGTTGGAATACTCATGTTTAAATTGGGTAAGCTACCTTTTGAAGGCTTTCTAATTAGCGTATTTTGGGCCTTTTTTAACGCCCTTCTCGCTCAATCGGTAGTAGCCTTTTCCAGAGCAAAACAATCCTTTAAACGCTCAAGCTATCGCTTTACCCTTCCCAATGCGGTGCTCGTTCACAGCAATGCTGGCAATTTTTTTGCGGTAATTGATGAGGTCTCGTCAGATGGTTGCAAGATTTACGGCAGCACCATCCCCCAAGCACTTACTCGCAATCAAGAAATTGAGGGTGAGATCCATTTCCCAGGACAACCTTTTTCTTTCAAAGCTCAGATCTTAAATATCTACAAAACGCTATCTTCTGATGACCGTGAAATTACTGCCCTAGGCTGCCAATTTTTATGGTCCTCAGAGGCCAAGAAGCGGACATTAGACAGCTACCTTTATGGAACTAGCCAGCAATTTACCCTCTCCAGAATTACTGAAAAAGACTTCACTCCGCTAGAAAAGGCGCTGGGGAAAGTTAACCCAAAGAAGAATTTGGTTAGAAAAATTGCGCCAACCGAATGGTTGCCTTTGGTTACCAGGGAAAATATACCGCTTGGAGTCATTACCCGAGGTCCAGATGGGACTTCTCAAGCCTATAGCGCGATTTTGAACTCTAAACCTCTAGAGCCGATGGAAAAAGCAAATATTATTGACGGTGAAATCACTAAGCCAATAAATATGGAGATAATAGATTTAGAGGAATCTCCAGGCGTCCACCCACCCTACTATCTTTGTGACGCTCGAGTGACATATGATGAATAAATCTACAGCAAAGTTACTTACACTGGCCTTATTTGCGCTCAGCAGCGTGGTTAACACTTGTAAGGCTGAGGGATCTCTGGCACTCACAGGCTTTGAGTCGGCAAAGAACAATGGGTACTACTATGTTGGATTCTTAAATGCATTCGAAGGAAGCCGCCTTGGAAACGGCTATGTTCAGCGGTTTTGGGCTGACTACTTAACCTACCAGTACAACAATGGCACATCTGACGTTAACGCCAAGGCACCCGGCATCGCCTATTCGCTTGGCTACCAAAAATCTACTGAAACACAATCTTGGGGCGCCTATCTTGGGGTTCAAGGACGCAAAACAAATTTGAGCCCAGATGATCCTGGCAATGACTCTAGGGGCAATCGTGGCTCAGTAGTAGTTGCTCTTGAAGGTAGACAAAAGCTGCATGAGGCATTTGCAGTTGAACTCATGGGTAACTATGCGCCCAACACAGGCTACTGGTCTCGCGCTAGAGTTCCGATTGGGACGAGCATTAAAACTGGACCCGAATATGCAGTCCAAGGAAATCCAAGTTACCAAAATCAAAAGGTGGGTTGGTTTGTGAGCGACATTGATCTTGGCTCAGGATTTAAAACCGGGGGCAAGCTAGGTTTCAGCAGAAACAATGGCATGGGTGGATCACTGTATTTTGGTTTAGATCTCACCAAATATATCGACTAATTCCCAGGAAAGATCTCGCATCGATTTCGGCCATTTCCTTTAGCGCAATACATTGCATCATCTGCTTTTTTAAAGAATGTTTTTAAAATTACTGCCGGCCGAGTTTCCCCGACCAGCTTTGGATTAAAGGTGGCCACCCCAATACTGATAGTAATGCGAATTTCAGCACCTGTATCACAGTGAGTTGACTCAGAGGCAATAAATTCACGCAACCTTTCTGCAACTTGAAATGCCTCTAGCTCCGAACTCTCGGGAAGCACAATGAAAAACTCCTCGCCACCCACACGGCCAAATATATCGATGACACGCAACTCTTTCTGACAGTGCTTAACAAGATTGATTAGAACGGCATCACCTACCTGGTGACCATATTGATCATTCACATTCTTAAAGTGGTCAATATCAAGCATCAGGAAAGAAATCGGATGACCGTTGCGCAAACTTCTCTCAATTTCCACGCTAGATCTTGAAAAAGCCTCCGTACGACTTAAGGCGCCCGTTAAGGCATCCACTTTGACGGATTGGTCCAGTAAGAAATTAGCCTGCTCAACCTCAATTAGTAATTTTCGCAAGTGGAGCATTCCAAATAGGAGGCAGAGGGAGATTGGGACTGACAGTAATGCGTCAGGCAGGTCCACATGACCATAATTGAGTACATGTACTAACGGGGCAACCCGTCTTCCCAACATCAGACATAAGGCAAGAGCCAGAAAACCGAAAGCAAGACGGTAGGACTTCGAGCGTAAATATAAATTAACCGCATATAGTGCAGCTACACCCTGGGCGCAAAAAGAAATAAAGTAAAGAGTTGCACTCAGAAGCATAACTATTGCGTATCAATCAAATTTTGCAAAGTACCTTCAGCATCTAACAGCTTAAAAGCAGCGTCAACTACTTTTTCATCCAGCTTTATTCCAGCTTCAGCACGCACCTCATCCATGGCGGCCTGCAAACCACGAGCTGCACGGTACGGTCTATGCGTAGCCATTGCTTCAATCGTATCGGCAACCGCCAAAATACGTGCCTCTTCGCAAATTTCATCACCCTTTAAACCCTTGGGATATCCACTACCGTCAAGACGCTCGTGGTGTTGATGAACAATTTCAGCAATAGGCCAAGGAAAAGGGATGTCTTTCAGAATTTGATATCCGGACTCAACATGACCTTGAACCAATTGCATCTCCAAATCAGTTAAGCGAGTTGGCTTGGTCAAAATTTCCGATGGGACTGCAACCTTCCCGATATCGTGAACCATTCCAGCCATATATAAAGACTGGATACGTTCCTCACTCCAACCTAGCTTCTTGGCGATGGCCATAGCAATAAAGGCAACTCTTTTTTGATGTCCTGCTGTATACGGGTCACGCCATTCCATTGTTTTGGACATTGCTTCAATCGTAGCCCGCAAAGAGGCTGCTAGCCTTTCCTGAACTAACTGCTTTTCATGAATCTGGTCATCCAATTTATGCTGGCGTTCAATAGAGCGAAGTCCAAACCCAATTTCTTGCGCGAGGCTTTCAAACAGCTGGACTTCTGCTGACCCAAAAGCATTAGGCACTTTTGAATAAACTAAAAGGACGCCGTATGGATGATTCCCTCCATCAGGAATCGGGCAGCCGACCGCAGATCGGATGCCAAATTTTCGAGCCCTCTCTCGCCATACTAAAAAACCTTCATCTGACTCAGAGTCTATGACAACGCTAGGAACGCCAGTACGAATACAGGTGCCACCAGGACCTAATCCACTTGGCTCAAACTCCGACCAACTTAACTGAATACCTTTGACGTATTCGATTGCCGAGCCATAAGCACCAATCACCTTAACTGACTTTTTTTCATCCTCTTCCGCCCTGCCAACCCACGCTAATATATACGGGCCCTGGGAGGCAATTGCAGCACACACCTCTTGAACCAATAAATCCGTTGAGTCAGCTCTAGCTAATGTAGCCGCAGCTTCAGATAAAGCGGATAAAGCCCACCCACGCTTTTCTAGCTCCCCCTGCATTTCGGGGCTAAGCAATTCCACAGGTTTTTTGATATCAGTACTCATAGCTCAATTATGGATCTAAAAAATGGTTATTTTCAATTACCGTAATTTACGGATGTCATTCCCTCATTTTTAGGAGAAAGTAGCGGGATTTAGCCTCTATATAGGTAAGAAAGGTTTGAAAATTCAGCCTTGATGCAAGCTTAGTAATATCCGCCGGGCTATATAGTCATTAACCAGCTCCATAACAGGAGTCTTTTTATGAACATAATTAATCAGATTAAAACGGGAAAATCAACTCTTCCATGATGTAGCGATAGAAGTAATTTGGGCCTAGGAATCCAGCTGACTTGCCATATCCCGCACGCGTCTTAAAGTAATAGTCATTTGAGGCAACAGGACTGGTTGCGGCTAACTCATACAACTGAGTAGTGGTGCTGGGGTCTTGATTTACCGTTTGACGACCAACACCTGCCGTACCACTTAACATCCATCCAGCAATGCGCTTTTTGGCACCAAAGGCAATCATAGTCTCGTTATAGTCGCTAGGATTGAAGTAGTTATTAACGACATTGGTATTAGTGTCGCGGTACTGTCGGTAACGTAATTGAGCGGTCACGCCATACTCAGGAATTAAGTCGTAAATTAGCTTTGCCTTTACTGTTGGCCTCGTATTGCTATCTGAGAAATACATATTCCCCGCCATCACAATCGCACTTAAACGCTCAAGAAGTTGCTGCTCAATGCTAGCGCCACCAAAGGTGTAATAAATTCCGTTGCTTAATGCATTTTGAGTTTCAACACGATCCCGGCTAACAAATACTTCAGCCTTAGTGGAATCGGTTACACGAAAACCGTAATTACTGTCGGTTGTTAACAGCTTGTAACCGTTCTGCAAGTTGTAACCTAGATTCAGGTTATAGCCCAAGCCTGTCCTAGGGTTAATTGCTTTGGTGAGTAAGGTATAGACCTCTGCAGATGAATTCCAATTGCCTTGGGTAAAGTAGTTGTGCTGGTAACTGACGGCGGTATATTTTTCTCCATGCTCATAGAGAGGCATGTAGCCTGCGCTGTATTTATAAGTGGAAAAGCCCTCGCTATCAGAGGCAATATATGCATTGGGAATTGAAATCGCTTGCTTAGAAGTTGCCTCCCCCTCACCCCAAGCGGGCATTGCAACGATGCTAGTAAGGCAGGTAGCTAAGATAAATCGGATCCTCATGCTCTACCCCAGCTCTTCTTTAAATTAAGAACCTCTGAGAAGTAACCCCATACACAAGCAGGCTGCAAGACCAATCCGTAGGCAAACACATAGAATATGAATCCAGAAATGTTTGCGCGCACCCGGAGATGCTTCTCATCAAACATCTCCCTTCCCTTTAAATACATTTGCCAATTAAATAGGAAAGCCATAGGCAATAAGGCTAAGGTCATTGGACCAACAATCCAAAATTTTCCGAAACATGCCAAAATTATTCCTGGAATAAAGCCAAAACAATAGGCAATATCCATCAAAGGAAACATCGTATTCCACCAAACATATAGGGTCGTTAATCTTGGTTTAAACAGAATCATCGGATTCTCTTTAAAGGTTTCGATTAAGCCTCGCGACCACCGCTGACGTTGACGCACAAATTTACTCAAGGTATTTGGACAGTCTGTAAACGCGATTGCATCTTCGGCATGCCCTACCCGATACCCCGCAAGCAATATCTTCCAGGTCAATACAATATCCTCGCCCACCATATTGGGCCAGCCACCCATTTCGTTCAAAACTTTGCGTTCGTATAAAGAAAAGGCGCCTTGCGCAACAAGTGTTCCCTGAAATAAAGACTGAATCCGCTTAATGCTGGCGATACCTAAGAAATAATCCCATTCCTGAGCTTTGGTAATCCAATTTTCCCTAGAGTTCCGAATTAAGATTGTGCCAGCCACAGCCTTGGTATTTGCGGGATCGCAGAGATAACGACCAACAAGCTTTCGAACACCATCTTTGAATACATAAGAGTCAGAATCCACAGAAATCACAATATCTGTCTGACATTGAGCAAGCCCATGATTGAGCGCCAAAGACTTTCCAACATTGTGAACCAAATAATCTAGCTGCAAATTTGGATGCTCTTTTGCAGTTTCACGCACCAGATCTACCGTGTTGTCATATGAACCATCACTAATCACGATAATTCGAATTGGCGCTGGATAGTCTTGTCTAAACAAGCTAGTCAGCGTGGAATTAACGGCAGTCTGCTCGTTATATGCCGCCATCAAAATAGTAACCGGAGGATATTTCTGATCAGCAATAATCTTAGGTCGCTTATCAAGCAACAGCGCAATAAAGACAAATGCATTCATAAACCCTGGAATGATTGCAATAAAAGCGATGAGGAAAAAAGCAAGAAATGCGCCAATCTCACGGCTCAGATCTTCATACCAGGGGTGGGATGCCCAAATTGAAAATGCAGCC
>ERZ650303.231-NODE-231-length-16736-cov-5.796235_pt1 | contig 16736 bp, 16 predicted proteins | sample MGYA00376239_ERZ650303 | MGnify/ENA primary metagenome ERZ650303 (study PRJEB26733, sample SAMN07839262) | wastewater metagenome | biome: small river; feature: stream; material: water | place: USA: North Carolina | collected 2016-04-05 ... | reverse complement strand
GAAAGATAATCTCTATATTGCTGGCAAAAGTTATTCCATAGCCGATATCGCTATTTTTCCATGGGCGCGAAACTGGAAGAACCAAGGCATTGATATCAATGAGTTTCCACATTTCCAGCGCTGGTTTGAAATGATTAGTGAGCGCCCTGCTGTGAAGCGCGGTGTTGAAATATTAACTGCATTACGTAAGCCCTTGCATGACGACAAAGCAAGAGAACAATTATTTGGCTCATCACAGTATCAAAAAAGGAAATAGCATGAAGATTCAATCAATCGGAGTTATTGGTGCGGGCACAATGGGAAACGGTATTGCGCAAGTTTGCGCAGTTGCCGGTCTTGATGTCGTCATGGTTGATATTAGTGATGCCGCTGTTGAGCGCGGTTTAAGTCAGATTAGTAAGAGTCTAGATCGCCTAGTTAAAAAAGAAACGCTGACAACTGAAGCAAAAGATGCTGCCCTCAAGCGCATCAAAGCTAGTACCTCATATGCTGACTTAAAGGGGCTGCAATTAGTCATAGAGGCTGCTACCGAAAATCAGTCTATTAAAGAAAAGATTTTGAAGCAGGTTGATGAGATCGTCAGCAAAGAAACGATTATTGCTACGAACACCTCTTCACTATCTATTACTAAGCTTGCCGCCTTAGACTCCAATCCAAGCCGCTTCATTGGTATGCACTTTTTCAATCCACCTCCGATGATGGCATTGGTTGAAGTGATTCGCGGTTTGCAAACCTCAGATGAAACCCATGCAGCCATAATCGAAATGGCTCAGCGGATTGGCAAAGAGCCAATCACTGTAAAAAACTCTCCAGGCTTCGTGGTGAACCGTATTTTGTTGCCGATGATTAACGAAGCCTTCTTTGTTCTCCATGAAGGCCTTGCTAGCCCTGAAGATATTGATGCTGGTATGAAGCTGGGCTGCAATCAACCTATTGGTCCTTTGGCTTTAGCCGACTTAATTGGTCTTGATACCTGCCTCGCGGTAATGGAAGTCTACTTTGAGAACTTCAGTGATTCTAAGTACCGTCCTTGCCCATTGCTTCGTGAGATGGTAGCTGCCGGCTACCTTGGTCGCAAAACTGGACGTGGCGTCTATACCTACGATCAGTGATTTTCCAACTCAACATCTATCAATCTAAGTAAAGAAGTTTTTTGTGAACCCATTGCCACCCCTAGTTCGTAAATTAGCCTATGCAGGCCTGATTCCTTTTGTTGGCCTAGCCTTAATGGTGCAGTTAGCGCCAACCCCACTGAACTATTTGAGCGCAGAGTCGCTTGCTGGTTACGGTGCAGTGATTACCGCCTTCATGGGCGCATTACATTGGGGAGCCAATTTACATACCCTAGGCAAAGCGCCTCCGGGTGATCGCTGGGAAGATCGTAATGCATGGATTTGGGGTGTGATACCAGCCTTAGTAGCTTGGGTCGCATTGCATATTTATATTCCAGTGGGGCTGGTGATCTTGGCATCGGCTCTGGTAATCCAGCGTAATATCGATAAAGAAACCTACCAATACTATTTTTCCAATGAAGAGGCATTCGGTGCATTTATGACTATGCGCAATCGACTGACAGTAGTTTCTTCTGGATGCCTAATCTGGGCTGCCCTTGTGATTTTGTTTGTACAAAACTAATTCATCACACATGGGCAATTTATTCGATCAAGCGCCTCCGCCACCCTTAGCGGAAGCCTTGCGCCCAAAAAGTATTGAAGAAGTCATTGGACAAACGCACCTTCTAGCCACAGGCAAACCACTCAATCTTGCTTTTGCTTCTGGCAAGCCCCATTCAATGATTCTATGGGGTCCGCCTGGGGTTGGTAAGACTACCTTAGCGAGACTTTCAGCAAAGGCCTTTGATCGAGAATTCATCGCGATATCAGCCGTTCTTGCCGGAGTAAAAGAAATTCGCGAAGCTATTGAGCAAGCACAGCAAAGCATGTCTCAATACGGTCGGCAAACTATTTTGTTTGTAGATGAGATTCACCGTTTTAATAAAAGTCAACAAGATGCGTTGTTGCCGCATGTTGAGTCTGGCTTATTTAACTTTATAGGCGCTACCACTGAAAATCCCTCATTTGAGGTCAACTCAGCCCTGCTCTCACGTGCACAAGTTTATGTACTGAAATCATTAAGCGCTGAGGAGCTTAAGCAGTTATTTATTCGTGCACATGAATTTGCGATGCCCAGCCTTCAGTTTGAATCGACAGCTATTGACAGTCTCATTTCTCATGCGGATGGTGATGCCAGGCGGTTATTAAATTTAGTAGAGCAAGTGCGTAATGCTGTCTCAACGCCGAACTCTCAGATTCAAAAAGTAGATCAGGAATTTATTGAGAACGCTTTGACAGTTCAAGCTAGGCGCTTTGATAAAGGCGGCGACCACTTTTACGATCAAATCTCCGCCTTACACAAATCAGTACGTGGCTCAAATCCAGATGCAGCCCTTTATTGGTTTTGCAGAATGCTAGATGGTGGAGCAGACCCGCGATATCTTGCTCGCAGAATCATTCGGATGGCCTGGGAGGATATTGGTCTTGCCGACCCTAGAGCAATGCAGCTAGCAAATGATGCTGCACAAACCTTTGAGAGACTTGGTTCACCCGAAGGCGAGCTAGCGCTTGGACAAGCTGTAGTGTATTTAGCGATCGCCGCTAAAAGCAATGCAAGCTATAAGGCGTATAACGCAGCAAGGGCCTATGTTGCCAATGATCAGAGTAAGCCAGTTCCAAATCATTTACGCAACGCCCCAACGAAACTCATGAAAGAGTTAGGGCATGGTAAAGAATATCGTTATGCGCATGATGAACCTCATGCCTATGCTGCCGGGGAGTCTTACCTGCCGGAAGGAATGGCAGAGCCACATTGGTATACACCTGTGGATAGAGGTCTTGAAAGCCAAATTGCTGAGAAGATGGCTTTCTTACGCAAGTTAGATTCGGAATCAAATCAGAAATGACGCCAGAACAGCTTAGTGCGGAGCCAATCAAAGGGACGTTTTATTACGACATCATCTCTCCGTTTTCGTACTTTTATGTGAAGCAACGCCATCGCCTTGAGAAGCGGCTAGCTATTGAGCCTGTGCCAATCTTATTGGGCGGCCTTTTCCGCGCCACCGATAATCGCGGCCCCGGAGAGATCGAAGCCAAGCGTCCTCATACTTACCAATACTGTGTTTGGCTTGCTGAAAAGTTAGGTCTTCCGTTTCGCTTTCCAGAGCACCACCCTTTTCTCACAGTTGCAGCCCAGCGTTTGCTAGTTCAGGAAAATGCTCAGTGGGAAATGGTTGAGCGTGCTTTTGAGTATGTTTGGGTAGAGGGCAAAGATCCCAATTTATCTTGGCCAGAATTTTGCCAATATCTGGGCTTAGCAGCAGACACGCCAAAACCGGATGCGCCAGAGATCAAAGCAAAGCTCATGAGCAACACAGAGAGTGCAAAGACAGATGGTGCGTTTGGCGTACCCACTCTCGTAATAAATGGCCATGCTTTTTGGGGTGTCGACACCATTGATTGGGCCATGGATTATCTAGATAGACCAAACATGTTCGAAGAGGCGGCTTATCGTTATGCAGGCCAAGTACCCTCCGGTCTTTGAGCAATACAATCATATTTACTCTATTTTTGTGAGATTTTTAAGGATCCCTACTATGCGCAAAATCATCGCCTCCCTATTCATGGTTACTAGCCTTATTGCCAGTGCCGCAAGCTTTGCAGGTCCAAAAGTAGAATTTAAAACCAATATGGGTAATTTTGTTGTTGAGTTGGATTCAGTCAAGGCGCCAAAAACAACTGCAAACTTTCTAAACTACGTGAATAGCGGTTTTTATAACGGCACAATTTTTCACCGTGTAATTGATGGCTTCATGATTCAAGGTGGAGGGTTTACTTCAGACTTAACTCAAAAGCCAACCAATGCACCGGTAGTCTCAGAAGCCCAAAATGGTCTCAAAAATCAGACATACACGATTGCCATGGCTCGCACTTCTGACCCGGATTCAGCAACAGCCCAGTTCTTTATCAATGTTAAAGACAATGAAGGCTTGAATTATCCAAATGCTATGGGTAATGGCTATACCGTATTCGGTAAAGTGATCTCTGGCACGCAAACCATTGATGCCATTCGCAAAATTCCCACCATGATTGCATCAGCACCAAAGATGGGTCGCATGTCGGATGTACCTAGCAAGACAGTCACAATCGAATCGGCTACCGTTTTAAAGTAATCACAAATCCCCATTTGAGCTCTAACGGCCATTAGCATGATATTGCTTGATGACGCCCAAAGCAGTCATCCCAAACCAAGCAGTCGCCTTTATGAGGGGGCGCTGCGGTGTTGGACGATCTATCCTCAGCCCACGCCTTCCGAAACAATTGCAGCTGTAGATGAATGTCTGCAGAGCATTAATGAGGCCTTAGCTCGCGGTGAATATATTGTCGCTGCGTTTGCTTATGAATTAGGTCTATACCTTCACAATATTACTCGGCGCCAAGTCGAGAAAAAGAGCAATCATCCACTCGTAAAGGCTTGGTCCTTTAAATCGCATGAAAGCCTCAGCAAGCAGGATGTTGATGACTTTATTGACAGCAGAGTCAGTGCGCTAGAGTCTGACTCTCGAATCGCGGGCGTTGCTAGCCTTAATTTTTCAATCAATGAAGAGCAGTTCACATCCGATGTTCAGACTATTCAAGAGTACATCCGCAATGGTGACACTTATCAAATTAACCATACCTTTCGAATCGGCGGTGAATCCTACGGCGATCCGCTGGCACTATATGCACGCTTAAGAAAACGCCAGCCTGGAAGATTTGGCGCATATATTGCTGAAGACTCTAACTTTATTTTGTCTCAATCTCCCGAATTATTTATTCAGAAGCAAGGCAACACATTAAAAGCGATGCCAATGAAAGGCACTGCGAGTGCATTAAGTGATTCTGCCGAGCATTTATCAGCAGACGCAAAGAATCAAGCAGAAAACGTCATGATCGTTGATTTACTTCGCAATGATCTAAGTCGCTTAGCTTTACCGGGAACAGTAAGTGTTCCGCAGCTATTTGAAGTTGCCAGGTATGGCGATGTATTACAAATGACTTCAACAGTCCAGGCTGAGATGAAGCCAGGAATTCAATTGCATGATGTTCTGAATGCCGTCTTTCCTTGCGGCTCTGTTACAGGCGCACCCAAAAAACGCAGCATGGAAATTATCCAAGAATTAGAGCCGCAAGATCGCGGATACTATTGTGGCGCCCTAGGCTGGATCGATCCTAGTGGCGACTTTGCATTTAGCGTCCCCATTCGCACTCTTGAAATTGATCAAGACACAAAGACACATGCATCACTTTTTACTTTAGGTATTGGTGCTGGCATTACGATTGACTCAGAAGCCGATCAAGAGTGGGAGGAGTGCCAAATTAAGGCAGCCTTCTTGAGCAAGCTTCCGAGTGAGTTAGGTTTATTCGAGACCATCTTAATTCGTCATGGCAAGGCTCAACATATTCAGCTTCACTTGTCACGCTTAACTCATTCAGCTTTAGCGCTTGGTATCCCCTGCTCTGTTACAGAGCTCACTAAAGTTATTGAGATTGCTTGCGAAAATTGCACTAACGATACCGAATATCGATTGCGATTAGATCTGGATCATGCTGGCAAACCGAGTTATCAAATTGCGGAAATCAAAACCCTTCAAGGCTCAGTAAAGATTTTTTGGGCCAGCGATATTCTTCCAGATGCTAGCAACGCCATCGTTCGCTCTGGCAATGTGTTGTTAAGGCACAAGGTGACTAGTCGTAGCCTCTATGACCAAGCCTGGAAATTAGCGGAGGGCCTAGATGGATTTGATGCCCTTTTCATCAATGAACAAGGTTATGTGACGGAAGGCGGAAGAAGCAGCATTTTTATAAAGTCTGGAGACCGCTGGCTTACTCCGCCTGTCTCAGCTGGACTTTTACCAGGAGTCATGAGATCAATCGTACTAAATGATCCCCAATGGAATGCCCATGAGGCAAACCTGACTATTGATGATGTTGATAACGCAAAAGAGATTATGCTTAGCAATGCACTACGCGGCATGATCCCCGCACATTTTTAGAAAGTCCGCATGAAGTTTTGCTCGCACTGCGCAGCACCGATTAGCATCAAGATTCCTGCGGATGATTCTCGGGAACGTCACGTTTGTGACTCTTGCGGAAGTATTCATTACTTCAATCCACGCAATGTAGTTGGCAGTATTCCGATCTATCGTGATCAAGTTTTATTGTGCCGTCGTGCCATACAGCCACGTCATGGCTATTGGACTCTGCCCGCTGGATTTATGGAGCTTGGTGAGAGCACCAGCACTGGGGCGGCCAGAGAAACACTAGAGGAAGCAGGCGCCATCGTAGAGATTGGACAACTCTACTCACTCCTCAATGTGCCTCATGCAGAGCAGGTACATCTCTTTTACCTCGCCTCAATGAGTACACCAAACTTTGAGGCTGGAGAAGAAAGTTTGGAGGTTGCTCTTTTTAATGAGGAAGATATTCCCTGGAGTGAGATTGCTTTTCCAACAGTCAAGCAAACGCTAGAGTGGTATTTTGCTGATCGTGCCGCAGGCGTATTCGATTCGGGGCTTGAGTTTAGCGTTCGCAACAGAGACATCTTGCCAACAGAAAAAATCTGAATCTCACACACTCATGAGTAATATCAACTGGTTAGGATCTCAGGATGAATTTCCCAATCCAATGGATTGCCCAGATCCTGATCCAAGCGTACCCGGCTTGATTGCAGTTAGTGAACGAATTTATCCGGGGCAGCTAACTCGTGCCTACCAAATGGGAATTTTTCCCTGGTATTCCGATAACCAACCAGTTTTATGGTGGTCGCCCAATCCCAGGATGGTATTAAAACCCAATAACTTTAAATGCCATGACTCCCTTAAGAAAACCATCAGACATTTTTTAACGGATCCACAAAAAAATATCTGCGTTGATGAAGATTTTGGTGCGGTAGTTCGCTCTTGTGCAACGGCTAGAAGAAAGGATCAGGATGGCACTTGGATCACCCATGAAATTATGGACGCCTATACCAATCTCCACGAACAAGGTCATGCCCATAGCATTGCAGTTCAAGAGAATGGGCGATTAATAGGCGGACTCTATTGTGTTGCATTTGGTGGGATGGTTTTTGGAGAATCCATGTTTAGCCATCAAACTGACGCATCCAAAATTGCCTTGGCCGCCCTAACTGCCTGGTGTGAACAACATCAAGTCGAAATGATTGACTGCCAGCAGGAAACTGCCCACCTTGATTCCTTGGGCGGCGCACCCCTGTCTCGAGATGAATTTTTAGCCCGTCTGCAAATTGCTTTAAAGCAAACTAATATAGAGATTCCCTGGAAATTTGATAAAGAAATTTTGCGTCACTGGCTATGACCCAACTAAAAGAACTCCCTTTAACTGAACTTCAGTTCTACGCAACAGCACCCTATCCCTGCAGTTATTTGCCGGATAAGATCGCTCGATCACAGGTCGCAACGCCCTCGCATTTAATCCACGCTGATTTATATGGCGAGTTAGTGAATGCAGGATTTCGTCGTAGCGGTTTATATACCTATCGCCCATATTGCGATGAATGCAGTGCCTGCACCGCAACCCGTATTCCAGTAAAGCACTTTGCTCCAAACCGTAGCCAGAAGCGCTCCTGGAAAAAACATGCTGGACTAGATATTCGTGTACTGAACCTAGGTTACCAAGAAGAGCACTTTGAACTGTACCAGCGCTACCAAAATGAGCGTCATGCTGGTGGCGATATGGATCAAGATGATCAGGATCAGTACATGCAGTTTTTATTGCAAAGTCGCGTAAATTCTAGAATCGTTGAATTTCGTGATGGCCCATCTGACCTTAATCCGGGACGCCTGCGTATGGTCAGCATGATCGATATCTTGGATCAAGGTATCTCCTCGGTTTATACCTTCTTTGATACCAGCAATACCTCTGCGAGCTATGGTAGCTTCAGCATCCTGTGGCAAATTCAACAGGCATTAGAGCTAGATCTTCCCTATCTCTACCTGGGCTACTACATTGAGAACAGTGAAAAAATGTCTTATAAGGCTAAGTTTCAGCCAATTGAAGGGCTGATTGATGATCACTGGCAGCCTATCATTGGGCCATAATATCTACCCATGATCGATAGCTACCCCCTACTACGCCCCTGGCTTTTTTCTTTAGACCCAGAGCAAGCTCACAACCTCACCCTAAGCAGTCTAGATCGGGCGCAGCGTTGGGGCCTGTTGGGATGCTTGGTAGATCAACCGGCTCCAGATCCTCGTAACTTATGCGGCATTACTTTTCCAAATCCAGTTGGTCTTGCTGCCGGTCTAGATAAAGATGGTAAACATATTGATGCACTAGGCGCCCTGGGATTTGGCTTTTTAGAAATTGGAACTGTTACACCCAAACCTCAGCCGGGTAATCCAAAGCCCCGGATGTTTCGCCTGCCGCAAGCTCAAGCAATCATTAATCGCATGGGCTTTAACAATGACGGTGTTGATGCCTGCGTAAGGCGCGTGCGCAATTCTGCATACTGGCAAAACGGTGGCATTGTTGGCTTAAATATTGGCAAGAATGCAAGCACTCCAATTGAGAATGCTGCCAGCGATTACGTCACAGCCATGCAAGCAGTCTATGAAGTTGCCGCATACATTACCGTCAATATCTCTTCTCCTAATACCCAGAATTTACGTGCACTTCAGGGTGAAGATATGCTGCGCTCCCTGCTTGGCGCTTTGCATTTAGCCCGTGAAGCGCTAAGCGATTTGCATGGTGTTCGCAAACCCCTATTTTTAAAAATAGCGCCCGATCTCGATCACGGCGATATCAAGCTTATTGCCGACCTCTTACTTGAATTCAAGATTGATGCCATCATCGCCACCAACACAACGATTGCTCGTGATGCTGTACGTGAGCTTGAATTTGGTGAAGAGATGGGTGGCTTATCTGGCGCCCCAGTTCGAACCGCCTCAACTGAAGTAGTCAAGAGCCTAAAACAGTACCTCGGTGATGCCATTCCAATTATTGGCGTTGGCGGTATTTTGTCTGGCAAGGATGCCCAAGAGAAAATAGCTGCTGGCGCTAGCCTGGTACAACTGTATAGCGGCCTTATCTATCGTGGCCCAAAACTGATTTCAGAATGTGCTGCTATCTTAAAAAAGTAGCTTTTCTCAGGCTGTAAAGCATCATTGGGCATTGAAATGCTATTTCATATTGTGCAATTTGAGTAAAAATCGCTACAATTGATGCCATGACAACGAGCAAACTTGAAAAAATGCCAAAAGTACCTGGTGAGGCTGGCAAAACAGCAATCCAGGTGGTTGAGCGCATGATGAACCTGCTCGATGCCTTAGCTACCCACGAAGACTCTAGTAGCCTTAAAAACCTTGCAGAAGAAACTGATCTACACCCTTCTACAGCTCACCGCATTCTGAATGACTTAGTGGCCTGCCGACTGGTGGAGCGTGGCGATGGGGGCACGTATCGCCTCGGCCTAAAGTTGCTTGAGCTTGGCAACCTCGTCAAAGCTAGGTTATCTGTTCGAGAGGCAGCTCAAGCACCAATGCGAGCCTTGCATAAACTCACTGGTGAGACTATTAACTTATCCGTTCGCCAAGGCGATGAAATTGTCTACATTGATCGTGCATATAGCGAACGCTCTGGTATGCAAGTAGTTCGCGCGATTGGTGGCCGTGCACCACTCCACCTGACATCTGTTGGAAAGTTATTTCTAGCGAGCGATGACGCAAGTCAAGTTCGCGCCTATGTGACACGCACTGGTTTAGCTGGTCACACTAGAAATAGCATCACCGAACCAGGAAAATTAGACTCGGAGCTCAATCAAGTTCGCAAATTAGGTCATGCGCGTGACAACGAGGAATTAGAGCTAGGAGTTAGCTGTGTGGCTGCCGAGATTTATGATGACAGCGGAAAATTGGTTGCAGGACTTTCTTTAAGCTCACCAACTGATCGCATTCAGGCTGATTGGCTAAAGCTACTACAGGACACGGCCCTTCAGATTTCCAAGGGAATGGGTTACAAACCGAAGGTTAGTGATCCCAGCTCTTGAAATGATTAGCCCGGGAACGCAATTCCTACATCAAGCGACGAATTGCATGAGGCTCACCCGAGGGCATGCGCTCATACCAATCACGCACTCTCACCGCATCAGCGAAACGCGATTGCGTCCCAACAGAGTCTAAGAAAACCAACAGTAAGGGCGTGTTATTCACACGAGCCTGCATCACCAAACACTTTCCTGCCGCATTGATGAAGCCTGTTTTCTGCAAACCGATATTCATATCGCCAGCACGAACCAGTCGATTTGTATTTAAGAACTTCTGCGGACGTTTAGCAATCACCATCGTCAAATCAGGCCAAGTAGAAAACTCACGAATCATTTTGTATTGATAGGCGGCGCTCAACATACGCGTGAGATCTTCAGCAGAAGCAACGTTTTCACTCATCAAGCCCGTAGGATCTGCAAAATGAGAATGCGTCATACCAATTTCTTTTGCTTTGCGATTCATCGCATCTACGAATGCGGTCATGCCGCCTGGATAATTGCGGCCAAGGGTATACGCTGCGCGATTCTCCGAAGACATCAGAGCCAACAACAAGGCCTCTTCTCGGGTTAACACCGTTCCACCCGCAAGACGCGAAGTTCGGTAGCTATGAACATCATCAGCGTTAATGACAATAGTTTCATCTAGGGGCAATTTAGAGTCCAGCACCACCATTGCAGTCATTAACTTTGTTATGGAAGCGATCGGTAAACTGACCGAAGAATTCTTTTCAAAATACACTTCCTTGGTATCTTGATTAACAACCATCGCTACACTGGATTTCAAACTTAAGTCATCATGCTGACCACGCAAACCCAATGCCGTTGCAAATGAGGGTCTTGCTGCAACAACAGGATCGCTTGAACGAGTTACCGTGGTGCGAACAGTTTTTGGCTTCTTAGAGCTTTTGGCCACCTTCTTAGATTCTGATTTTGCATTGGTCTTTACCGCCGCCTTACTTGACTTCGTGCTTTGGGCGTCTTTATTGGCTGCCTTGGCGTGAAAAGAAGTAGCTAAGCCAAATGACATGAGGCCAACTAGAGCGATGAGCCAAAAACGATTCAAATACATCCCAAAATGCCTTCCAAAACTTTTAACATACAGAATGATAAATAACTTTTACTTCTATGCGGCGCTTATTTAATGCGACTCTATTCTGCAATGGTTGCCACAGCACTTGTTTGTCCACGATTAACCAATACAACTCCAGTCATGGTGAGTAATAAGCCTCCCGCCATCATCAAAGTAAAGGGCTCATCAAATAAGAACCAGGCCATCACTGCAGTAGTGGGTGGCGTCAAATAGAGAAGACTTGTTACCTTGGTAGCCGCCCCTTTGCGAATCATCATAAAGAGCAAACTAATTGACCCAATGGAAAGCGGAAAAATGGCCCAAAGCAAGGCACCAATAACGGAGGCATTCCAAACCATGACTCCACTTTCGAAGTAATACATACAGATAAAGCACAGTACAGCCGATACCCCAAACTGAATCGATGAGCCTGCACGTAGATCAAATACTGGACAGAACTTCTTTTGATACAAAGTGCCAAAGGTAATAGAAAGCAAAGCAGCAAATGCAAGCACGTAGCTAAGCAAAGGAATGTGGGCAAAGCCAATTTTTTCTGCAACCACTAGAGCAACGCCGGCAAATCCAAAAGCTAAACCTATCCATTGGCGTCCCGTGACTTTTTCGGAGACCCAAGCAGCAAACCAGGCGGTCAAGATTGGTTGCAAACCGACAATAATGGCAACCAATCCAGCAGTCATACCGAGACGGACCGCAAACCAAACACCAAGCAGGTAACCAAACTGGAGCAATGCCCCTGCAACTGCTATGTGTTTCATTTGTGACCAGCTTGGCCAACTTATTTTCCACACTAAGCTCAGACATGCCATGGCCATTAAAACGCCCGCAAAACGCCAAAACAAGAAGCTTGCTGGCTCGACATATGGCATGGCCATGCGCGCAATAACGAAGCCGGTACTCCAGATCAATACAAATATAGGGGCAATCAGCCCGTCAAGCTTCAATCTCATGGGTAACTTGTTGAAAATGTGGAGTTTTTTATTTAATCCTTGATTTTAGGCTCATTTAGATACCCACTCTACATTTAGCAGCGTGATTCAATTAATGTTGCAGTGCACCATAAATGCTGTAAAATGGTGCATAAACATATTGACAATATCCAGATAAAGCTCATAGTGAGCAAAGATGGAGTCCACTTAAAAAAGGGTTGAAATGAACTTAACGCCAGAACAAGTCGCAGCAGCGCAAAAAGCCAATTTAGAGACTTTAAGCGGACTCACCAATCAAGCACTGAAAAGCATTGAAAAATTAGTAGAGCTCAATATGCACATAGCTAAACAAAGCTTAGGCGAAAGCATGAGCAGTGCAAAAAAAGCACTAGAAGTTAAAGATATTCAACAGCTCCTAGCTCACCAAGCAGAGGCTGTTCAGCCGATGGCTGAAAAAATTATGGCCTACAGCCGTCATCTCTATGAATTAGCACATGAAACCCAAGCAAACTTTACCAAGTCTGCCGAAGAAGAATTCCAGGCTGGCCAAAAAAAGATAAATGCCTTGGTGGAAGACTGGACAAAGAACGCTCCAGCAGGATCGGATGCCGCAGTCCATGCTATGAAACAAGCAATCGCCACCGCTACCAATGTATTTGAAACCAGCCAAAAGGCTGTGAAGCATGCAGTTGAGGTCGCACAAACCAACTTAAATAGTGTGAATAGCTCATTTGAGAAGACCAGCAAGCCTGCAAGCAAAACAGCCAAGAAAAAGTAATGACTATGGTTGGAATAAGTATCCTGCAACTGCAGCAATAAAAAAGTCCCGATCTCTCGGGACTTTTTCTTTTCTAGCAAATGAATAAAGTTGGTTAATTAATGCGCCTTCTTTTTCACTGGTGGCAAATCAGTACAGTGGCCATGAGCAGCCTCTGCCGCCAATCCAACCGACTCACCCAGGGTTGGGTGCGGGTGAATGGTTTTACCGATATCAACAGCATCAGCGCCCATCTCAATTGCAAGACAGACTTCGCCAATTAAATCACCAGCGTGTGTCCCGACTATGCCGCCACCAATGATGCGCTTACTTGTCGCATCAAAAATGAGTTTGGTGAAACCTTCATCACGTCCATTGGCAATGGCCCTACCGCTAGCAGCCCATGGGAATAAACCTTTTTCATAAGCAATTCCTTGAGCTTTACATTGCTCCTCAGTCAAACCAGCCCAAGCTACTTCTGGATCGGTGTATGCAACTGATGGAATTTGCTTGGCATCGAAGTAAGATTTTTCACCGGCAGCCACTTCAGCCGCAACGTGACCTTCATGTACCGCTTTATGAGCCAGCATAGGTTGGCCAACGATGTCGCCAATAGCAAAGATGTGATTCACATTGGTGCGCATTTGATTATCAACTGGGATAAAGCCACGCTCATCCACAATCACTCCCGCAGCAGATGCATCTATCTTTTTGCCATTAGGCGTGCGCCCTACTGCAACCAATACCAAGTCATAAGTCTGCGGCTCAGCTGGCGCATTCTCACCCTCGAAACTAACCTGAATACCATCTGCCTTTACCTCAGCCTTAGAAGCGCGGGTCTTGAGCATGATCTTTTCGAAACGGCCGGCATTAAATTTCTCCCAAACCTTTTCCAAATCACGGTCAGCACCTGCCATCAGGCCATCCATCATTTCAGCAATATCAATGCTTGAGCCTAAAGTGCTGTAGACGGTAGCCATCTCTAAACCAATAATGCCGCCGCCAATAACCAGCATCCGCTTTGGAATACTCTTGAGTAATAAAGCCCCAGTGCTGTCCACAATACGTGGATCCTCTGGCAAGAATGGAAGTTTTACAGGTTGACTTCCCGCCGCAATGATTGCTTTCTGAAAGCGCACCACTTCTTTTTGACCAGCTAGATCTTGGCCATCACCCTTCGTCAACTCAACTTCAACGTGATTCGCATCCAAGAAGCGACCTAATCCACGCACCACAGTAACTTTGCGTGCTTTAGCCATGCCGGCTAATCCACCAGTTAATTTAGCGATCACTGAATTTTTGTAGCCACGCAATTGATCAATCTCAATTTTTGGAGCGCCATAGCTGATGCCATGCTTCGACATTGTCTTCACTTCATCCATCACTGCGGTCGTGTGAAGCAAAGCTTTTGAAGGAATACATCCCACGTTTAAGCAAACGCCACCCAAAGTCGCATAACGTTCCACCAAGATGGTGCTCATGCCTAAATCGGCACTTCGGAATGCCGCGCTATAGCCACCAGGACCAGCGCCCAATACAAGCACTTCACACTCATGATCAACTTTACCGCTGTACTGACCGGCGATAGGTGCGCTAATCACAGGTGCCGCTACTGGAGCTGGGGCAGAAGCAGATGACGTTGCAGGCGCTGAAGCTTGAGCCGCAATTGCTGCACTCGCTTCAATTTCAGCAACGACACTGCCCTTGCTAACTTTGTCGCCAGCTTTAACAGAGATACTCAAAATAGTTCCAGCAGCATCTGCCGGAACTTCCATAGTTGCTTTGTCAGATTCAAGAACAAGCAATGGCTGCTCTTTTTCGATGACATCACCTACTTTAATGAGTACCTCAATAACTGGGACATCTGAATAATCGCCAATATCTGGTACGAGAATAATTTGCTTAGCCATATATTCCCCTTATAGCGCTGCGCGACGGAAGTCGGACATCAGCTGAGCGATATAGACATTAAAGCGTGTTGCTAAAGCACCATCAATCACACGATGATCTGCGCTTAAGGACAATGGGCAAATTAAGCGTGGCACAAATTGCTTACCATCCCAAACAGGCTTCATAGCAGCCTTGCTCACACCCAAGATAGCCACTTCAGGCGCATTAACGATGGGTGAGAAATAGGTACCGCCAATACCGCCTAAAGAGGAGATTGTGAAACTAGCACCCTGCATTTGCTCGGGCTTTAATTTGCCATCACGCGCTAGTGCAGCCAATTCTGAAGTCTCTCGAGCAAGTTCAAAGATGCCTTTTTTATCTGCATCACGAATCACCGGCACTACTAAACCATTTGGTGTGTCTGCAGCAAAAGCAATATTGAAATACTTCTTCAACACCAAATCATCGCCATCGATAGAGCTATTGAACTCAGGGAATTTCTTAAGCGCAGCAACAGCAGCTTTCATCAAGAAAGCCAACATCGTGATTTTAAGACCCTGCTTTTCATTCTCTTTATTCGTCAGAACTCGGAATGCTTCGAGATCGGTAATATCAGCATCCTCGTGATAAGTCACAGCAGGAATCATGACCCAGTTACGACCTAAGTTCGCAGCAGTCAACTTCTTAATACGATTTAATGGCTGACGTTCTGTCTCACCGAATTTAGAGAAATCGACTTTAGGCCAAGGAATTAAATTGAGACCACCTAAGCTTCCACCAGTTCCATTTGATCCACCTCCAGCTCCACCACTCATGGCAGCTTTGACAAATGCCTGCACGTCTTCCTGAGTGATTCTGCCTTTGGGGCCAGAACCCTTGACCTGATGAACAGTGACACCAAGTTCACGAGCAAATTTACGTACTGAAGGGCTAGCGTGACTTGCTGTTGGATCTACCACTACTGGTGTATTGCTAATAGGAGGTGGTGCTGGTGCACGCACAATGGGTGGCTCTACCTTTGGGGCTGGGGCTGGGGCTGGAGCCGCAGCAGGCTCTGCTTTCGCCACAGCGGGAGCTGGGGCTGGGGCTGCTGCACCACTCTCTTCAAGCACCAAGACAACAGCGCCCTCTGAAATCGAGTCACCTACCTTAACCTTGACCTCTTTCACTACACCTGAGTGCGACGAGGGAACATCCATGGTTGCCTTATCCGACTCGAGAACAACGATGGACTGCTCTTTCTCGACATGATCACCGGCTTTTACCAATACCTCGATGACAGGCACATCTTTGTAATCCCCAATATCCGGGACTTTAATATCAATTAGTTGGCTCATAGTATCTGTCTCTTATCAAACCATCATTGGGTTTGGTTTGGTGATATCGATTTCATATTTCTGAATTGCCTCGGCAAGTTTTTGGCGATCCATCTGGCCAGCATCCACCAAAGAACGTAAGGCTGTTAGGACAACCCAGCGACGATCAACCTCAAAGAAATCACGCAACTTTTCACGGGTATCTGAGCGACCAAAACCATCTGTGCCTAAGACCTCAAAGCGACGACCCATATGCTGAATTGCTGGACGAATTTGCTCAGCAAATAAACGCACATAGTCAGTTGCAGCAACGATAGGTCCAGATGTATCTTTTAAACATTTCTCAACGTGTGACAGAGCTGGAGCAGCCGTTGGATTCAATAGATTGTTACGGTGCACTGCATTCCAATCTCGACCTAATTCTGTAAAGCTTGGGCAACCCCACAGATCAGAAGCAACACCCCAATCTTTGTGCAAGATTTCAGCAGCTTCAATCACTTCACGGAAAATCGTGCCTGAACCTAAGAGCTGTACACGCAATTTTGCATTGGCATCGCCAACCGACTTCAGCTTATACATACCTTTAATGATGTCTTGCTCCGCACCCTTTGGCATTGCTGGGTGAGCATAGTTCTCATTCATCAGTGTGATGTAGTAATACA
>ERZ650303.228-NODE-228-length-16840-cov-5.169735_pt1 | contig 16840 bp, 10 predicted proteins | sample MGYA00376239_ERZ650303 | MGnify/ENA primary metagenome ERZ650303 (study PRJEB26733, sample SAMN07839262) | wastewater metagenome | biome: small river; feature: stream; material: water | place: USA: North Carolina | collected 2016-04-05 ... | reverse complement strand
AGCCTAGAAGCCAACAGCTTGGTCAACAAAGGCGGCAAGATTGTTTTAGAGGGCGACCACATCGTCATGGACCGCAATAGCAAAATCGAAGCCAAAGGCCGCACCGGCGGTGGCACGGTGCTGGTGGGCGGCGACTGGCAAGGCAGCGGCGACATGCGCCAAGCCACTAAGGTGACGATGGCAACAGGCGCCAGCATTGACGCCAGTGCCACCGACAACGGCGATGGTGGCAAGGTGGTGCTGTGGAGCGATGTGCACAACACCAACAGCGTGACTCAAGTTGAAGGCAGCATCAAAGCCGAAGCGGGTCCCAATGGTGGCAATGGTGGGCAAATTGAAACGTCAGGGCACTACTTAAATGTTGATCAAATCGACGTATCTACTCGATCAGCTCAAGGTAATTCTGGAACATGGCTGCTCGATCCAAGTGCTGTTCAAATCACATCCACTGCATCAACATCGGCATCTGAAACCCTTAGCAATGGGATCTATAGCACTACCAACACATCTTCAAATTCATATATAAACATTGCAAGTTTAACAACTGCATTATCGAATGGTAATGTAGAAGTTACAGCAACTGATACGGGTGGAACTATTTATGTAAATTCAAACTTTGATTGGAGTTCGGCAACAACATTGAAGCTTTCAGCTAATGGTAGTATTTATGGCACTGGTAATATTGGCATATTAAATGCAGGCGGCGTATTAAAACTAAACGTTGCCACCACTACCAGTACGCCTATGTATACAGGAATTGTATATGGCAATGGCAGTATAGTTAAAGAAGGTGCTGGTAGATTTATTTTTGCAAATAGTGCCACCTATTCTGGCACGACAACCATTAGCGCAGGTTATCTGCAGGTCTCACTCAATACTGGTATTGTTGGAACCTTGGGGAGTGGAGATGTAATTAATAATGGCGTTCTAGAATATAAAAATGGTGCTGCAAAAACAATTAGCAGCAACATTACTGGCAATGGCAGCCTAATTGTTTCGAGCGGGGCGTTAACCTTAACAGGCAATAACAGTCTTTCTGAATTTGAATTAAACGGTGGCACACTATTCCTAGGTTCGGCAAATGCAATTGGAACAACAGGCAACATAAAATTCACAGGTGGCACTTTGGGATACTCTCAAGCAAATACCACTGACTATTCCAGCCGTTTTGTAGCTACCAATCAGACCATTAAGATTGATACAGGTGGACAAACTGTCACTGCGGCTACTGCCTTGAATCAAGGTACTGGCTATCTTTACAAATATGGTGCTGGCACCTTGATTCTGACTGCTGATAATTTATTTACAGGTCAGGTTACTATTTACGAAGGAACCCTTCAATTAGGGTCAAATACTTCGACTGGTAATTTATCTTCAGCCGGTAGTGCTGTTAATATCAACAGCGGGGCAACTCTTGAGCTCAGTCTAAATGGTTCATACACATTTATCAGCCAGGCCCGCGCGATCAGTGGTTCCAGTGGAACAATAATTTTTAACACTTACAGTAGTAGCGATACTATAACTTACAGTGGAAACTACGGAATTACTGACGCCGTTGCTCTTGTGAAAAATGGTCCTGGAAAATTGTTGTTAGACACCAATAATCCTGGAGCAACTGTAACAGGTTCGACCACAATTAATGGCGGCATTTTACAGGTGGGGAATTCTAATTCGAACGGCAGACTTGGGAGTGGTTTAATAACCAACAATGGAGTTTTGCAGTTTAATCGAAACAACTCGACTACAAGTCCATTTATTGTTAGCGGGAATATTACTGGCTCAGGTGATTTAATAAATATTGGAACTGGGTATGTTAGTTTGGCTGGAGCAAATGACTACACTGGTAAAACCATTATCAATAATGGTTACTTTAGACAATCAAACGCATCTGCACTTGGAAACTCCACAGTTCATACAAGTGAAATCAAATTTGGCGGTGGGGGTTTGCAATTTGATGCAGCGGGTTTAACTGATTATTCAGCCCTTTTTAGTCAGGCTGTAAATCAGCTATACAAATTTGACACCAACGCTCAAACAGTTACCCTTTCTTCTAACCTAGTTAGTCTAGGTGGATCCCTAACCAAAACTGGTACTGGCTCCTTGATTTTGGCTGGGAATAATACCTATGGAGGTGGCACTAGCGTAAGTCAAGGTTATTTGACCGCTGGAAGCGTCTCAGCATTTGGGGCGGGCACTATCTCTGTAACGGGCTTCGCAACACTGGACTTGAACGGTAAGACCATGACTAGCGCGCCTAGTTTGACCTTGAATGGAACAGGCGTAGGGGGCACAAGCGGTGCATTGATGAACAGCAGTACTACTCCCGCTAGCTACGCAGGTTTGGTGACTTTGGGTGCAGCCGCCTCTATCGTGGGTGAAACAGGCACGATTGCTTTGACGAATGTGGGAACCATCACGGGCGCCTATGGTTTGACGCTAGGTGGTGCGGCTGGTGGTTCTATTGACAGCATCATTGGCACAAGCACTGGCACCGTGACCAAAACAGGTGCTGGCACTTGGATATTGAATGGTGCCAACTCGTTCACAGGTGCGGTCACGGTGAGTGCAGGTGCACTGCGTGCAGCCAACACGACAGCACTTGGTACAACTGCTGGAGGTGTAACCGTGGCAAGTGGTGCGACTTTGGAGTTGGGTGGACCAGCTTCTCCAGGCGGGATTGCCGTGGGCGCCGAAGCGCTCACGGTGGCCGATGGTGGTGCGATTCATAACGTCGCGGGTTACAACACCTACGCGGGCGCGATGACGCTCAGTGGCAACGCAACCGTCACGATTGATACCGGTACAACGTTGAACTTCACAGCCACTGGCGCTGCGATATCCGTTGCAGCAGGCAAACGACTGACGTTCAACACCTATGGCGATTTAACAATTGCAAAAGCATTGACCGGTGGTGCTAATTCGTCTTACCTCAAAGTAGGTGGCGGCACGTTGACATTGGGCGCAGGCAGCACACTCCCAGCTGCTATTGGTGTGTACGCCGGTTTGTTCGACCCAACGGGCACAGACTACAGCAGCGAATACGGCGGGCCTTTTGATTACACCGTTGCGTTTTACAACGCTGCAACGGGTGGCACCAAACTCAATCTGACAGCAGGTACAGATTTCAGCGGGACGGCGGTATGGACAGGTGCGCCATCCTTAACCAGCAACGCGAACATCACCTATTCGATGAGCTACGCCAGTGGCGTGACCTTGAGCAACTCGCTGTATGTGTTGATGGGGGCGAGAACGAACCCCGTCAACTGGACCATCACGCCCAAGGCTGTGACGGTGACCATGGCAGCACCGGTCACGACCTACACCTACGACAAGTCGCTCACTTACGAATCGATTGCTGCAGGTTTGACGACCTTCACAACCAACACACCGTTGGTGGGGGCTGACACAATTGCAAGCGCTACCTCAACCGTGTCTGCTTCGGGCATCGCGCAAGCGGGCAACTTCACCATCACACCCACGTCGGTGACTTTGGGTGGTAGCGCGTTGACCACCAACTACACCATCACCTTCAGCCCACTCACAGTGAACGTTGCTAAGGCGCCACTAACGGTCACGGGAACCACTGTGGCGAACAAAACGTATGACCGAAGCAACACGGCAACTCTCAGTGGTGGCACCTTGTCGGGCACCGTCTTCAGTGGGGACACGGTCACGCTCTCACAATCAGGTACGTTTGCATCTGCCAACGCTGGCACTTGGGCTGTCACTGCAACTGACACGCTAGGTGGCGCATCCGCTGGCAATTACATACTCACACAGCCAACACTTTCGACTGCGACCATCAGCAAAGCCAGCGCCACCGTCACGGCCAACAGCAGTAATGTGACGTACACGGGCGTCGCGCAATCGGTAAGCGGTTTCACAGCCTCGGGCTTGGTGCATGGTGAAACCACAGCGGTGTTGAGCAGCGTGAGCGCCACCGGTGCCAGTGCCACCAATGCGGGCACTTACGCCAACACCGTCAGCGGTACGGCCACCAACTACGACATCACTTTCGTGCCCGGTAGCTTGGTCATTGGCAAAGCCAGTGCCACCGTCACGGCCAGTAGCGGCACGACCACTTACACAGGCTTGTCGCAATCCGTGAGCGGTTTCACCGCGACGGGTTTTGTGCACGGCGAAACAGCATCGGTGTTGACGGGTGTCACAGCAGGCGCGAGCGGCACTAACGCTGGCACCTACACATCCACCGCCAGCGGTACTGACACCAACTACAACCTCACGTTTGTGAATGGTGCGTTCACGATTAGCAAAGCCCACCTCACGGTGACTGCCGGCAACGCCAGCAAAACCTATGGCGATGCCAACCCCACACTGAGCGCCACGGTGAGTGGCTTTGTGAATGGCGAAACTTTGGGCACTTCAGGCGTTAGCGGCTCAGGCGCGGCGACAACCACGGCAACGGCTTTGACAGGCGCAGGCACGGCCACGATCACCGCAGGTGCAGGCACATTGACAGCCAGCAACTACGACTTCACCAACTTAGTGAACGGTACGTTGACGATCAACAAGGCTCACCTGACTGTGACCGCCGACAACGCCAGCAGAACCTATGGCGATGCCAACCCCATACTGGGCACAACCGTAAGCGGTTTTGTGAATGGTCAAATCTTGGGCACTTCAGGTGTGACGGGTGCAGGTGCAGCGACGACCACTGCCGATGCACTGACAGGTGCAGGCACAGCCACAATCACCGCAGGTGCCGGCACATTGGCGGCCAGCAACTACGACTTCACCAACTTGGTGAATGGCACATTGACCATCAACAAGGCCAATGCCATCGTCACGGCCAACAGCAGCAATGTGACCTACAACGGTATAACGCGAACGGTGAGTGGCTTCACGGTTTCGACTCTAAAGAACGGTGAAACCGCATCGGTGCTGACGGGTGTCACGACAAGTGGTGGCACGGGCACCAATGCAGGCACATACCCCTTGATTGCAGCGGGTGATGCCGCCAACTACAACCTCACGTTTGTGGATGGCGCGTTGACGATTGGCAAAGCCCACCTCACGGTGACGGCGAGCAGCGACACAAGAACCTATGGCGCTGCCAACCCCACCCTCACTGCAACGGTGACTGGTTTTGTGAATAACGAGGTCATGGTAAGTCCGGGCCCCGGTGGCTCATGGGGTGGTGGCGTGTTAACCGCCAACACATCGGGTGTCACAGGCGCAGCCGCTGTCACGACCACAGCCACGGCCACCACGGGTGTGGGTTCGGTTGCCACCGTGGCCGCCATCGGCACACTGGCCGCAACCAACTATGACTTCACGTTTGTGAATGGCGCGTTGAACATCACCCCAGCCCCCTTGAGTGTGGTGCTAGGTAGCCAGACCAAGGTGTATGACGGCACCACCAATGCAAGCCTGACCAGCAGCAACTTCACGTTGACAGGTTTTGTGAATGGTGAGGGTGCCGCTGTGACACAAACACAGGGCACGTACAACAGTGCCAATGTGTTGAACGCAAGCACGGTTACCACCAGCTTGGCAGCGGGCAATTTTGCGGCGAACGCAGGCACATCGCTGAGCAACTATGTGTTGCCCACCACAGCCAGCAGCGCGGGCAGCATCACGCCCGCACACTTGAGCGCCACAGGCACCAAAACTTATGACGGCTCCGTCAACTTTGATGGCACCGCGCTGACGGTGGCGGGTGTGCATGGCGAAACGTTTGCGACCTCGGGCACGGGCACGATGAGCAGCAAGAACGTGCAAAGCAACCAAACGCTGTCGAGCATTGCGGGCTTGAACTTGACGGGCAACGCTGGTGCTTCGACCGACAACTATATGCCGCTGAGCACGGCTGACACGCAGGTGTCGGTCACGCCACGTGCGGTGAACTTGAACGCGCCCTCTGCCACCAAGACGTACGACAGCACTACTTTGTACCAAGCCAGCAGCAGTGATTTGACGGTGCTGTCCAACCAACTGGTGGGTGGTGACCGTGTGACGGCCGCCGAGGTGGTGTACGGCAACAAAGACGCAGGCACCGCCAAGCGCGTGATATTGAACAACGTCACCATCAGCGATGACAACGGTGGCAACAACTACACCGTGGGTAAGGTGGATGTGACCACCGGTGTGATTAACAAAGCACCGCTGACGGTGTCTGTGGTGAGCGATGCGCGCTTTGTCACGCAATCCGATGCTGTGGGCTTTGCAGGCGTGGTGTACAACGGCCTCGTGGGTGGCGAAACTGCCGCGGTGTTGAACCTAGGCACGATCAGCCGTAGCAACTCGGGTGTGGGCAGCGCAGGCCAGTACACCGGCGTTTTGCAAGCGACCAACTGGTCGTCTAACAACTACAACATCAGCTATGTAGCGGGTAACTACACAATTGCCGGTGCACACACATTGTTGGTGCAAGTGCCCACCGCGAGCACCATCTACGGCACTGCGGCGACTTATGTACCCACAGCGCAATACCTTGATGCCAGCAGCAATCAAATTGTTACTCTGACCCCTACGGTGAATAGCAATGGGGTGTGGTCCGTCAACGATGGCGTGGGCGGCCAAGCCAGCTTCAACATCAATGCAACCGGTGCAGTGTTGAGTGGCGCGGGCAACGTTCGCGCGGGTGGCTACAACCTAGAAGCAGGCAGCTTGAACAAAACGGGCGTTAACTTCACCAACTTTGTGTTGACCGGTGGCCTGACAGTGACGCCCAAAATTCTCAACAACAACTTGGGCGTGCAAGCCATCACCAAGGTGTATGACGGCAGTGCCAGCATCAGCAACTTCGGTTTGACTTTCAATCAACCAACGGCTGGTGTGGCAACCAACGATACCGTGACGTTGTTGGGCTCGGGTAGTTTTGATGACCGCCATGTCGGCACCAACAAAACCGTGAGCTTGAGCTTGGGCTTGAGTGGTGCAGATGCGGCCAACTACGCGTTGGCGTCACCCAGCTTGAGTGCCAATATTGGCCAAGTCACCCAACTGGCATCGGTGACTTACACCGGTGCAACCAATGGCAATTGGTCAGACCCCAACAACTGGGCCGGTGGTGCTTTGCCTGACCGCAACAACGTGGCGCAGGTGGTGATTCCTACAGGTAAAACCGTGGTGTATTACAGCGACCAAGTGGGCACGATTGGCAGCACCTTGGCGGTGAATGGTGCAGTTCGTTTCTCGTCAAGCAACGCGTTCACGCTGGCCAACACGGTGTCGGGCACGGGTAACTTGGAGCAACGCGGCACTGGCATGTTGACGGTGAGTGGCAGCAATACCAACTTCAGTGGCAACTTAGACATTGATGCGTATTCAGCCACGATCAGCAATGCGCAAGCGCTCGGCACGGGCCACGTGGTTGCCAATGGCGGCCATTTGTCGGTGAGCGCTGGGCTGACCTTGCCTTCGTTGCGTGTGGATGGCTCAGTGATTTTGGACACGGCCATTAAAACGACAGGCGATCAAACCTACAACGGCGCGTTGACGTTCCTCAGCTCGGGCACAGCGCAAGCCCCTAACTTTGTGTCTGACACAGGCAATGTGAGTTTTGAGAGCACCGTGAGTGCAGGCTTGGGCGCGATGACGGCGCAACGTTCGCTGTTTGTTTCGGCGCCCAATGGCACGGTGTTGTTCAACGACCAAGTGGGCCGCATGGTGCAGGGCTTGGACTACAACACGCAGTACTTGACCTCGGGTGTGAATGACACGAGCCCTTACGCATTGAGTGTGTCAGCCCAGACGATCAAGCTGTTTGGTGATGTGACGACCTTCGATTCACAAACCTACGATGGCGCGGTGCGCGTGGGTACCAACGGAACCAACGGCCATACGCGTTTGCTGGTGTCGATGGACCCCACCATCACGTTCAAAGGCACGGTGGATGATGCAGACCCAACGGGCAAAGTGAACGGCTTGGATGTGCGCGCGATCAGCTTGGCGCAAATTGCAAGCAATGCGGCTGTGCCAACCATCACGTTTGAGAGTGATGTGGGCGGTGTGTCACCCTTGGCCACGTTGCGACTTGCAACGGGTATTCAAAACTCAGCCGCAGGCGCACTGGTGACCGAGGTGAAGACGGATGACGCATCGCGCCGCGATGTGCATTACAAGGGTGACATCATCCTGAAGGGTGACCTCACGGTTGGCGATGCGCCGCTGATGATTGCAGAGCAGTTGTTGGTGCCCAATGCCTCACAGACGTTGACTTGGTACACCGGCACGCCAGACTTCAGGCTCAGACTGCCTGCACTCGGCGGCGCCAGCACTATTCCTACCAATTTGCAGTTGGTGCAATGGGGCCAAACCAACAACGGTGGCAGCAGCAATGGCGGTAGCAGCAGCGCAAGCACGACTGAGGATACGAGCGAGGCCGGACGTCAATGGGAGATGGCACACCGCACGCACGCACATGCAGCCAAGGTGGTGGCCGATAACGCAGCCATCGACGCGATGAACAACCCGCCTGAGCACGTGATTGCGGATGTGCAGGTGGGCAACGAGTCTGTGTTGCCTAAAACGCCAACCAGCCAAGGCATGTATGTGCAGGTGCGTGAGTTTGCGCCAGAAACATTGGATGCGCAGAAGCCGTTCATCTATCAGTTGCCTGCAGACACGTTTGTGCACAGCAGTGAAAAAGAGCGCATCAAGCTCTCAGCCACAACGGGCAACGGCGCTAATTTGCCGCGTTGGGTGAAGTTCTCGGCCAAAGACCGCACGCTGAGTGGCAAGCCTCCGAAGTGGGTGAAGTCCTTGGATGTGAAAGTGATGGCAACTGACCGTCAGGGCGCTCGCGCGACGACACGTGTGCGACTTATGTTCGCCAATGGTTCAGGATCGTAAGAGGATTGATCAACTCACGGCCACCCTCATTGTGGGGGTGGCAATTTTGCATGTTGTGGCGTTGAACCCTTTTGCGTGGACACGTGACGATGCAGCCCAAGAGGATGAAGTAGAAGTGCAGATTGAGGTGGCGGCCAATCGCCCCATGGCAAGCATGCGCGCCCCATCGACCACGGCCGCTGCTGCAGTGACACCACCACCCCGCCCCAGCAGGCGTGACCGTGTCGAGGATGCTGCACCCGACCCCGCCATGCGCAGTGCCGCACAAGCGAGCACGCAAGGCACCACACAAGGCACTGACGTGCCCAGCACCAACGTGAGCTACGAGGTGGGCAGCACCAAGAACCCGCGCCCACCCTACCCGCCCGCTGCTTTTGCGGCACGTATTGAAGGGCGCGTGATTGTGAAAGTGCACGTCATGGCCGATGGCAAACCGGCAGAGATTCAGCTGCTGCAAACCAGCGGTTCAGCACAGCTCGACAAGTCAGCACTCGACACCTTGGCCAAGTGGGAGCTTCAGCCTGCACGCAAGCATGGCGAGCCAATTGACCAATGGATTGAGATTCCGATTCACTTTCGCGTCCTTAAAAAGTAAGCCACCATGAATTCTTCTTGGGTCATCGACACCACTTTGTATTTGCTCACGTTCATGTCGTTTTTGAGCTGGAGCATTTTTTTGGCCAAGATGGTTGCCGCTTGGCGCAGCCAAGTGGCAACGGTGCACTATTTGGCCGCGCAATGGCAAACGCCGAACTGGCAAGCGTTGCATCGCGCAACGAACACACCCGAGAGTGACTTGGCCCACCTGACGTATGCCGGCTTGGCCATCTGCCATGAGTGTGCAGATGACACGCACACCACCGAGGAGTTGTATGCCATGGTGTCTGCGGGGTTGGGGCAAGAGATCAAGCAGCTCACACGCACGCGTGAGAGCTGGCTGGGTGTGTTGGCGAGCGTGAGTTCGGTGGCGCCGTTTGTGGGTTTGTTTGGCACGGTGTGGGGCATCATGCACGCGCTGGTGGTGATTGGCGAAACAGGCCAAGCCACGATTGCGGTGGTGGCTGGCCCAATTGGCGAGGCTTTGATTGCCACGGCCATTGGCATTGCCACCGCCGTGCCGGCTTTGATTTTTTATAACGTGCTGATGCGCAACACGCGTTTGCACGTGACGCAGCTCGAAGCATTTGCCGAACGTTTTTTGCGCTTGGCCTTGAAGCACCGCAAGCAGTGGAGCGACGCATGATTGGCGCACAAGACGAGCACGCGGGCGGCATGATGGCCGATATCAACATCACGCCGCTGGTGGATGTGATGATGGTGTTGCTGGTGATTTTTATGGTCACAGCGCCGCTGCTGATTCCGCAGAGCATTGGCATCAACTTACCCAAAACAGCAGCCATCAAGTCGCCACAGCACCCCAACAAAGGGCGTTTGGCGATTGATGAAAACGGCCAACTGCGAATGGACAACCAACCGATAGCCAATGAGTTGCTCTCGAAGCATTTGGCCGACAAAGCACAAGACGAGAACTACGCCTTGTCGATAGAGGCAGACGACAATGTGCGCTACGGGCGCGTGGCCGACGTGCTGGCCATGGCACGCGCGGCAGGCGTGAGCAAGATTGCGTTTGTCACGGTGATGAATGGAAAACTTTGAAGGAAGATGAAGATGATGACAAGAAAAATTTGGGCACAGGGTGCTTTGAGTGCCGCACTGGCCACCACGCTGTGCACGGCATTGGCAGCGGAGCCTTCTTTGGCGGTGGTGAATGGCAATTCAATTCCCGCTCGTTTGATGGAGCGCAATGTCAAAGCCAATGTGGCACAAGGCCAAGCAGATTCTCCACAACTGCGCAATGCGCTGAGAGAAGAGCTGATTGCACGTGAGCTGATGGTGCAAGAAGCCGTCAAACGCGGCTTGGATAAAAAGGGCGAGACCGACGACGTGGTTTACGTGATGCGCCAGAACTATCTGATTGATTTGCTGATGCAAGAGGAGATGGGCAGAAACCCCATCACCGAAGATGAGCTGAAGGCTGAATACGAACGCCAAGTCAAAGGGCTGAAAACCACGGATGGGCAGCAGTACCAACTGGCTGTGATCGTGCAAGAGAGCGAAGAGCAAGCGCGTGCCGTGATGGCAGCCTTGAAGTCTGGCCAATCGTTTGAATCGCAAGCCAAAGCCAAGTCGATCGACCCCAGCAAAGAACGCGGCGGAGAGCTGGGATGGATGCTGACCGAGCAAATGACACCTGCCATTTCAAACGTGGTGGTGAATTTAGCCCCCGGTGCTGTGTCTGCCGCGCCCATCCAGGTGGGGCCGTATTGGCACGTGGTGAAGGTGTTGGGCAAGCGTGCGTATCAGGTGCCGAGCCTGGAAGAAAGCAAGGCTGCATTGCAAGCCTCGGTGTTTCAAATGCGACGCACCGCTTTGCTACAAAAACTCCAGCGGGCGGCAAAAATTAAAAGGTGATGCCTATGAATTTTCAAGGTGTGTGGGTCGATGCGCTGACGCCTCTGCAAGAAAACCTGAGCATTGACGAGGGCAAGCTCAGCGCACACTTGCGCAACCTCTCGGCCAAAGGGGTTGAACAGTTTGTGCTGTTTGGCCAAGCAGGCGAAGGGGCTTCGTTTTCTACCGACGAAAAACTCTCTGCCGTCTCGCATGTGATGACTTCCGGTCTTGAGGCTAAAAACATTCTGCTGGGTGTGCAGTCGTCGTCGTTCAGCGAAGCGGCGCAATGCATTCGCAAAGCGTATGACTTAGGCGTGCGACGTTTTTTGGTGCCTGGTCCTTTGCATGGGCAACCGTTCACGCACCTCACCTTGTTTGAGTATGTGGACCAGCTCATTCGCCGCGTGGGCCACGATGACTGGCAATTGTTTTTGCATCAACTAGGTGGGCTGAGCCATGCGGCCGACTTCCCTGAAGTCACGTTGAATGACCTACACAAAGTTCACCCCAAAATTTGCGTGGGCGTGGTGGACCAAGATGTGCACATGAACCACACGGTGGATTTGATTCGCTCGTTTGGTGAGTTGATGACGATTGCGCCTTGCCACGAATCCAACCTGGCTGTTTTGAATTTGAAGGTGTGCGTGTCGGCGTTGGCCAATTTGATACCGCACGTGGTTGAGCATTTGTTGGTCGATGAAGGCATCAACAACGCCACCAAGATTCCCGGTATGAAAGTGGCCAAGCCCGATGACCGCGTGGTGGAGCTGATGACCATCTTGGGCACCTACCCTGCCATTGCCGCCATGAAGTTGCTGCTGTCGCAGCACTACCGCATGGAAAGCTGGGAGCGTGTACGCCCACCACAATCGACGTTGACCAAAGAAGCCAAAACGACTTTGCTAGCCACCTTCAAAACCTTCAACCTACAGGCCACCGAATGAACTTCCAACACACGTGGTACGTCATCGAGCGAAACAACCATTTCGAAACGATTTCACATGAGGCCATGACCTTGCTGCCAGAAGGTAGCTTTGTGATGCTGCAAAACTTTGAAACACACCACGAGGCGCTCGAAGAGCACAAACGGCTGGTGAAGATGGTGATTGCGGATGCAAAGACCAAATTAGGAAGTTAATTTATTCTTTGTGTGTGTAAACGTAGTAGCCACCCACAGCAATGACGATGCAAAGTCCACGCAGTCCATAAGCAAGTGGTGTCATGGATTTCTCCTGGTCAATAGCACTTCGCAAAGTGTATACGTCCAATTTTTCAGGCGCAGGAAAATTGGTTGCATTCACTCTCTCACAGGTCAGTCATGAAAAAAATCCTCCTCTTGGGCTCGGGTGAGCTCGGCAAAGAATTCGTCATCAGCGCCAAGCGCTTGGGCTGCTATGTGGTGGCTTGTGACAGTTATGCAGGCGCACCCGCCATGCAAGTGGCCGATGCGTGCAGCGTGTTCAGCATGTTGGACGAAGCCGCTTTGCGCGCCGCCATTGCGCAGCACAAGCCCGACTTGATCGTGCCCGAGATCGAAGCCATTCGCACCGAGGTGCTGCTGGAGGTGGAGAAAGAAGGCTTTGAAGTCATCCCCAGCGCACGCGCTGCCAACCTGACGATGAACCGCGACCGCATCCGCGATGTGGCGGTGGGCCTAGGTGTGCGCACCGCCAAGTTCAGCTACGCCGAGTCGGCAGATGAGTTGATGCGCCAAGCCAAGGCGATTGGTTTTCCAGTGGTCATCAAACCGGTGATGAGCTCGTCGGGCAAAGGCCAGAGCGTGGCCAAGACGGAAGCCGACATTCAAACGAGCTGGGACTATGCGTGCGAAGGTATGCGCGGCGACCGCCGACGCGTGATCGTGGAAGAGTTCATCCACTTTGAGTTTGAAATCACCCTGCTCACCATTCGCCAACGCAATGGCCACACCGTGTTTTGCCAACCGATTGGCCACGTGCAAGAGCGCGGCGACTACCAGTACAGCTGGCAGCCTCAGCCGATGAAGCCCGAGTATTTGAAGGCTGCCGAGCAGATGGCCGAGAAGGTGACGTCTGACCTTGGTGGTGCTGGCTTGTTTGGCGTGGAGTTTTTTGTCACGAAAGACGAAGTGATCTTCAGCGAGCTCAGCCCTCGCCCACACGACACGGGCATGGTCACGCTGATCAGCCAAAACTTGAGCGAGTTTGATCTGCACGCCCGCGCCATTTTGGGTTTACCGATTCCCAACATCGATACGGTGGAAGGTGCCAGCGCTGTGGTGCTGGCCACCAAAGAAGGTACATCACCCACCTTCACAGGTGTGGCGGATGCCATGAGCGAGCCCGGCACCGATGTGCGCATTTTTGGCAAACCCACCACACGCCCTTACCGACGCATGGCGGTGGCTTTGGCCAAAGGGGCCAACGCACTCGAACGCGCGCGTGCGGCCGCGAAGAAGATCACGGTCGTCACGCACGACTAGCCTTGCCTTGCGCATGGTGAGCGACTCGATGTACATCGACTGAGTGTTGAGCCGCAGCTCACACCCCCACGTAACGGTGCCACAACTCCGGCTCAGCCTCTAACGCCGCCGACGCGCCCTGCCACACCACACGCCCGCGTTCGATGAGGGTGTGTTGGTCGGCCAGCTGCACGAGCTTGTGCACGTATTTGTCGATCACCAAAATGCTTTGTCCTTGCGCACGCAAGGCGTGCAGACAACGCCAAATGTCTTCGCGCACCAAAGGGGCCAAGCCTTCGGTGGCTTCATCGAGCACCAGCAGATGTGGGTTGGTCATGAGGGCGCGGCCAATGGCGAGCATTTGTTGTTCACCGCCTGAGAGCTGGTTGCCCATGTGACGGTGGCGCTCGGCCAAGCGTGGGAACAAGTCGTACACACGCTCTAAGGTCCACGGCTGTGTGCTGTGGTTACGGTTGGCCGCAAAGGCCAAGAGGTTTTCTTGCACCGAGAGCGTTGCAAAAATTTGCCGCCCTTCGGGCACCACGGCCAAGCCCATGCGTGCAATGCGGTCGGGGCTCAAGCCCTCAACCCGTTCTCCACAAAAACGCACCGTGCCTGACAACGCAGGTGTGAGGCCCAGAACGGTGCGCACAGTGGTGGTCTTGCCCATGCCGTTGCGGCCCAGCAAAGTAGACACACCGCCCGCCTCGATCGACAGGCTGACACCAAACAACACTTGGCTGCTGCCGTAGCCGCTGTGGAGGTCGTGAACTTCTAGCAAGGCGCTCATGGTTTATGCGTCGCCCAAATAAGCGCGTTTCACCGCTGCGTCGTTTTTGATGTGCTCTGCCGTGCCGCAAGCAATGACTTGACCCGAGACCAACACCGAAATGGTGTCGGCCAAACGGAACACGGCATCCATGTCGTGCTCGACCAAGAGCAGCGTGGTGTGGCCGCGCAGGCTTTGCAGCAGTTGCACCATGCGTTCAGATTCATCGGGGCCCATGCCGGCCATGGGTTCGTCGAGCAACATGAGTTTGGGCGAACTGGCCAAGGTCAAGCCCACTTCGAGTTGGCGTTGTTCGCCATGCGACAGCGCGCCCGCAGGCTGCATGAGCTGCGCTTGCAAGCCCACACGTTCGGCCACTTCAGCAGCATGCGCATAACGCGCATGTTCGCTGCGTGCAGCGCGCCAGAAACGAAAGCTGCTGCCCTCGCACGCCTGAATGGCAAGCCCTAAGTTGTCTTGCACACTGAGGCGTGTGAACACGCTGGTTATTTGAAACGAGCGCACCAAGCCCAAACGCGCACGTTGATGCATGGGCATGTGCGTGACCTCATGGCCGTCAAACACCAAGCGGCCTTCGTCGGGTGACAATGCGCCTGAGATTTGATGGATGAGCGTGGTCTTGCCCGCGCCATTGGGGCCAATGAGCGCATGAATTTCGCCGGGCTTCACCTGCAAGTTGGCGTGGTCGGTGGCAGCCAACCCGCCAAAGCGTTTGACCAAGTTGTCCACATGCAGCAAAGGCGCGCTCATGGCTGGCCTTTCGGCTGCAAGCGTTGCAACACGCTGGTGAGGCCATTGGGGGCCAACAACACCACGGCCAGCAACAAAGCACCCAAGCCCAGCTGCCAATGGATGGTGAAGTGGCTCAAGGTTTCTTCCAACAGCAAGAACACCACCGCACCCCACACACCGCCATACACATGGCCCACGCCGCCCAGGATGACCATCATCATCAACAAGCCCGATTGGTTCCACTGCATCAGCGCCGGGCTGACAAAGCCCCCGTGGTTGGCCAGCAGCGCACCGGCCAAACCAGCCAACGCACCGGCCATGACAAACGCCACCAGCTTGTAGCGGTACACCGCATAGCCCAAGGCTTGCATGCGCATTTCGTTGTCGCGGATGGCTTGCAGCGCATGGCCAAAGCGTGCGTTCAACACACGCACCACCGCCAGCAGCGACAGCACGCACACGGCGAGCACGACGTAATAAAACGTGGTGTCGTCGTTGACATCGACCCACGGAATTTGTGAACGGCCTGCGAGTGACAAACCATCATCACCGCCATAGGCTTTGATGGAAATGGTGAGGTAGTAAATCATCTGGGCAAAAGCCAGCGTGATCATGATGAAGTACACGCCTTGCGTGCGCAGGCTGATGGCACCAATGAGCAAGGCAAACAACGCACTCACCACCATCGCCGCAGGCCACAACACCCACGCATCTGTGATGCCCATTTGCGTGAGCATGGCCACGCTGTACGCGCCCACGCCCACAAACGCCGCATGGCCAAAGCTGACCATGCCGCCAAAACCCAAAATGACATTGAGGCTGGTGGCCGCCAAAGCGAAAATCAAAACACGGCTGGCCAAGGCAATGTAAAACCCCTCACCCACTGCGTTGGCAACAAAAGGCAACACCACCAAGAGCAACAACAGCGGAAAGCTCCAACGCCACTGCAAAGCGTGGTCGAGCGAGGTGCTTGAAGACGAACTAGCCATGTCTGCTTAGCCGTGGGTCGGAAACAAACCACGCGGCTTGAAGAACAACACCGTGGCCATGAGCATGTAGATCAAGATCGACGCCACCGCAGGCCCTGCACTTGATGCAGCCTCGGCACTGAGCAACGAATCAAACACCATCGGCACCAAGGTGCGCCCTGCGGTGTCGACCACGCCCACCAACATTGCGCCCAAGAACGCACCGCGTATCGAGCCAATGCCGCCAATGACGATGACCACAAACGCCAAGATCAAAATGCTCTCGCCCATGCCCACTTGCACGGCCAAGAGTGGCCCGAGCATGCCGCCCGCAATGGCGCACAACGCCGCGCCCACGCCAAACACCGCCGTGAACAAACGCGTCACATTGCTGCCCATGGCCAACGCCATTTCGCGGTTGGCCGCCCCAGCACGCACTTGCATGCCCACGCGTGTGCGTGTGATCAGTCCATACAAGAACAAGGCCACGGCCAAGCCCACAGCAATGATGAACAAACGATACGCGGGATAGAAGAAGCCACTCACCAACTCGACAGGGCCGCTGAGTGCCGCCGGTGGGTTGAGCGTGATGGGCTGCGCGCCCCAAATCAAGCGCACGGTTTCGTTACACATCAAGAG
>ERZ650303.227-NODE-227-length-16855-cov-18.115357_pt1 | contig 16855 bp, 21 predicted proteins | sample MGYA00376239_ERZ650303 | MGnify/ENA primary metagenome ERZ650303 (study PRJEB26733, sample SAMN07839262) | wastewater metagenome | biome: small river; feature: stream; material: water | place: USA: North Carolina | collected 2016-04-05 ... | reverse complement strand
ACAGTTGAGCACTTATTCTTTATGCCAATGGCTTCATCTCCTGATAGCATCTTAGGAAAGATAGATAAGCAAATCTTTAAGATTGTTAATAGTACCTTTATTAATGACGGTAGAGAAGATGAGATTAAGAAGATGTATGATGATAGAAGAGCTTACATCAAGCAACAAATTGCAAAAACAATAGAGAGATATGAACAAAATAGATAAGCAATACCAAGACTTACTGCAAGATATTTTAGATAATGGTGTAGTAAAGCAAGACAGAACAGGTACGGGGACAGTCTCAGTATTTGGAAGACAGATCCGTCACGATATGAAAGATGGTTTTCCTTTACTTACAACTAAAAAGATGCCGTGGAAATCAATAGTGACTGAGTTACTTTGGTTCTTAAGGGGTGATACAAATATTAAGTATTTGGTTGATAATGGATGCAACATTTGGAATGGTGATACTTATAAGAGATACATGAATAACTGGGATAAAGAATTACCCAGAATCGGACCTTGTACTCAAGAAGAGTTTATTGATAGAGTTAAAACAGATTCAAAGTTTGCTCAAAAGTGGGGACAATTAGGTCCAATTTATGGAGCACAGTGGAGAAGTTGGAAAGTTGGTGAAGGAATCGAAACTACACTTAAAGATGAAGAAGGAGAAACTATATATGTGGCGGCTTCAAGATATATTGACCAAATTAAAAACCTAATCAATGACCTTAAGGCAAATCCAGACTCAAGACGATTAATGGTCAATGCTTGGAATGTTGGAGAATTAGATCAAATGGTTCTTCCACCTTGTCATTATGGGTTTCAAGTTTATACAAGAGAGTTAAGTTTTGAAGATAGAATAAGATACGCTAATAGTTTACCATTGAGAGATACATTGGGAAGGCCTGTTATTTTAGCAGGATTTCCAGAAGAATCTTACCAATTAGATGAAGTTTTTAATGTACCTAAACGAGCAATCTCTTTAATGTGGAATCAACGTTCAGTAGATACATTTTTAGGGTTACCATTTAACATTGCTTCTTATGGTTTGTTACTAGAAATAATTGCAAAGATGGTTAATATGGTACCTGATGAATTGATTGGAAATCTTGGTGATGTTCATTTATATTCAAATCATTTAGAGCAAGCCAAAGAACAGATAAATAGACAGCCAATGAAGCTACCATTATTAAAAATGTCAGATTTAGTTGAGACAGATGTTAAAAAATATGGTACATTTGTTAATGCTAATTTGGATATGTTTATAAGCAGACTAGAATCAACCGATTTTAAAATTGAGAATTATCAATCACACGAAACAATTAAAGCACCATTAAGTAATTAAACTATGAGAAATTTAATCGCCCTAAGTGGCAGAGCCGGGTCTGGAAAAGATACTGTAGGTAGTATTATTCAATATTTAACTGCTGAGGATAGTTCAGAGAACTGTATAAAAAGAATTAGAGGAGGTTTACCTATTGATGGCTATCATAATAGTCCCTACGAAATCAAAAAGTTTGCAGGTAAGCTAAAGACTATAGCTGCCCTTTTATCAGGGGTAAATATAGAAGACTTTGAAGACCAAGAGTTTAAGAAGCAAAGAATGACTGCTGATTGGGGCATGACATATCGTGAGTTTTTACAAAGACTTGGTACAGAAGCTATGAGAGATGGCCTACATGAAGAGGTTTGGGTTAATGCTTTGTTTGCTGATTATAGAATGACACCTCCAAAATTCAAAGACTTAAAGGAGGGAGAGCACATTTTCACAAAAGAGTTCACATACCCTAAATGGATCATTACAGACATGAGATTTCCTAATGAAATGGAGTCTGTAAAAGATAGAGAAGGTATTACTATCAGAGTAAACAGAAGATTCATGAATTTTACACTGCCTGATTATGGAAAAATATCTGTCGAAAGAGGCATACTGACTGGTGAAGAGCATCTTCAGTTAGAAAAACCTCATCCATCAGAAACAGCTCTTGATGATGCTGAGTTTGATTATGTTATTGAAAACGATGGTTCTATAGAAGAGCTAATTGAAAAAGTAAGAGACATTTTAATTAAAGAGCAAGTACTATGAGCGAAGATAACAAAACGCTAATACTAAAAGAGTTTGAGGAATTGAAGGGGCAGTTTATTATTACTGCCTTACAAGAGATCAATAGGTTAATAGCTGTAGGAGAAGATGATTCAGATTATTATTGGATAACTTATGATGGCAGAAGATTATATTGGCATTCTTGTGTTGGTAGAATTATGCCACTAAAAGGTCATCTGAGAGATGAGGATTATAATGAATTGGTAAGATCGGCTAAATTAAATGATTATGATCAAACCACCATTTTTGGAAAAACTCCTACAGGAGAAGCAGTGGCGTTTAGTGAAGAGCACAAAAGATTGTTGACAGAGCTAGGAGAAAGTGAAAGATTTTTATCTGAGATTCACTGGGAAATAGTGTAAATTATGAGTGCTATTAAAAAAGAAGTAGAGAAATTTATAGAAAGTTTCTTAAACTCAGAAGAAGGTAAAGAAGAGATTGCTAAATTAAACCAAGAAGCCGAAGACTTTATAGCACACGGTACGCCTACTAGATATTTAAACGAAAACTTATTAGAAGAAATAAAAAATTATGGTAATAGCGATAGACTTTGATGGTACAATTACCGAACAGAGCTTTCCTGAAGTAGGGGCTTTAAAGAAAGATGCTGATGTTTATATCAGAAAACTCTGGTCAGAAGGCCATGCTATAGTAATCAATACTTGCAGGTCAGGTAAATATGAAGGTATGGCAGAAGATTTTCTTAGAGCAAATGATATTCCTTTCTCTTACATCAACTCAAACATGCCACATTTGATAGTGGACTATGGGCAAGATTGTAGAAAAATATCAGCAGATGTTTATATTGATGACCGTTGTTTAATGGGATTACCCGAGACATGGGAGGAGATTTATAACATGGTACAAAAAATAAATCAAAAAAAGATTGTATAGTATTTAAAAAGGTGTTATCTTTGCACAGAATTTAAAAAGTAAGTTTATGAACAATTATGAAATATTAGAGATACCAAGAGATTCTGATGTAGTAGTGGTTAAAGCTGCGTATAAAAAACTAGTGAAAAGGTATCACCCGGATAAGACTGGAGGAGATGAAGTAAAAACCAAAAAGTTTCTTCTGATACAAACTGCTTATGAAGAATTACTAAAAGGTATCACTAAAGTGTCGCCAAATATCTACCACACTCCTCGTGAGAGAAAAAGAGGATCTTTCCAAGTAGACGGTATTAAGAAAAACTCTAATGGAGATTATATGATAGAAGTTAGGCTTACTAATATAACTCACGTTATGGTAATGGATGATTTGGGAGAGTATACAGGAAGTAAGTTTACAATAACTCAAAGTAAATTTGATGGCACATTGACATTAAATGCTAGTACAGTTAAGAAGTTGGATTATCAAATAACTCTTAGGTTTTTAGATAGTATGGATTACTATGGGGAGAGTACTTATAAGATAAAGAAACCAATGGGATTCTTTGAAAGATTAATAAATAAGATACTATGACATTAAGAGAAAGATTTAGTCAAAAATTACCTTGGTATTCAGAAAAAGATAACCTCAAAAAGTCTGAAGAGTGTGAAAAGATAGCAGATAGTTATGCTATTGCGTTTGCAGAATGGGTTAGTGATACTTACACTACTGAAAATTTTGAAGAACTATTAAAAAGATTTAAAAAAGAAAAAGGATTATGACACTAAAAGAGAAGTTTATAGACGCATTTAAAAGCGGTAAAAGATTTGATATTCAAAACGCTGAAACAATAGCAGATGAATTTGCTATTGATTTTGCTCTTTGGTTAAGGAAAGAAGACACACCCGAAAATGCCGAAAAATGGTTTGGTTATTCAGATCAGGATATGTTAAATGAATTTAAAAAAGAAAAAGGATTATGTTAGTAAGAATTAAAAAATTAGTACCTGAGGCAGTAATACCAAGTTATGCAAAGCCAGGAGACGCAGGGATGGATATAACAGCAACTTCTACACATTTTGATGAAGAGGGTAATCTAGTATATGGTACAGGGTTGGCCTTTGAGATACCTGAAGGTTATGTTGGGTTATTGTTTCCTAGAAGTTCAAATGCAAAACAAGACCTTATATTATCTAACTCTGTTGGAGTCCTGGATTCAGGTTACAGAGGAGAAGTCTTTTTTAAATTCAAACCTTCTGCATTTTTTGCAGACAATGATGTATCAGAGCCAGGAGAAATAGGAAAAGTTACTGAAACTTTTGACTATACAGTACTACCATACGGTAAGAGGCAAGACTGTGATGACTATGGATTTAGTGCCTACGAAGTTGGAGATAGAATTGGTCAAATTTTAATTTTACCTTACCCTAGAATAGAGTTTGAAGAAGCACCTATACTTTCTGAAACAAACCGTGGAGATGGTGGATACGGAAGTAGTGGAAAATAATTGTAAAATTATTAGGTTTACTGGAAAATAATTTATACCTTTGCAAAATGAAAGATAAAGTGTTTTTTTGGTTAATGGTGATTTGGTACGCATTTCTAATAGTAGTAGAGATTTGTGGGATAATATGGATTTGTAAAAAAGTTTTTTAATATGTATGTAAATTTTGAGCTTATGCGTAAGTGGGGGTTATCCCCAATTGATGTTATAAATCTTCAACTTATTTCTCAGAATAAAAATGAGAGCCTAGAAGAAGTTATAACAAACAATATCTCCTTAGAGATTCTTGATAACTATCAGAAATCTGAATATGTGTCTTTAGTAAAAGCTAAGAACAAAGCTGATACTATACAGAATCGAGTTAGGCTTACAAGTAAAGGCTCAGATTTATTAGAGACATTACAAGTACCTGAGGTAAACGAAGATGATCTTAAGCTATACGATTGGTTAGAGAGTATTTATAAAGCAGAGGATAAAGAGATAGGTAACAGGAAGAAGACAAAACTGTATATTGCTCTGTTTAGAGCACATTCAGGTATTGATAGAAATAAGTTAGCTTATCTTTGTAAATCTTTTATGAATGATGCTTCTCAATTTGAGTGGTCAAAAAGACTAGAATATTTGTTCTTTAAGCCTAGTAATGCGTTCTCAGTTAGATTCGATATTGAACAGTCTAGCTTGTACAGATACTATTTAAAATACAAGACATCTTTCGATAATAAATTTCAAACCCTAGAATAAAATGCAAATACAAAAATTCAAAGACCTTACTAAAGAGGCATTCACAGAGATTAAAAAATACCAAGTAGGTAAAAAGGGGATTATTAAAACAGGTCTCCCTTACTTCGATGATGTATTCCCTGTAGTAAATGGTTCTGTTATTGTTTTCTCTGCCGGCTCAGGTATTGGTAAGAGTTATACATTAGCTAAAATGGTTGAGAATATCTTAAATGAAGATCTTAACCCTTTATCAAAGAACTTTGCTGTTTTGAATATCTCTCTTGAGATGAGGGTTCTTAGTTTGGTCCTACGTGGTATGGCCAAGAATATTAAATCTAAGACAAAGAAAGAGATTTTATTACAAGAGTTCACCGATGAAGAGAAACTGCAAGCAAAGGCTTATTTTGAGTCCCTACAGGACGATAGAGTTAGTATCTCACAGGTACCAACCACTCCTGCTAAGTTTTACGAAGGTTGTAAAGAGTTTTTAGAACTAAATAAAGACAAAGATTCAGTTGTTATTACTGTCGATCACTTGGCTTTAATCTCCGCTGACTCCGGGGAGGCTAGAAATGCGATAATTGAGAAGTTTATCGAAAGAGTCAATGATTTAAAAATGGAATACGAGAATGTTATTTTTATATTGCTTTCTCAAACAAACTCTGAGATGATTAAAAGAGCTAAAGACAAAGATATTATGTCTCAACCTCAACCCTCAGATTTGTACTATTCTCAATTTACTTTTCAAGTTGCCGACTTTGTAGCAGTTATGACTAACCCTACAAAAATTGGTATCAAAGAGTATAGTAAGATTGATCCCGAAAGATACCCAAATCTTGAAAAGTTCTTTTTGGAAGAAGATACTAAAGGTAGAGTTTCCCTAGAACCTTTTGGTGTAAACTATGTCCACCTACTTAAGTGTAGAGAGGCAGATGGACTTTACTTAGATATTTATGCAGAGGAGCTTCATATTCCTGACGTAGAGAATTTAAGAAAGAAAAGAAGATCAGAGGTTGGTGCAAGTAAGATTGTACATGAAATACCAATGTTTGTTGGTACTAAACCTGACTTCCCTAAACCAGAGGTAGAAAAGCCAGTTGAGCCTAACTTTGATGTGTCTTCTGCTTTTGATCCCCCTGTCATTAAACCGGAAGAACCTATGTTTGCAAATTCGCAAGATGATGATGAAGATGCACCCTTTTAACAATCAGCCTGACTATTAATTTAGTCGGGCTTTTTTATGTTAAAAATAAATTAACTTTTTCTTGCGTAGTTAAATATTTATACTTAACTTTGCAAAAGAAATTTAAACAATTAAAGATATGAAGATTTGGCACATTAGTGATACACATGGATATCATCATTTATTAGAAGTCCCTCAAGGGATAGACATGGTAATTTTCTCAGGGGATTGTAGTAATCCTAGAGATCCTTACACGAATGAACCAGAGGTGTGGAGATTCCTAGACTGGTTTAAAGACTTACCTATGAAGTATAAAATCTTTGTGGCAGGTAATCATGATTCTAGTGTAGAAAAAGGTTTAGTTAACAAAGATGACTTTAATGACAATGGTATTATCTATTTAGAAAATGGTTATACTATTATTGAAGACATTAAAATTTACGGTAGTCCTATTACCCCACAGTTTGGTCAGTGGTCTTTTATGAAGGCTCGACATAAACTTGATGAGTTTTGGAAGAACAGTATTCCTGATGATGCCGATATTTTAATCATACACGGTCCTCCTAAAGGGATATTGGACTTAAGTTATAGTGTAGAGGGTAGATTAGAGTTTTGTGGGTGTAAGGCCTTAAGAAACCATATCCTTAATAGGATAAACCCAAAGCTTTGTTTGTTCGGCCATATCCATAATTATGAGGATATTGTTAATGCCGGCACAACTAAACTATCTACTCATGATACTATTTTTAGTAATGGTTCTGTAGTTACAGATAGAAGATTTGGTAAAGTAACTTCAAATGGTAATATTTTAGAGTATGTCAAAGAGGAGTAATAGAAAATACGAGTACAAAGGGAATGTCTATACTTTTATAGATGTTGCTGAAATGAAAAACCCCCAAACAAGAGAGTGGCAAGTTTGCTATATCTATTTGTCTAAGGATGGGAGAATGTTTGTTAGAGAAAAAGAGGAATTTTTAAGATTATTTAAAGAGGTATGAATTTAGAGAAAGTTTACGTAATAGATGCGGAGTCGGACGGATTAGTAGAAGAAGCTACTAAGATCTGGTGTATGGGGATTAGTTGGCAAGCTAAGGACGGAAGTTGGAAAGTAAAATCAACTACCGATTACGATGATATGCGTAAGATTTTAGTTAATCCTGATAACACAGTAGTTTGTCATAACATAGTTAGATTTGATGTACCTTTGTATGAAAAGATCTTAGGTATTAAGGTAGAAGCAGCAGTGATTGACTCTTTAGGCTTGTCTTGGTACTTATACCCTGAAAGAGGTCAAAGAGATCACGGTCTTGCTGTTTGGGGTGAGTTTTTTGGTGTGCCGAAACCTAAGATTGATGATTGGGAAAACCTTTCAGTAGAGGAGTATTGTCACAGGGTGGAAGAGGATGTAAAAATCAATACTAACCTTTGGATTAAACAATACAATTACCTTAAGAAAATCTATCCTGAAGGCAAAGATATAGTTAGAATCATTCAATACTTAAATTTTAAACTGCTTTGCCTAGGTTACCAAGAGCAAGAAAAGATCTTGATTGATGTAGAGCAATGCCAAAAGAATCTTGATTACCTACAAGGTATTGAAAACGAGAAAAAAGAGTTGCTTCAGAAAGCTATGCCAAAGTTGCCTATCAGAAAGACTATCACTAAACCCAAAGTGCTCCATAAAAAAGACGGTTCGTTAAGTGTGGCTGGTGCTAGGTGGTTTGAATTACTTGAAGAAAATGGTATCCCTGATGATTTTGAGGGAGAGCTTACTATGGTTACAGGTTATGAAGAGCCTAATGCCGGCAGCCCCACTCAGGTTAAAGATTGGTTAATTAGTCTAGGTTGGAAGCCTATACTATTTGAAGAAGGTCGAAACGGTAAAGTCCCTCAAGTACGTGATAAAGAAAAAATGCTATGTAAAAGTGTGTTGGCTTTAATTGACGTGGAGCCGGCTATTGAACACTTGGATGGTTTATCCGTGGTGACGCATAGGGCAGGTTATTTGAAAGGGTTTTTAGAAAGAGCTGATGAAAATGGTTATGCTGTTGCTTATGCCCATGGGTTTACCAAGACTTTGCGACTTAAACACGCTAAACCTTTTGTTAACTTGCCGAAACCTACTGCTCCCTATGGAGAATTCATACGTAGTGTAATCATCGCTCCTGAGGGGCAAATATTGATTGGCTCTGACGTTAGTAGTTTGGAGGATAAGATGAAGCAGATTTCTATTCACCCCTATGACCCCGACTACGTGGAAGATATGAATAGACCAGGTTGGGATGCCCACTTGGATATTGGTATAAAAAGTGGTATGATTTCTCCGGAAGAGTCTGACTTTTTTAGATGGTATAAGTCTAAGAACAGAGATCCTAAGGATATGCCGGAAATTTTCAAAGTCTATAAAGACGAAGAACTTTCTGAGCAATTTGAAATCATTAGTAAGAAAAGAGCTATTGCTAAAACCGGTAACTATGCTTTGACTTATGGTTGTGGTGTTCCTAAATTAATGGAATCCACCTCTCTAAAGAGAAAAGATGCACAGATTTTATTTAATGGGTACTGGGATCGTAACTGGTCTGTTAAAAAGTATGCCGAAGATAGAGCTGTAAAAGTTGTAGACGGTAAGTCTTGGATTTGGAACCCTATTACAAATTTCTATTACTTCCTAGCATCAGAGAAAGATAGATTCTCGGCTTGTAACCAATCGGCCGGAGTTCGTGTATTTGATGGTTATGTGTATGAGATGATTAAACGTGGTATCAAGCCTATATTTCAAGCACATGATGAGGTTTTGATTAGATGTGATGTAGAAGACCAGGATGCAATTATAGAGGCTTTAAAAGTCTCAATTAGTAGAGTAAATAAACAGTACAAGTTCCCTGTAGAAATTGAGATTGATATCCAAACAGGTAGAACTTATGCAGATGTCCATTAAAAATGAAGAATTTTATTTTGTCAATTGTCTTTGGGTTTGCCCTTTTATCTTTTTCAGATAAGGGGCTTCCTCAAGATTCAAAAATTGATTACTTAGAAGTAAGTAAAGAAAAGAGAGAGTTGTATGCTTATTCAAACGGAGAGATAGTAAAAACTTATTGTATCTCTTTAGGTTGGTCCCCAAGTGGCCCTAAAAGAGTCAAAGGAGATGGTAAAACCCCAGAAGGTGTGTACTACATAAATGATAAAAACCCTCATAGTGTTGCCTATAAAAACTTAGGTATTTCTTATCCAAATGAAGAAGATAAGCGAAGAGCTAGAAGAATGGGGAGATCTGCCGGTGGGGATATTAAGATTCACGGCTTGATGAATAGATGGGGTTTCCTAGGGGATTTGCATAGTTTTAGAGATTGGACGGCCGGTTGTATAGCGGTATCAAACTCTGATATGGATGAACTTTATGACCATGTAGAAATTGGTACCAAAATAAAAATATTCTAGTTTACTTGCAGCATTGAATTAATTGTTATATCTTTGCGTAGAATTTAAAAAGAAAAATTATGATTAGTGCATTTATTACCCACTTAGAGGTACCAATGGAGGTTATAGGATCATACCATAAAGGTATGTCTGAAGTTATGTATGACTCTGACTTAGGAGGGTCCCCCGCTGAATGGGAGGAGTTCCATATTAGTAAAGTGTTAGTTGGAGGTTGGGATATCTCCAATCTAATTTCGGAAGATGATTTTAGTGAAATAGAAATAAAAGTTATAGAGTATGTTAGATAAGATTATTGAGTTTTACTCAGATGAAGAAATAGTTATTGCAGATGGATTTGATGAAGCAATAATAGGTATTGAGACTAGTTCTATGAGAGTTATCTATAGCACTTCTAAATGTATACAGATCTTGATGAGAGATATGTCAGAGGAAGATGCTATCGAGCATTTTGGTTACAATGTATCAGGAGCTTACATAGGAGATAAGACACCTATTTTTTGTGAAGATGATTTTGAGCAAGATTATCAAAGCCCCTACTGTCCAGTATGCTCTGGTTGTGGCCATGATGGCTGTTGCAGTCCCTTGAATTGTGATCCCGGTGATCCAAGATGTCAATACAGTGAAACCTATACAGAAGATTTAAAATTAGGTTACTCTAGCTTTGTTAAATTTTGGGACCTATTAGAAGAAAATGAATGGTTTGGTAAAAAAGAAGAGTTCATGAAGATATATGATGAAGAACTAGAGATAAGATTTAAAACAAATGAGTAATTATAAAGATACGACATTTTTTTACTACCCCGCTGACATCCACATTCCGGAACCACTCGGAACTGTAAGTTTGAAAAGTTTTCTTAGAGCTAATAAAACACCAAGCGATGATGTTAAGGGTATTTTCTCTAAGATAGAGGAAGCCACTAAAGCTGGGGATATGGAGTTAAAAGCAAAGTTAAAATCTAACTTATACTACTTTACACCATGTGTAAAAACAAATGGTAAAGGTAGAAGCTACTCTAATATCACCGGCTTTACCGGGTTTATGGTGCTTGATTTTGATAAGATCGATAACGCAGAGGAATTCAAACAGTTTTTGTTTAACGCAGTCCCTTCTATTATTGCCGCTTACTTGTCGCCCTCAAAGAAAGGGTGTAAATTTATAGTTAGGATACCAATATGTAAGACTACAGATGAGTTTAAAAGCTATTTCTATGGGATGGCTTACTTCTTAGAGAAATATGAGGGGTTTGACCCATCTACTCAAAATTGTATTCTGCCTTTATATCTATCCATTGACCCTGATCTTTTGTATAGAGATGATGCTGAGGTTTGGACAAAAAGAGGTATGAAGATAGACGAGTTTAAAGCTCATGTTGGAGAAATTAAAAAGGTTGATGTAGTTGAAGAAAAAGATAGAGATAGGATTTTTAACATATTGACAAAATCAATGGAGAAAATCGTTGATTCTGGGCATTATATTGTAAGATCCACTGCTTTATCTGCCGGAGGTTACATTGCTAGTGGTTACTTTGATAGGCAAGAGTTAGAGGAATTCTTATTTACCTTGATTGAAGATAATGCCTACTGTAAGAAGAACTTAAGAGGTTATAAACAAACAGCTAGAGAGATGATTACTAAAGGTATGGGTAGTCCTTTATACCTAAAAGATTAACAATATGAACAAAAAAGTATTTTATAGAAAAGATTATTTAACAACTAAAAAGAAGTATGTTCTTTTGTGTGATAATCAGCCAATAAATTTAATTTGTTTGGAAAAACCAAATATTAATCGTAATTTTGTAAAAAGAATTACTATAAACGATATTAAAAAATGAGAGAATTAGAAGATTTTAGCAGTAGAGAATTATTTGAAGCACTTCAAGTACGAGAGTTTGATTTTTTAGATTACATCAATGATCAAGACTTTGAAGAAGAGGCTCTACTTAGAGGTTATATCTTAGTGCCTTCACCAGTAAACTTAAGTATAGTTTTGGAAGAGTCGCTAAAAAACGTTTTGAAAGTTTTCAAGAATATAGATATTGAAACTATCAATAAAATTGAAGAGGTAATTAATAAAAATTAGTATGAATTTAAACACACAAAGATTACAAGAGCTTTACGAGAAAGAGCAGAGTAAAACAACTGCTGCAAAAGCTTATTGTGAAGAGGCCGGCATCGTATATGATGAAAGTTTCAGAAAGAAAGTGAACAAAATCCTTAATGAGCTAGAACGTTCAGAGGATCAAGATTTTGAAAATGGTACAAGTACTGATACAAATCAGTATTCAAACATCCCTACATTATCGGCCGTAAAACCTGATGGTTCTATTATGAACATCAAAGAGTACTGTGAATTCTATAAGATTCCTTATGAAGATGTACGTACTTACAAACTAGTCACTCATACCGGTAAAGGTGCTTATTATAATATTGCATCTAATACTGTGGCCGGAGATGGTGCTCAGAAATTCTACGATAAGTTGTTAGAAGAGATTGCAAATATTCCTGGGAAACCTAAAGCAATACGTAGAGTAAATACAGATGAACTTAAAAAAGATGAGGGTCATTTATTGGTCCTAGATCCTGCCGATGTACATGTTGGGAAATTAGCTGAAAGTTTTGAGGTTGGAGAAGATTACAACAATCAAATTGCTGTGCAACGTGTACGTGAAGGTGTCGAGGGTATCTTGGCCAAATCGGCAGGGTTTAACATTGAAAAAATTGTATTTGTAGGTGGGAATGATATTTTACATATCGATACACCTAAGAGAATGACTACTTCTGGTACTCCGCAGGACACCGATGGTATGTGGTACTCAAACTTTTTGATTGCAAAAGAGTTATACATTGAGATTTTAGATAGATTACTAAAAGTAGCAGATGTACATTTTGTATTCAATCCTAGTAATCATGATTATACTCACGGCTTCTTTTTAGCGGACGTAATCAAAACTTATTACAAAGACTGCCCGAATATCACTTTTGATTGTTCTATCGCTCACAGGAAGTATTTCACCTATGGAGAGAACCTTATTGGAACTACTCATGGTGATGGAGGTAAAACTGAAAACTTACCCCTTACTATGGCACATGAAGCTAAGGAAGCTTGGGGCCAGACAAAACATAAGTACATCTATATCCATCACTTCCACCATAAGGTAAGTAAAGATTATATGGGTGTTTGTGTTGAGGCTTTAAGAAGTCCTTCAGGAACAGATAGTTGGCATCATAGAAACCAATATCAGCATGCTCCTAAGGCGATTGAAGGTTTTATCCATCATCCCCAGTATGGTCAGATCGCAAGATTAACCCACTTATTTTAATAAATACCCTCGCATTAATTTGTGAGGGTTTTTTTATGCCTAATTATTACCAACAAAAAAGCCTGACATTTCTGCCAGGCTGATTCTTAGTCTTCCTCTTTTTCTCCGTTGTTATCTATAAACCAAGCGATAGGTGTAAACATTTCTTCTTTGTTAAAGAAATCGTAAGCCTTACGTTGTGAGTATAAATTCTCAGCAGATGATAAATCATAAAATGATTTGGCTCCAATAAGGTTTTTGATAGCATAGACTTCTCTTTTCTCCATACCTTTGTAACGACCGCTCTTAACGATATCACTATCAAATGCATCAGCTATCTTCGCCAAGTTTTCAATCTTAGATAAACCTACAATAGGTTCTTTAGAAGATGCATAAAACTCGCCTAATACCCCAAATTGAGATGATGATGTTTCATTTACTGTTCTCTCAAACATGTAAGCTACAAATTGAGCTGTTAGACTCTCCTTGTCATCATCTGCCCATCCTGATATGGCTAGTGTAAGAGCAAACAATCCGGACATAAACGCTGAGTCAATCATAACTCTTCTTATGTTCTCTTGTTCCATAGGATCTGCATTCTTGTAAACCTCTTTCAAGTTTTTCATTACTCCTGCAATACCCCCTTCAACTCTACCTTTATTGATAGCTTTTGTAAAAGTGTTCATTACCGATAAGTATGAACCTTCTTCTTGCTGTCCTGTTTGCATGTTGAAGTGCTTTCTCTTGAACCTAGTTGATGCAGCAATAGAAAGCCAAGCCTTGTGGGTCATTGTAAAACGACCTAGTACGTGTCTCTGTAGTACTGTTCTATCCTCTGAGTGTATCTGACCATCAATTCTTTCGATAAGTTTTTTTATTCTTGCGGCTACCCCTAATTCAAGGTTTCTAAACTCCGCTTTAAATTCTTCTCCTGGAACTTTCCCCATATCCTCAGCTATCTTATCATAATTATAAGTAAGAGCACCATCCTTAATATCTATGTAGTTATAAAGGTTTTTGTCCTTTATGTTCTCCCAGTTATTTTTGATAGTCTCCATAGTCACCGTTGGTTCAGCTAACTTGTGTAACTCTTCAAATTTCTTGAAATCTACTAGTTTATCCCCGTATATTCTATGACCATATAATTGTGAAAGCAACGCTTTTGATAAAGGTACAAAGTTAGCAACAGTATGTAAACCGTAGTAAGCTTTACCTATTGATCGGATATTCTTACTATAGATAGAGTCCTCAAATCTATTGTTAATATCAAATACTCCAAAGTACTCTCCCATTATGGATAACTTAGCTTTTGAATCAATATTTAACCCCTCTTTAATAGCAGCTGTACTTAGTTTAGACATTTCTAAAAATGCCATTCTCATAGAGCCTTTATCAACATACTGTCCTAGAAGTTTCTCTAAATACAATGTTGTTTCGGCTGTAATCCATGATGTCAAAGGTACTACAACATTCACTGCAAGTGAGTTATTTTTTAACCATTCGTGTAACCAGTTAATTACCTTAGTTACATCCACTTGACCTATAAAAGGTAAGTTGGTTCTCCATTGCTTCATCTCTTTTACCCCAAATAATGTGTAATCCATATAAGACTTGAACATCTTATAAGTATTTGTTGAATCTGCCGATTTTCCCTCTGGGTATGATCGGTTCATCATCTTGTCATTAAGTACGGCAAACTCTGAGAATCTTTCTTTCTTAGCTTTGTAAAGCTCTGCTTGTTGTGCAAACAAAGCTGAGGTATAAAATAAATCCTCAGACACTTCTGTTTCCAATTTTCTCAGAAAGTATTTAGGCAAAACCCTAACATTAGCCTTTCTAATTAAAGACTCTCCTTGGAACTCAGCTCCAAAAGCTTGTTCATCTACTCTAAACCTAGTAAGGTTCAACCACATATCTTTCAAAGATCCTTCCTTACCTTGCAAAATACCTTGAATATCTTGGAATTTTGTTTTTGATACTTGAGGGGCTGTGTAAATGTTATGTAATCCATATTCTCCATAAGAAATTAGACTTTCTTTTTGGAAATCCATGTACTCACTATACAAACCGAATAATTTTTGATTCTTAGTAACCTGAACTTTACCATCTTTTAAAACTGGGTTGTTGTTCTTATCCAATATCGGGCCAAAAGTTTCAACAAACTTAGGGTTTAAGTATTTAGATAATTTAGGCTGTCTTGGTCCCCCTTCAAAATCCTCTTTGTAATTCTCATTTTTAAATTGTATTTCTCCTACTTCGTAGTAAGAAAAATTGTTACTTACTTTTACATCACTTCTTGAATTTAAGTTAGTGACTAGGTTTGTAACATTACCATTACCTACTTTTAATTGTTTATAAAAGTCTGCAAGACCTGCCGGAGCAAATGCCTTATAGTAAGGTAATAATTTTGATTCTGCGTATTGAAGTTTTAAGTCATCAAGTTGAAAACTTCTAAGTTCGCTCAAATCATTTATCCCCGCCAATCTTTTTATCAACATTTTTTGATTTTCCGAAACGTGTCTTCCTAAAAGTACATCGTCTAAGGCATCACCAAATTGTCTTACTTTTTTAGCGTTCTCAGCAGTCATATTCTTCATAGAGAACTCTAACTTTTCTTCTACTGTATTTCTTCTCTCGTCTTCCAAGGCTTCATAATAAGCTTGATTTGGAGTTGTCTCAGTAGGTCTGGCCTCTTGGTCTCTGTCTGCTTGATTAAGTTCACCTTTAAATAAAGAGTACAACAAAGAATAACTTCTATCAATACTTTCTGAAAGATTTTTAATCTCTTCTCTTGAAGAGGTTGTCATTTCAGATGCTAAGATGTTTGTATAATTCTTTGAATCTTGGTACTGTTTTAGTAAAGCTTTTCTGGTCTTAGATTGACTCTTATAACTTTCAATCTCATCAATCCAAGCTTGGTCTGCATCAGGTCTTTGAGAATATGAATCCATCAAAGTTTGAATATTTTCCGTAGCCTCGAAAGAATTCCAGAAATCATTAGAGAATCCTACTGTTGTATTTAGTAAGAAAAACTCTGCTGCCGCCTCTCTCCCCTCTTCTTTTTCGATTCTGTCTAACTCTTCTAAGAATTTAGGTGCTAGTTTATCGATGTCAATCTTTTGACCCCCGCTTTTAGCTACTTCATCATTTTTAGTTTTGATAAAGTCAAGATCTATCTTATTAACCTCAAAAGCAATAACCGCTTCTTCTATAGCCTCTGTTGAGAATCTATTGTCTAATTTGTAGAATTTACCATCTTGTTCAATTGTGGTACCTTCTTCAGGGTAAGCAGTTTCTACTATACCTTTCTTAAGATTTCCTAAATCATCGAATAAAGACTTAGCTCTTCTTCTCCTAAGATTTATACCATCTAGGTTATGTCTATCTTGGTATTTATATCTAGGTAATCCCTTTTCAGTTTTTACTCTGGACATTAATTGACCAAGATCTGTAGAGTGAAGTCTTAAGAATGTTCTTGTTACATCACTAATACCTAAATCTTTAAATCTTTGCTCTCTACCTTCGTAGTATTCATCTGTAAAAGATCTTTCTACGTAAGTGTTGATCTCTTTGGTAACAGCGTCTTTATAATTTTTCTCTGCGTCTTTATCCTCAATAGGGTCGATACTTCCATCTTTCAATTTAGTAGCTATCTCTTCTACAGATAATTCACTGTTTGCGTACTGTTTGTATAAGCTTGCTCTTGTGTTTAAGACATCTCCCTCGAATTTAACCCAGTCATACTGACTTAA
>ERZ650303.226-NODE-226-length-16905-cov-3.759703_pt1 | contig 16905 bp, 14 predicted proteins | sample MGYA00376239_ERZ650303 | MGnify/ENA primary metagenome ERZ650303 (study PRJEB26733, sample SAMN07839262) | wastewater metagenome | biome: small river; feature: stream; material: water | place: USA: North Carolina | collected 2016-04-05 ... | reverse complement strand
TTCCACCTGGAATCGTTAGCGGCAGCAGATCCTTTGGCGGCAGTGGCACATCGTCGCGCACGACCACTACTGAGCGGAACAAGTCATCGATATCAGCGGCAGCTCGGGCATCGTTAAGTGCTGCACCACCAATGACTCCACGCAAAAACCACTTTGGGCCATCGACACCAATGAATCGAGCCAATCGGTGTCCGGTTTTGATTCCTGCTTCGTCTATAAGCGGAATTTTGGCGATTAGCTCTGGGCCGAGACTGCCGACCCGCTCTTCTGTCTCGCCGCCCTGCGCCTTTATGCTTTCACGCATTTGCGAACGAATTTCGTGCCAGATTCCCTCTGACTTTGGCGCGGCAAAAGCCTGCAACTGCAGCGATGAGCCGGCAAAATCCATGCTTACGGCCACGATTCGTTGGGTTGCTTCTTCAACCTCTAAGCGCATCTGAAGATTTTCACGAGACGGCACCCGCATCGAACCAAAGTCAATGTAGGGCCTTACCCCCTGCACCTCAGAGATGTCCAGTGGACCTGCGGTTCTGCGGTCAGCAGGCGCGGACTTGTCCGATGCGTAAGCGTCATTACTCATGAATTAGTTCTTACCCGTTGACCCGTGACCGCCCTCGCCGCGATCACTCTCTGGCAGGCGCTCAACCTCGATAAAGTGTGCGCGCTCTACCTGCTGAATGACCAGCTGAGCAATGCGATCACCGATCTCAACAGGGAAATCTGTGCTGGTGGAGTTATAAAGATTTACGGCAATCTCACCGCGATACCCGGCATCAACGGTGCCTGGAGTATTTAGAACCGTGATGCCGTGCTTGTGCGCCAACCCAGATCTTGGGTGGACCAGACCAACGTAGCCGTCAGGCAGAGCGATTGATACTCCGGTGGGAACGAGAACGCGACCGTGGGCTGGAACAACAGCAGCGACTCTTGACCGCAAGTCAGCACCGGCGTCACCCGGCTGCGCATAGGTTGGCATGAAACCGTCTTCGGCAACGATCAGTACAGGCAAATTCTTATTCACGGTTAGAGCGTAATCTAAGAGCATGAGCAAATCGGCAGCAACTCAGGTGCTTTATAGCGAACGCGTTTACCCAAAGTGGTCTAGCTTTTTACCTTTAGCCCTGATTCTCCCAACTTTTTGGCTCACATTAGCTCCGATCAACCCCGATTTAGGTCTCGTTTTGGGGCTTTTAGTGACGTTGGCTGTTACAAGCCTAATGTTGGCGAATTCACCCAGAATTGTCGTGAGCGCAGGCCGGCTTCAGGTAGGTAAGGCCTCAATTCACGTTGGATTCATCGGTGAAGCTGTTGAGATTGCCTATGCACCAAGGTTTGGCCAGCGAATTCCGAATTTAGACTCCAAGGCACACCTGGTGTTGCAAAATTCAGTGCGGGGCTTAGTAAAAATAGGAATTAGCGATTCAAACGACCCAACCCCCTATTGGGTTGTCTCCACAAGAAATCCCCAATTACTAATTGCGGTAATTGGGCAGGTTAAATCGGCTATTTAGCCTTCACACTCGATACAAACCTTGCCGTGCTTGCCCTTTTTGGGTGACAGCAGAGAGTGGTGTTTCACGATGAAGCACTCTGAACAGGTGAATTCATCGTCCTGAGGAGGCAGAACGAGAACGTCGAGATCTTCCGATACAACATCAGGAATAGCGAATCCTTCGCCATGTTCCTCATCAACATCGACAACTCCGGAAAGCTTGTCTGGGATGCGCTCCTTGATAGCCTCGATCGACTCGGTATCGTCGTCGTTCTTTCTTGGTGCGTCGTAGTCGGTTGCCACTTGGCTTCCTCTCGTTTCTTTTCTAAAGCGTCTTTGCCTTAATCGGCATTCTGGGCAAAAGATTCCGCCCCGAATGTGCATAGTTTGCAACAAAGGCAATGCAATAGCAAACCAGCAACGCCGAGTATACGCAGAAATGTTGGCAATGCAACGCGCGGCACACCCATAGATAAGAGCGGAATTGCGTACATCCGGTGGCAAACTTTCAGAAGTAGGAGGCAAGTATTCATGGACGACATTCGACTGTTTGAAACAGACGGCGACTTCCTTGTGCTCGAAGCGCAGGACGGACAGAAATTCCGACTACTTATTGATGACACCGTAAGGTCTTCGATCAAACGTGAAAAGCTGCAGCAATTAGATTCGATCAGCATCACCCCGCGAGAAATCCAAGAGGAAATTCGCAACGGAGCAACGATCGAGCAACTAATCAAAGAATCGGGTGCGACTTTTGAATTCATTGAAAAGTTCGCAGCTCCGGTAATTGCTGAGTTGGAACACGTTGTGTCTTCTGCGCTGAGTGTTCGTTTGACCATCGCCGGTGATCGCTACAACGACTCGACTCAAATTGAATTTGGTGAAATCATCACCGGACGACTGTTAACCAGTGGCGCCGAAGGTATCAGCTGGGTTGCCAAGAAGATTGAACCAAATAACTGGCACATCATTGCCAACTACCAACTGAACGGCGCAACTGGCTCGGCCACCTGGTCTTTCGACCCGCGCAGACTGACTCTTTCTCCAGAGAGCGAAACCGCAGTAACTCTTTCTAGCCAGGAGACCTTGAATAACTCCGTGATTCCAAAGTTGCGCACAGTCGATAGAACGAATTTTGCAGAGACCGTTGTCATGGAAGACGTTATCCCAATTGGTCGCGGCGCAGAATTTGAAACACCAGTGGCACGCGAACCGGAGTTTGAACGCCCAGAACCAAGTACGCCGGCTGCATTTCTAAAACCAGTGGTTGATGATGTTTCACCTGCGCCGCCGACCCGCGCACCTGAACAGCGAGCACCTGAACCACTGAGTGCTACCGCAGACTTACTCGAGGCACTTCGTCGCAAGCGCACCGAACGCGAAGAAGAAAAGCCACGTGAGGCTCAACTTGATGCCCATCCAGACACCACAAACCTGCGAGTTATTGACATCGAACCAACGCCAGTCACGCCAGTTACCCCAGTTGCAATTCCTGAGCCAGCAGCCGAAGTTGAAGCGGTTGAAGATGTTGCGGCCGAGCCAAAAGCCTCTGCACCCAAGAAAGGTCGCGCGGCAATGCCAAGTTGGGACGAAATAGTTTTCGGCACAAAAGCTGACGACTAATAGAAACAACTAGGGCTTCTTGTATGCCCCAAAGCGCAGTAGCGGAACAAATAATTCATCGTCGCTGATTGCTCCATGCTGTCCAATCATTTGCAAGCTTTTTGGCTTGGCAAATTCGCGATGGTACAAAGCAGTCTCGCCATGAGCGATAACAAAAATGTCCGGCATGCGTTCGCGGGCCGTTTCACTTACCGGGCCATACCAACCCTGCGCAATCAAATCATCACGGGCAACTACATAGGCTCGCTTGCCAACGAATTGCTGGATTGATTGGATGCAGGTTGCCAAGCTCGCCATGGTGAACTGCTGGTCGTCTAGATACAGAAAAAGCACCCGTGGGTCTCCACCGACAGTCACCAAGTCAGGGATGGTCAAGTCATCAAGGTAGATCTGTCGTTCATGAGCCACGTCAACAATGCCGTGGTCGGCGGTAAGCAGAACGCCAACGTTTGAAGGCAGAGAAGACGTCAACTGGCGAACAGATAGATCAAGATCTTCGAGTTTCTCAACCCACTGCCCTGATTTGGAGCCGAAGGCATGCGCACGCTGATCAAGTTCCGGAACATAGAGGTAGACAAGCGCCGATTCCTTGCCGTCGAGGATTTTCTTGGCGGCAGAAAATCGATCTTCCAAAGTCTTTGCCGTCACATACTTTGCCAAGCGCATCGTGGCATTGGTGAAACCGGAATTCTCGTACTCGGCGGGACCAATGAAATAGCAATCAACCAAGGCCTCGGCTGCGGCCTCGGAAATGGTCTTCTGGGATTGCCAGACAAGCGCATCTGCAGCAGAGCCGATACCGGTAAGCAGGTTTACGTTACTGCCCTTCTCTCGGTCGTGAACCTGGTAGCCAACCATCGCATGCTGTCCAGCTTTCAGGCCGGTAGAAAAACTCACCAGACTTGCAACGGTGGTGCTTGGGAAGCCAGCCATGATGGTTCCGTCTTTGGCTAACTGACCGGCTAAAAAGTTTGCATGTCCCGCACGGTATCGAATGTTTGCCGCGCCCAAGCCATCGACCAAAATCACGCAAGAGCTTTTTACTTTAGGCAGACCAAGCCGATTTTCTTTACCGGTGATGCTGCCCAACGCCGAGATGAACACATCGGATAGCCTCCCGAGGGATTTTGGAACCGAAGGTAGCATCATAAGGTCATTCTGCCACAGGCTGATTGGCACCGTTTTTAAGGACTGAGAGTACATGAGCAAGGAAAATCAGGGCGAAGAACGCATCGTCGACATTGACCTGTCGAAGGAAATGCAGGATTCATTTCTGGAGTACTCGTACTCGGTAATTTACGCACGTGCGCTTCCTGATGCACGTGATGGCCTGAAGCCAGTGCACCGCCGAATCGTCTACCAAATGGGTGACATGGGCCTTCGCCCAGACAAGGGTCACGTTAAGTCAGCTCGTGTAGTTGGCGAAGTAATGGGAAAGCTTCACCCACACGGCGACAGTGCAATCTATGACGCACTGGTTCGTATGGCTCAGCCATTCTCACTTCGAGTTCCGCTGATCGATGGCCACGGCAACTTCGGCAGCCTTGACGACGGACCAGCCGCAGCCCGATATACCGAGGCGAAACTTTCACTCGCATCAATGCTGATGAACGAAGGTCTAGATGAAGACGTCGTTGACTTCAAACCAAACTACGACGCTCAGCTGACTGAACCAGAGGTTCTACCAGCCGCGTTCCCAAATCTTTTGGTGAATGGTGCGTCGGGTATTGCCGTTGGTATGGCAACCAACATGCCACCGCACAACCTTCGCGAAGTAATCAACGGCGCGATTTTCCTATTGAATAACCCGGATGCAACCACTAAGCAACTCATGAAACACGTGCCTGGTCCGGATCTACCTAACGGTGGAATCATCATGGGTCTTGACGGTGTGATCGAGGGCTACGATACCGGCCGCGGTGTTTTCAAAACTCGCGCCCGAGTATCGGTAGAGAGCGTGTCGCCTCGAAAGCTTGGCATCGTAGTAACCGAGCTCCCCTATCTAGTTGGCCCGGAAAAAGTCATCGAAAAAATCAAGGACGGCGTTAACTCCAAGAAGCTTCAGGGAATTGCAGACGTCACCGACCTAACCGACCGAACCAACGGCTTACGCCTGGTAATCGAACTAAAGACTGGTTTTGATCCGCAAACCGTTTTGGACCTTCTTTATCGCTTCACGCCAATGGAAGACAGCTTTGGTATCAACAACGTTGCTCTGGTTGACGGTCGCCCGCAGACCCTAGGTCTTCGCGACATGCTGGGTGTTTATTTGGCCCATCGAATCGTGGTTACTCGTCGCAGAAGCGAAAACCGTCTTGGTAAGAAGCAGGCACGACTGCACCTTGTTGAAGGTCTGTTGACTGCAATTCTTTCTATCGACGAAGTAATCCAGGTAATTCGCGCCAGCGACGAGGTTGATCAGGCTAGAACCAAGCTGATGAAAGTCTTTGATCTAAGCGAAATTCAGGCCGAATACATTCTTGAATTGCGTCTTCGCCGGTTAACCAAATTCTCAAAGATCGAACTTGAAACTGAGAAGAAGAACCTGCTTGAAGAAATCAAGGCACTCAAAAAGATTCTTGGTTCCGACGAGGCTCTTCGCGCACTTGTTAGCGAAGAACTAAAAGCCGTTGCCGACAAATACGGCGATGATCGCCGCACCACATTGGTGAGCAATTACGAAGAAGTTAAACCAATCACCACCGCCAAGGCGGCAAGCATCAATGCCGAATTAGCCGATACGCCTTGCGTAATTGTCTTTACTGCATCGGGCATGGTTGGTAAGACCAATGTCTGGGACACAACCGCTGCTCCCCCAAGCAAGCGCAAGAAGAATGACGCCATCAAAACAGTGATTGCCACAACCACTCGTTCAGATCTTGGATTCATCACCTCAACCGGTGTGATGCACCGCATTCACGTTGGAGATGTTCCTGCTCTAAACGATGTGTTTGATCTGAGCTCAATGGTCACTGCAAGTTCGTTCCTAGGCCTACCAAAGTCTGAAAAGGTTTTGAACGTCTTCGAACTAAACGACACAACTGCTATTGCACTAGGTACCGCACAAGGAGTCGTCAAGCGTGTCACGGCAGACTTTGCACCTAAGGCGGATTTTGAATTCATCTCACTCAAGCCTGGAGACAAACTGGTGGGTGCTGATATTGCTACAGATGACGACGAATTTGTTTTCATGACCAGCGATGCCCAACTGCTCAGATTTGCGGCCAAGACCGTTCGACCTCAGGGTCGCGGCGCAGCTGGAGTGGCCGGAATCAATCTCGCTGACGGAGCAGAGGCCATCTCGTTCTCAGTCGCCAAGGCCGGCATGGAAAACATTGCGGTAACTGCTGCCAACAGCTCCGGTTCACTATCGGGAACCGATGCAGGCAGCGTTAAGTGGACTCCCCTTACCGAATTCCCAGCCAAGGGCCGTGCCACAGGTGGCGTAAGGGCACACAAGTTCATCAGAACCGAAGACCAGTTGTATTTTGGTTGGGTAGGGCCGAGCGAGGCAATTGCATTGTCTGCCGATGGCAAGCCTGCGGAGCTTCCGGCAGAGCCAAGTAAGCGCGATGCCTCAGGTACAAAGTCGGCCGGAACCATTGGTTCTATTGGCCACCGGCTTAGCTAGGAAACTGAACTAACTCAGCGAGGAACTAAGCGTCGATTCTCTCGCGCTCAAACCCATCGGCTGACTCAATAATGAAGTCACGACGTGGAGCGACCTCGTTGCCCATTAGTAATTCGAAAACTGTTTCTGCAGCGGCAGCATCTTCAACGCGTACTCGACGCAAGCTGCGGGCATTCTTGTCCATGGTGGTTTCGGCGAGCTGATCGGCATCCATTTCGCCAAGACCCTTGTAGCGCTGAATCGGCTCTTGGTAGCGCTTGCCAGCCTTCTCAAGCTTCTTGAGTAGTTCCTCTAGCTCCGCCTGCGAATAGGTGTAAATGACCTCGTTCGCCTTTGTGCCGGCGTTTACTACCTCTACGCGGTGTAGCGGCGGAACCGCGGCGTAAACTCGCCCTGCCTCAACCAGCGGACGCATATAGCGGAAGAACAAGGTAAGCAGCAAAGTCCTAATGTGTGCACCGTCAACATCGGCATCAGACATCAAGATGATTTTTCCGTATCGGGCAGAATCAATGTCAAAGCTTCGGCCAGAGCCTGCACCAATCACCTGGATGATTGACGCACACTCTGCGTTCGAAAGCATGTCTGAGATCGATGCCTTCTGAACGTTCAGGATTTTTCCGCGAATTGGTAGCAATGCCTGGAACTCGCTATCGCGAGCAAGCTTTGCGGTACCAAGCGCAGAGTCACCCTCAACGATGAAAAGTTCTGAGCCAGCAGTGTCCTGTGTTCGACAATCAACCAACTTGGTTGGCAAAGAACTGCTCTCAAGAGCGTTCTTGCGACGCTGAGTTTCTTTGTGGCTTCGAGCGGAAATACGAGACTTCATCTCGGCGACTACCTTTTCAAGTAGCAGTGCGGACTGAGCCTTGTCGTCGCGCTTTGAACTGGCAAATCTTGCGGTCAAACTTTTTGACACTACATTCGCAACGATGTTCTTTACAGCCGGTGTACCTAGAATTTCCTTGGTTTGACCTTCGAACTGCGGCTCGGCCAATCGAACCGTAACCACCGCAGTTAGGCCGGCAAGGATGTCTTCTTTTTCGACCTTGTCGTTGCCCACTTTTAGCTTGCGAGCATTCGATTCGATCTGGGCCCTGAGCGTCTTTAGCAGTGACTGTTCGAAACCCTGAATGTGAGTTCCACCCTTAGGCGTGACGATGATGTTTACGTATGACTTAACCTCAGTGTCGTAGCCGGTACCCCAGCGCACTGCAATGTCTACGTCGCAATTACGTTCAACTTCTTTAGAAACCATGTTGCCCGATGCATCCAAAACCGGAACGGTCTCAGTAAAGCTGCCGGAACCAGATAGTCGCCAAGTTGAGGTGAGCGCTGGGTCCTTAGCCAAGAATTCGGCGTACTCAATAATTCCGCCGTCAAACTTGAACTCTTGCTTGTTAGCTTTACCATCTCGGGCGTCATTGATACCAAGAGAAAGCCCTGGAACTAGGAACGCGGTCTGGCGAGCACGAGCCGATAGTTCGTCTAGTGCAAAAACCGCATCCTTAATAAAAATCTGTGGATCAACCCAATAGCGAACTCTGGTACCGGTTACGTTTTTGCCAACCTTGCCAACCTCGCGCAGGATCGAGCCATCCTCGAAAGGCTTGAACGGGTTATCGGGTTTGATGCCCTTTTTATCGTCAAAGATGCCCGGCTCACCTCGACGAAAAGACATTGCATAAGTCTTACCACCGCGATCCACCTCAACGTCAAGACGTTGAGAAAGAGCGTTCACCACCGATGCACCTACACCGTGCAGACCACCGGAAGCCGCGTAGGAGCCCGACCCGAACTTTCCACCGGCGTGAAGCTTGGTGAATACAACTTCAACACCGCTGAGGCCGGTCTTTGGCTCGATATCTACGGGAATACCACGTGCCTTGTCGATTACTTCAACACTGCCATCCTGGTGCAGGGTGACTTCGATTCGATTACCGTGACCAGCAAGGGCCTCATCTACCGAGTTATCAATGATTTCCCAGAGACAGTGCATGAGGCCACGGCTATCGGTGGACCCAATGTACATACCGGGACGCTTGCGAACGGCCTCGAGTCCCTCAAGGACAGAAAGGTGGCGAGCGGAATAATCGTTGTTTGACACCACAAAATGCTAACCGCCGCGGCCCAAAAGGCCCGTTCTGACACGGCAAGGCAGGAATCGGTTCGACTTCGCAGTTAGCGAAATGCTGCCGACAATGGGACTTTTTGCCAGTTTCGTGTGTTGAGATTGACGAGAAGAAAGGCAGTGCAAATGCAACCAGTAAACGAAGCAGTTGAAACAGAAGTTGAGGTGTCTCAGAATCGTGAGATGACCGCAGCAGATCGCTGCGATGTTTGTGGAGCACAAGCCTACATTCGCGTGACCTTGGCCACCGGTGAGCTTATGTTCTGTTCACACCACGGCAATGAGAAGCGCGGTCAGCTAGAACCGATTGCGGTCAACTGGCAGGACGAAACTCAGAAACTACTCGCTCGCTAATTCGCGTTCGAGTTCCCAAACTTGATTCACAATGCCAGCCACCAGGATGGCATTTGTGCTTAAGTCGGCAACGCTAAAATTCAAACCTCTGGCTTGCGCAATCTCGGCCAAATACGAATCAGCAAATAATGGATTCTTTGCAAAGACCGGTCCGTGCAACTGAGTCCCAACTAGAAGACGTTGCTTCTGAATAACTGGTGCGTCGGTAGCTGAATTTAGGTAACCAAGTATTTCCTGGCCTTCAAGTTCAGCAATTTCAAACTTAGATATTCTGTTCGTAGCGTTGGCTGTTCCACCAAGCAGCCCCAGCCTGATTGCACGTTCATGGCCGGTGGCAACTGCCATGAATGCAGCACCGTCAGCAATCAACTTCTTGATGTCGCCCAATAAGCGATTCAACTCAGGCTCAACGTCTGCCCACGCGGCCATTGATCCGTGGCCTAGAAAAATGAGCGCGGCATCTTTTGGAATTGACTGGCCCTTGTCAACGGTAACGATTTCGGCTGGAAGACCTCGCCACTTCAAACGCTTGGCGAGTACCAGCAGGTTGGCTTGATCGCCGTTTAGATCTAAATGACTTGGGAAAAGCGCAACTAACTTAACACTCATCGCCCCACCGCCTCTGGGTCGGTGAAACCAAGGTAGCGTCGTGTGCGACGCATTGCATCGGCCGAGAAAATCACTGTGCGTCTGCCCCAGACGGGTGCTGGTTGAGCAAAGAAGTTATCAAGGGCTACTTCAAGGTCCGGTTCAATTACACCGATAGGAATTTCGTCATAAGCCAAACGAAGTGCCATCTCGGCAAAGTTGAATCCGGTAACCAGATCAACCTTTTTCAAGTTCTTCAGATCAACAGTCCAGAGCCAAGACGGATCGTGTACGTCGCGCCCGATGGCCACCATCCGCTGTTCCTGATCGTCAGGCAGATTGTCGAGGTTCAACTGAAAACTCATTGGATTTTGCACCAAAATGAATTCAACCGCTACCCCGTTGACTTGAGTTATTTCTCCTCGGGCAAAGACCGGTGGTAATTCGGTGAGAGTATTGGCCGCCAATTGTGCGTCAAATAAATCGCCAAGGTAGCGGCGCGCAGATTCCAATGCAGCTGCTGCGTCTAGAGCAAAGTGAATACCACGGTTAGGCAAATCAAATTTGATGTTTTTATCGGCAACCAGTGCAACTGTTTCGTCTTCATTGAAAGAAAGAATTTCAGTTTGAGTTTTAGGCCGCGGCAGCTCTGCAAGATAAGTAGGTGCGTTGCCAAGACCGTGCTCAGTTCCGGCAATTATTTTTTGCGCAAGGCCAAACCACGATGTGCTGGTCGCCGCAACTTCCTTATTGATTTGCAATATATTTTGGTCGTCTGCGTTGAGTACCAATGCGTCTGTCGCACGCTTAGCAACATGGGTGAGCTTTTCCCGTACTAGAGCCGGATCAACGAATCTATCTAATTGATCGTCGAGCACATTCAAGATAGTTACCTGGCGGGGTCTAATGCGACGAGTAATTTCGGCAGCGTGACCCTCGTCCATTTCTAAAATCGCGACGTCACCGCTGATGCGTCCGGTAATTGTTGATTGCTCAATTATTGAAGAGAAAAAACCCTGGGCGATGTTTGCCGTAGACGGATTGGTGAAGACAGTCTTTCCGTGCGCCCTAGCAATCGCTACCACCATCTTGGTTGTAGTTGACTTACCTGCAGAACCAGTGATGACCACCAGCCCATCGGGGAACTTTGAGAGCGTTCTAGCTAATAGCCCGGGTGCAGTTTTGCTCACTACCAAACCCGGCAAAGCCGAGCCGCCACCTGGGCGAACAATTCTCACCAAAGTGCGCACCAAGCGCCCGATCAGAATCGCCGGTATGTAAAGCACTGGCTAGACCTAGGACTTAGTTTTCTAGATAGTCACGAAGCATCTGCGAACGAGATGGGTGACGCAGCTTTGACATGGTCTTTGATTCGATCTGACGAATACGCTCTCGGGTTACGCCGAACTCTTCACCAATCTGATCCAAAGTTTTCTGCACTCCGTCGCCAAGACCAAAGCGTGAACGAATCACACCAGCTTCACGAGGGTGCAGCGAATCTAGAATCCGCTCAAGCTCACGCTGCAGCATCGTGAAACCAACTGCGTCAGCTGGAACAACCGCCTCAGTGTCTTCGATTAAGTCACCAAACTCGCTGTCACCGTCTTCTCCAAGTGGAGTGGAAAGTGAAATTGGCTCACGGCCGTACTTCTGAACTTCAACAACCTTCTCAGGTGTCATGTCGAGTTCACGAGCCAGCTCTTCCGGGGTTGGTTCGCGACCTAGGTCCTGCAGCAACTGACGCTGAACACGTGCGAGCTTATTAATAACTTCAACCATGTGAACCGGAATACGAATGGTTCTAGCTTGGTCTGCCATTGCACGAGTGATAGCCTGTCGAATCCACCAGGTTGCATAGGTCGAGAACTTATAACCCTTGGTGTAGTCAAATTTTTCAACCGCACGAATCAAGCCAAGGTTTCCTTCTTGGATCAAGTCCAAGAATTGCATTCCACGACCTGTGTAGCGCTTTGCGAGGCTAACAACCAGACGAAGGTTGGCTTCAAGCAAGTGACTCTTTGCGCGCTGACCATCTTTGACAACCCACTTAAGGTCGCGTTCAACATCGCGTGAAAGCTTTTTGTCGGTTGCAAGTTTTTCTTCTGCGAAAAGGCCGGCTTCAATACGCTTGGCCAACTCAACTTCAAGTTCCGCATTTAGCAGCGCAACTTTACCGATTTGCTTTAGGTAGTCCTTTACCGGGTCGGCAGTTGCACCGGTGATTGTGGTGGTCTGCGCAGGAATGTCATCTTCTTCGCGGTTCGAAAGAACCATTCCACCGATTTTTGCAATCTCGTTTTTGGCCTTGTCTTCTTCAGGCTCTTCTTCAGGAAGCTCTTCTTCGACGGCGGCGATGTCTACAACTGCAGCAGCCTCGGCAACGATTTCGTCTACTGACTCAAGATCAGCATCGTCATCAAGCTCTTCTTCGTCGTCACCCATTCCCTTAGGAAGTTTGCTTGCCTTTGCCGGCTTTGCCTTTGACGCAGGAACAGCAGCAGCCTTGCCTTTTGCGGCTGGCTTCGTTGAAGTTTTTAGAGCGGTCTTGGCGGCTGGCTTGGCAGCGATTTTTGCCGGAGCCTTAGCTGCGGTCTTGGCCGCTGGCTTAGCCGCCGACTTTGCAGCAGGCTTAGCGCTTACTTTTGTGGTTGCTTTAGCAGCTGGCTTGGCAGCAGCTTTGGTTGAAGTCTTTGCAGCTGGCTTTGCGGTTTTTGCCGGAGCCTTTGCGGTTGATTTTGCAGCCGGCTTTGCCGCGGCCTTGGCTGGAGTTTTTGCAGCTGACTTTGCTGCCGGCTTAGCTGCTGTTTTTGCCGAAGACATTGCAGCTGGCTTTGCGGCCGACTTAGCAGCAGGCTTTGCCACCTTTGCTACCGGCTTAGCAGCAGCCTTAACGGCTGACTTGGTTGCAGACTTTGCTGCAGGCTTTGCAGTCTTTGAAGTTGAAGCGGTAATGACCGGGGTTTCCTTAGCTTTAGTGTTCTTTGAAGAAGAGGTTTTGTCAGCCGCAGAACGCAGAAGATTAGATAGCAAGCCGCCGCGCTTCTTGCTTGTTCCTGCCTCTGAATCTTTCTTTGCCAACTTCATGCCTCTCGATGCCCCCACCGAACCGATGAATACCGTTTCGGGCATTACTAAGACCCATGTCAAGTCCTCTTTTTCAAAAGGCCGACTGGGTCTTATTGCCATTATAGCCGTGAATGTAGGCAGTTACGCCTATTTATCGTGTCTTGCGGCTAATTCGCTCAGAGATAACAACCCCGATAGGTCGCAAGATTATTCCTTCATCTAGAAACAGCTTGGCCCTGGCCTTCTTGCGTTCCAGCAGAAACATAGAGGTGCCAATAATTAAGACCAAGAACTGAACGCTCATTGCCCAGCGGAAACCGTTGAGGCTATACAACTGGGCAGTCTGGCCGGCAGCGCTTGACGCCGCCTTCACAAGGTCCAAAATGATTCCGGCCAAAAACATCATGCTGAACGTGGCCACGAACCCGCCAATGTTTACGAATCCGGTTGCCGTGCCCAGTCGTGATTTATCGATAAAACTACGCGTGTAATCCATCGCAATCATCGACATTGGCCCGCTGGTTGCCAGCACCAAACACAAAAGTGCGACTAGCCATATCGGTGCTCTGCCAGGAATGAAAATCACCATTATCCAGACGATTGCCAGCGCCAACACGGTGCTCAAAATCAAAAAAGATCTGCGCTGTGGATACCTAGCGCAGAACAAACTGATCAGCGGACCAACCACGAATCCGATGATCACAAAGCTGCTGAGCAGAAGCGATGCAACTTGCGGTTCAATCCCCTGCCCGCCAACCAAAAATGGATATCCCCACAGCAGCGAGAACACCGATGGCGCCGACTGCAAAACGAAGTGAGTCCAAAACGCCATTCGCACGCCAGGGTGTTTTATGTTTTCGATTAGTTGACTAAAAACAATCTTGAGCGATGGTGATTTGTGTTCCGCACCTTTTGGTTCGCGATCGTTAACTATAAAAACCGCACTAATAAAAACCACGGCAAATGATGCTCCCGCAAGAATTGTGAAAGAAGCGTTCCAACCGTAGCTGCCGAGCATGGCAGCGAATGGAATCGCCGAGACAGCCTGCCCCAACTGCCCGGTGTTGGTTACAAGCTGTTGCACACGCGTTGCCCGTGCCCCAACAAACCAGCCATTCACCAAACGAATCACGCTGATAAAAACGAAAGCGTCCCCAAGGCCTACGAACATGCGGCCGACCACTGCCAATCCAAGTTGAGTAGAAATGGCAACCAGGAATTGCCCACCGGTCATGACGGCGGTACCAAAAACCAACATTGCCTTTGAACCAAATCTGTCTAGCAATATTCCAACCGGAACCTGCATGATTGCGTAGACCACTAACTGTGCGACGGCAAGAGTGGAAAGCGAAGTTGCAGCAACCTCAAATTTTTGTGAGGCCAGCAAAGAAGCAACGCCCATGCTGCTGCGATTGGTAACTGTAATCAGGTAGGCCAACGCACCGGCAATCATTACCAGCGATGCGTTTTTTGATTCCACTAGTCGTCTAATGAATTTCTGCGTCGTGTTGCCAGGTAACCTTCGAGCTCGGCTGCGATTTCCTCGGCGGTTGGCATCTTGGTAGCCGGTTTGGCAATTGGAGCACGGTTAGGTCCGGTCTTCTCGTTGGCATAGCCCTGCTCTAGATTGGCAACCATCTTGGCTAATTCTTCATTCTTCTCAAGCTGCTCTTGCAACTTCGCTAAGAAGTCAACACCCTCGTCACGAAGGGCATCTGTTGGAAATACCAATCCGGTGGTTGATGCAATCTGTTCAAATGCCGTCACGGCTGCCTGTGGGAATTCGCTTTCACTTAGGTAATGAGAAACCAACATCACGTAGCCAACAGTTGGCATGTCAATCTGACTAAATGCAAACTCCAGTAAGTGCAAAACGTTTCCTGGAACCTGAGTCTGTGGCTTCCACTCGGAAACGGCGTCAATGATTTCAGTGCGGTTTCCAGAGACGGTCACGCCAACTGCTCGAGTATGCGGAATTGGAAAAGGAATTGAGTGCACCCAGGTGAAGTCGGCAACTTCAAGGCCCTCGGCAAGATCTAGTACTGCCTCGGCAAATTCTTCCCAGCGGAAGTCTGGTTCGTAGCCATGAAGATAAAGGAACGGTTGATTGACTTCGTCGTGCACTAGGTAAAGACCAAGCACGGGTGGTTCGTAGTGCTCGATGTGATCGCGCTCGAAGAACATGACAGGACGGCGTGAACGGTAATCTAACAACTCATCGTTTTTGAATTGAACTACCAACCGGGTGTCAAGATTGGCAAAAATCTGATCGGCAACTTGGCTTAGTGTTGAGCCGGCGTCGGTAAAACCAGATAACCCGGCGATCAAGTGCAACCCGGTAGGCACCTCTTCAAAGCCGTCTTTAAATTCAAACAGTCTTCTTGAGTGGGTCATAGAAACATCCTAACTCCACGCGTTTAGCATTGAGACATGAGCAATTTGAAGATCAGCATCGCTGCAAAAGTTCCAACCTTCAAGAAGGGCACCGCATTCGTTATCGGTGTTAAAGAAACATCTAAGGGCTTGCAACTGACAAAGTCGCACACCGATATTTCGAGCCTGGCAAAACACGACCTGGACCAACTTGGCGCTTCTAGTTCGCTGGAGTCAGTCACCCGAGTTGCCGCTCCAAACGGAGCAATTTTTGCAATCGTAGGCCTTGGTTCTGAGAAGAGCGCCAAGGACAAGTTGAACGCCGACCAGCTTCGTGCCATTGGTGGTGCAATTGCTCGCTCGATGAAAAACGTGGTCGAAATCGTAATTGATCTTGGTGCGCTTAGTCGCCCGCTTAGCATTGCTCTGATCGAGGGTCTGCAGCTAGGCAACTACGAATACAACGGCTTGAAGAGCAAGGTCAACATTAAGCCAATCTTGCTTTCCAAGGTGACCATCGTGACCGAGCACAGGATCACCGCTGCCGAGCTCACCAAGATCCAAATTTTGGCGCAGGCTGTGACCACCACCAGAAATCTGGTGAATACCCCTCCAAATCAGATGTTTCCGGCCGCGATGGTTAAAGAGGTGCAGAGCGGAAGCAAAGGTCTTGGACTAGCTATAGAGGTATGGGACGAAAAGGCCCTGGCAAAGGCCGGTTTTGGCGGTATTTTGGCCGTTGGTATGGGCTCTAGCCGCCCACCCCGCTTAGTCAAGATTGATTACCGACCAAAGGGTGCCAAAGCGCACCTAGCCCTGGTTGGCAAAGGAATCACATTCGATACCGGTGGTCTAAGCCTGAAGCCGGCTGAATCAATGGTGGGAATGAAATATGACATGACAGGCGCTGCCACTTCTTTCCAGTCTGTGGTGGCCATTGCCAAGCTTGGCCTGCCGATTCGCGTGACCGCTTGGCTTTGCCTAGCTGAGAACATGCCCTCTGGTACTGCCCAGCGCCCAGACGACGTAATCAAGATCCGCAATGGCAAGACCGTTGAGGTATTGAACACCGACGCCGAGGGCCGTTTGGTTCTGGCCGACGGTCTTTCTGCGGCGGCGGAAGCTAAGCCAGATCTAATCGTGGACATTGCAACCCTGACCGGAGCCGCAACCATTGCCCTGGGTAATAGGTACGCCGGCTTAATGGGTGACGATAAGGCAATCAAGCTAATTCAGTCATCGGCCGCGGAAGCAGGGGAACTGGTTTGGCACATGCCACTACCTGCAGAGCTTCGCGCGCTATTGAACTCCGATGTTGCAGACATTGCCAACGTGAAAATTGGCAATCGTGCCGGTGGCATGTTGATTGGTGGACACTTCTTGCGTGAATTCGTGCCGAGCGAGATCGATTGGGCGCACCTTGACGTTGCCGGCCCTGCCGACAACGGTGGTTCGGCTTACGGATACACACCAAAGGGTGCAACCGGCGTCATGTTGAGAACGCTTGTGACTCTTGCCGAGGGAATGTCTCGCTAGTCGCTGCCGTTTCAAGTAGTAAACTTTTGTTTGATCGTGAACCTTATAAAGGGAGTAATTCGTGGCTGACCACAACTTTGACGTTGTAATTCTTGGTGGCGGAAGCGGTGG
>ERZ650303.225-NODE-225-length-16911-cov-6.276222_pt1 | contig 16911 bp, 24 predicted proteins | sample MGYA00376239_ERZ650303 | MGnify/ENA primary metagenome ERZ650303 (study PRJEB26733, sample SAMN07839262) | wastewater metagenome | biome: small river; feature: stream; material: water | place: USA: North Carolina | collected 2016-04-05 ... | reverse complement strand
GGGTTCGCTGGGAGACCTATTTCTGGCTAGATACTTTGCCCGGTTCGGCATGGCGGGGCCTGGCACGGCTAGGTTGGGCACGGCAAGGGTTCCAACGGAACAACAGGAGTTTGCGGCATGTGGAAAGAAGAGAAGATCAACCGGGCGGCATTGGAAGCCATGAAAAAGGTATCCGCCAAAGCGGAACCGGGCGACGTGATCCAGTGGGCCGACTTGGAAAAGGCCACCGGGTGGAAGCGGCACGATAGCAAGTTCCGCTCCGCCGTGGCCAAACTTCGCCGGGACATCCTCAAGGATCGCAAGATCGCCGTATGGCATGAACGAGGCGTCGGGCTGAAACTGCTGACGCCGGATGAGACGATCCACATCCAAGGGCCGCGCCGAAGCCGGCGGGCATCGCGTCAACTAACGCGGGGCATCCGTGAGATTGAATCGGTGGATACGGAATCGCTCCCGCTGCCGCTACGGATGCTGGCGCACTCTCAAAACAATATCTTCCGCGAACAGAGGCGGAACCTGAAGCGGAGCGCGAAGGAAGTTCAATCGGTTCGGGACGGTTCGCCGCTTCGACCGATTCCGGGCACGGCATGATCCACTTTAACGCCTCGCCGATCCCCGCTATAATATCCGCATGGGAAAGCCCCGCAAGCAGACGCCCGCCAAGGCCGTTCACGACGAGATCGTGACGATTGAAACCGACGACGTGGACGACCGGTTCTTCGGGATCGTCCTGTCCATCGAACCGAAGCGGCGAAGGAAGCCGAAAGCCGTCCAGTTGCCCCAGCCGGCGTTGGAGTACACGCCGAAGCCGGAACCGTTCACATGGTGCGGATAGGATGCCGGTGACAAAGGCGCAACGCGAACTTGTGGAGGCGAACTACGGCGTGATACAATCGCTTGTGGGCAAGGCCGCCGATTCGACGGGAATCGACCGGAACGAATTGTTGACGGAGGTTCATCATCTCGTCTGCGCGAACGTGGCGAAGGCAAATGCCAGTTGGCGGTTCGGGACGTTTGTCGGGCTCCAGGTGCGGGCGGCGATACGGAAGGCGTTGGGCGGGAAGGCGAGGCGGAGCACCCTCTACTACGATTTCCAGCCGCATGATTCGTTCACGGATGATGACGGGAAGGGCAAGGCGGGGGGCGAGTGGCTGTCCGCCGAAACCATCCCGGATGAACGGGCGGAGCCGGGCGACGACAAGGCTTACATCGCGTGCGTCCTTGGCAAGATGCTCCCCGAACAAGCCGAATTGCTCCGCGCGTTCTACGGAATCGGGCGGGAGCGGATGACGGGATTGGAACTGGCGAAGGCCCTCCGCGTGCATCCGACGACGGTCAAGGACCGGATGCGGAAGGCCAGGGCGAGGATGCGGGAATTGATGGGCGATGTGTGATGGCTAAACGCGGCCGAGAAACCAAGTACGACGACGACCGCGCAAAGATCATCCTGGATGGCGTGGGTGAGGGGCTTACCCGCGATTGCGTGGCGGAACTGGCGGGCATAACGCCACGGACTTTATATTCGTGGATACGTCTGGGCGCGTCCGGAATTGAACCGTTCGTTTCATTTTCTTCCGCTATAAAAAAAGCGGAACGTCAAGCCGAAGCCCATCACATCGGGATTGTTAAAAAGGCCGCCGAAAAAAGTTGGTTTGCTTCGGCATGGTGGCTTGAAAGAAAATTCCCCGAATCGTGGGGCAAAGATACTGAAACCATGCGTGAAATGGTGGCCGAATATCGAAAGAGGAAAAAGGCCCGTGCAGGTAAGAAACAACCGCCGCCTGCTTGAGTGGGTCAGATCGGACATCGAAGACGACCCGCCCTCAAATCCACCGACGCTAAACCTTCGTGACTTCGGCTTCCGCTATTGCGGCAACTGGCTCAGCCAGTCCCTATGCCGGTTCCACGAGGAACTGATCGCCGATCTCGAATCCATCAAAACCAACCGCGGGCAGTCCATTTGCCGCATCGCCTTCCGTGGCGCGGCAAAAACGACGTGGGTGGCCATCGACACCATCAAGGGGGCAATCGAGGGGTACGACCCGTACACGCTGGTGGTGAAGGATTCCGAGCCGAACACGGTGAAGGACCTGGCCATCATCGCGGACCACCTGGAGGAGTCCCCGCAACTGCTCGCGGATTACGGCGTCCGCATCACGAACCGTTCCGCGTCGTCGCTGGAATTCAGCAACGGGTCGAAGATCGACGCGATGGGCGCGGGGCAGTCCCCCAAGGGCCGCAAGCATCGCGGCATCCGTCCGACGAAGATCATCGCCGATGACATCGAATCGACGAAGACCGCCGTAAGCCCGGCCGCCCGCGAGGCCCTGCTGTCGAAGTTCCGGACCGACTTCCTTCCCGCCGGCGAACCGGGCCGGACCAACTTCGTCTTCCTTGGCACGCCCGCGCATCTCGAATCGGCGGTGCAGGCCATCCGGAAGGACCGGGAGTGGAGGACCAAGGAATACGTCGCAATCGAGACGTTCCCGACGAACATGGAAATGTGGCGGCACTGGGCCGGCCTGCTGTTCAACTTGGACGACCCGCACCGCGACGAGACGGCGGAGGCATACTACCAGGCGAACCGCGACGCCCTCGAGGACGGGGCGAAGCTGCTTTGGAAGGAACGATTCCCTCTCAAGTTCCTCATGTCGAAGTACATGGGCGACGGCGTTGCGGCGTTCCTTTCGGAATACCAGCTTTCGCCGTGGAACCCGGCGACGGCGTATTTTGAACCTCAATGCTTCGACCTTGCCCCAACATTCACCGAATGGGAACCGACGTACAAGCGGTTCATCATGTCGCTCGACCCCGCGACCGGCGCGGACATCAAGCGCGGCGACGATGCGGCCATCGCGCTCATGGGCATCCAGGAGAGCGGCCGCAAGGATCTCGACTTCGATTCCAAGCGGCGCGTTCCGGCCATGACGGTGGCGGCGATGATGAAGCACATCCGCGAGCGGAAGATAGACACCATCGTCGCGGAGACGAATGGCTTCCAAGGGCTGATCGTGGACCTGCTCGAAAAGGCGATGAAAGACCACGATTCGGAGGTGGACAAGTACAATAAGGAAGAAATCGAGCGGTGCCGCGCGGCCGGGATTCCGACCGGGCAATTGAAGCCGAAACTGCATCGGCCTTCCATTCGGCGAATCGAGCACCACCAGGCGAAGGAAACCCGCATCATGGTCCTGGCGTCGCCGCTGGCGAAGAATGAGTACCGGTACAAGGCGGGATCGCCCGGCGTGAAGGCGGCGCACGAGCAGGGGAAAACGTGGCCGTCGTGCGCCCATGACGACCTGTTGGACGCATGGAGCATGGCAGAAAACGAAGCAAGCAAGGGATGGCACATCGGGGGAATGCGATGAGAATCAAGGAATTGGAGTGGAAGGAGCCAAAGACGGGCGGATTTATTGCGACCGGGATTGAGCCCCTTGAAGCATATGTCAGCGACGGGTGCCCGAAGTCTTATTGATGCTTGAGCCATCCGGATTCGGAGGGCAATGGCACTTTTATTGAAGGTTTTGCGCATTCAGTTGACGAAGCCAAGGCCGCTTGCAACGCGGCGCATGCGAAACTGTTTGAAGGATGGGTGATTGAGTGAGCGGGACCGAGTCCGCCCTCCTAACCCGGTTACACCCTCCGTCCTTTGCCCACGATGCCCGCGTCTAATCCCTAAAACGGGACGAACCGCGACATGGGCACGCTGGTCAACTTGGCGCAACGGCTTGAGGCGATGGTCACGCGCCGCCGGAAGACGAACAAGGACCTGTCGCGCATGATGGCGATGGGCGGCCTTCGCGGCTGGAATTCGTCCGGACTCGCCAACGCCTCCGAATCGGTCCAGCACTTCAAGGACTGGGCATTCGTCGCCATCGACGCCATTTGCCGCAACTGCTCACGAGAACTGCCCAACGTCGGACGAGCCGTCGAAGACCGCTCCCCCGGCCGCAAATCCATATCGCGCGGCGTGCTCCGGAAGTCCCTGAATGCCCGCATTCGCAAGGCGATGGGCGATAACGAGACGTGGGAGTACATGGATAGCCGGGAGCGGTTGCCGTCGCTCCTGGCGAACCCCAACGGCCCCGACGTTTCCGGCACGTTCTGGTATCGTTTCTGGATGTTCGTCGAGCTTACCGGATTCGGCTACATCTGGAAGGAACGCAACGACGACGGCAGCATCGAAAACCTGTGGGTGATCCCGTCGCAATGGGTGCGTCCGATCTTCCCGGACGAGGATTCCGTTGACGGATTGACGAACGGCTACCAGGTGAGCGGGTTCGGCACGACCGGCATGGCGACGATTCCGCCGGAGGATATGATCGTCTTCCGCCAGCCCTCCCCTTTCGGCATGATCGACGCCACATCCCGGGCGTCGGCCGGCGGCACGCTGATCGACGTGAACGATTCCATCGGGGCGGCCCGCGTCCTGTGCCTGAAGAACGGGGCCAACGTCGGGAACGTGCTGACGATCCCCGGAGCGTCGGAAGAGCAAATCACGCGGATGGAAGCCCGATTCCAGCAAAAATACACGGGGGAGAAGGCTTTCAACGCTCCGCTGATCCTGCCCGAGGATGCGACGTTCTTCGCCAACGCGGCGGCGCAGGAGACGGCGATGAACTCCTCCGCCGAACTATCCCGCAAAATGATAATGGCTCACTGGGGCGTGTCCGAAACCATCATTGGCATATCGGAAGGCCAGACCCGCGCGACCGCCAACGCGGCCCGGGCGAACTTCGCGGAATGCACGATCAACCCCCGGCTGCAAGTGCTGGGGCAAGTCCTGACCGAGCAGCTTGCCCCCGAGTTCGGCGACGACATCGAAATTTGGTGGGACGACCAGGCCCCGAACGACCGGGAAATGGAACTGGCCGAACTGACGGCGGCATCCGCGGTGCCCGGCGTCCTTTGCCCGAACGATTGGCGGCGGTGGATGGACTTGGACCCGTGGGAAGATCCCGCGATGGACCGGCCCATCATGCCCGTGGGCGCGGTGCCGATGGGCGAGCCGGCCGGTGGTTCGCTTTGGGCCGGGACGCCTTCGCGCGACCGCGGGGAACTGCCATCGCTGGCGGAATCGTTTGGCAGGCTGTCGGCCATCCGGGAAGCGGCGTCGCCCAAGGCCCTCCGCAATGGCGTCCCAAGTCGAAACGGCAAACACTAGGAAATCAGGAGCGGCAAATCATGGCGGTATCACGTTGACGAACCTCTCCGCCGGCGACTTGACGGAGGCGGTGGTCATCAACTTCGTGGTACTCCAAGCCGTCGCGGCGTAAACGGTCGCGCTATAATTGGGGCATGGAAACAATCCAATCCAACGCGGCCCATGCCTTCACGGTCGTGACGAACGGTGAACGATGGGAAGACATGGCGGGCGTTCGGGACAACGGGCTGGAAATCCTGCCACCAAACCACTCCAAGGCGAACGCGATACCGCCGGGAATGACGGCGGAGGCAATGCTTTCGGCGAACGATTGGCGGAAGCATCTGGGCAAGCCGCCGATAGCAACGCTGGGATACGGGACAGCGATCTGCCCGTGGTGCAAATATCCGAACTTCCTGATAGGCCTGGCGGCGGCCAAAGCGAATTGCAAGGACTGCGGGAAACCGTTCATATTGCCAAAAGCGGGTACGGAATCGACACCAAAACCGGCGAGCGATTCGAGTACGTCGCCATTGATCCTGACGGGGCTTCCGTCTCCGAAGCATGTGCCGCCGCGCCACCCCTGGTGGAAACGGCTGTTACCACCGTGGTAGCACCGGAGCGAAGGGCATACGAGGCGGCTGTTGCGGCTTTGGCCGATCCTGCCGCATTCGATGAGCAGGCGGTCCTCCTTCAAGCGGCCGTGCTGGAATTGCTCGGGAACCAGTGGGCCTACCCGTCCGTCAAGTTCCCTGATGGCATGATGAACTTCGGCGAAACCCGCGACTTGCGGACGCTGGCGGAGGAGTGGGCGAAGGGTAAGTTGGGGAAAGAATAGGCAGGGGCTTTGACTTCCAAGGCCCTGCAAACCATTTTTGGGAAACGTATGACGATCCTTCCGACAGGCGACCGAATCATTGTGCAATCCAAGCAGCAGGCCAGCGTGACAGCCGGCGGCATCCACCTGCCCGACACGGCGAAGGGGCGGACGGTTTGGGGCGAAGTGGTAGCCGTTGGGCCGGGCAGAATGACGGACAAGGGCAATGTGATCCCCGTGGCCGTCCGCGTTGGTGATGAAGTGATGTACGAGGAGCACGCCGGCATCGAAATCGAAGTGGACGCACAGCCGGCCCGCATCATGGCGGAGGGGCATGTGTTGGCGGTGGCGTCGAAGCGAAAGCAGGCGGCGGACTTGGTGAGGAAATAAGAATGCCGGTGGACCCCCGCCACGGCCGTCACGTCCCGTCTGGCACCGCTCTAGCCGAGTTGGTCCGCCAGATGTTCCACGTCTTCCAGACGCAGGCAATCAACGACCTGGCCCACGGCGAGATTTGGGACCCGTCGAAGATCGACATCAACGTCTACGCGGACCGTGCCTTTCCCATAATGCTTGAGGAATACCAGCGTGGTGCCTACGCGATGGAGGAGGAGCTTCGCGGCCGGCGGCTCGGCAAGCACGCCAATTCGACGATCAGCAAGGCGAACGGCATTTCGGCGTTCTTCAACGTCTTCAACCGCGAGGTGATCGAACAAGTCTGGAATATGACGATGAACTTCGTCACGTCCACGCTGGCGACTGCGGCGACGCATGTTGCGAACGTCTATGAGGAAGTGCGGGGGAACCTGGCCGACGCGCTGAAGGGCGGGGAATCGTCGAAGAAAATATCGGAGCGGATGCGGGAGATATTTTCAAATCCTGACAAAGCGTTTGCAATCGGTCAATCGGAGTCCAGTCGAGCCATGCACGCCGGCCAGAACCAAGTAGCGAAAGATGCTGGCTTTAAAACCAAATCTTGGATGGCGAGCAGCGACGCATGTGATTTTTGTTTAAAGTTGGATGCGTTGGGGCCGGTGCCAATTGACAAGCCGTTCATTGTGCTAAGCAAAGGAAACCCGGCATATCGAACAATTATGTTTCCACCCGGACACGTGCATTGCGTGTGCAGTATGAGCTTTGACCAGGATTAATGATGCGGCGTATAATAATGATGCTGGGGGGGGGCTTTTTCATCAAAACGACTCCATGCACGCGATTTGCTGCCGAATCAATCCTTCAAATCCCGGCAGCATCATCGTCTTTTCAAATTCCGAAATTGCCTTTAGCCCCTTCCCGCCAGTCGTCGGGGCCTTTTCATGCCGCGATTCATCATCCCATCGCGGCCCGTTTATCATCACCGTCCACGTTTCTTCCAACGGCACAACGGAGTGCCAATCCAGCGGGTTCGTGATTTGGTACGCGGAGCCGGGCGTCAGCAGGAATTCCGGGCCGTCCGCCGGTGGCGAAACTCGGTCCTGGCTTCGGCCCGTCCACATGCGATACGATCCGTTCAGTACCAAGAACGCGCCGGGCCATGGGTGCGGGTGCTTAAGCGATTCGCTTTCGGAGCAGGCATCGAACCTGTGGAGGCAAACGCGATTTTCGCCGACTTGCGTGAACAGCCGATAGGTGTGCGGCTTGCGCTTGTTGATTAGCAGCCCTTCCCATGCGGGCGGGTTGCGGCACAAGTCAGCTATCATAGGCAGGGTTTCAAATAGAAGCCTAATCACTTCCGCGCCTCCGCAATCCGCCGTTCCCACTTATCCAATTATATCCCCCATCCCGTCCACCCGGTTACACGCCCCGCCCTTCGCCCCTTCATCGCGCGTCTAATCCAGTAAACGGGGATTTCGCATGTCGGCGGCCGGTGACGATTCGATGCTCATCAAGACGCGGGACGTGTCCCGGCGCGAGCTTGGATCGGTGATGATCGGCGACCGGCAGGTGAAGTACTCCGATTGGGTCATCAGCGACGAGGAGCCGGACAACGACGGCGACGTGATGCGGATCGACGGCTTGGACCTGACGCCGTGGCAAAAGCAAAACTGCCCGGTCCTGTTCTGCCACGATTTGAAGGTTCCGCTCGGTTCGTCGAAGATGCTCCCCTTTTCCGACGCGATGCCGGACATCCGCCGCGAAGGCAACGAACTTGTGGCCCGCTGCTACCACCTGGCGGAGACGCCGGAAGCAAACGCGGCGGTCGGGCTGATCGAGCAGGGCGTCGTTAATTCCGCGTCCGTCACGCTGAAGGTCAAGCGGGCGCAGGCACCCGGCAGGGACCTTCGGGAACGTGGGGCGAAGCGGGAAATCCTGGAGTGGTCGATCCACGAATGGTCCCCGCTCCCGGTGCCCGCGAACAGCAACACGCGGCGATTGTTCGAGGACGTGCGGTACAAGGCTCTGGCGACCAAGGGCACGCGAAACCAACTGATTTCCAAGGGCTACATCATGGCTGCCGAAGACGCGGTTCAAAACGACGAGACGAACACGGAGCCGGACCCCGGCGCGGCCCTCCCGATGAAGCCGACCGTCGAGGCGGCCCAGACGATCATGGAGGGGCTGATGCTCCTGGAGTCCGTCGTCGGCGAAAAGCTGGCGACCGCGGAGCATGAGGGCAACGTTGGGGCCATCAGCGCGGCATTGTCCGGCATGGTCCAGCACGCGGCGGACTGCTTCAAGACGATCAGCGAAGCCTACCCGGACGAGGCCAAGATGCCGGACGGGTTCGAGGAAATGGCCAAACGCTATTCCAAGGCCGAAGGCACGGAAGAAATGGAAGAGGCCGAAGAGGGCGAAGCCGTCGAAGGCGAACCCGGCGGCGACATGCCTTCCGCGGAGGAGGAAGCCGACGAGGAACTGGAAAAGAAGTTCGACGGCATCCTGAAGATCCTCGAAGGCCACGAAAAACGGCTGTCCGACGTGGAAGCGACCAGCACCGTCATCACCAAGAATTTCCGCCTCAAGAAGTAAAGCGAACCGCCGAGCGCAACCGGCGAAACCAAACGAAGGAAACGGGAGATACGCATGGCGACTTTGCTCGAAATCGAGGCCCTGGCGGCGAAGGCCGGCACCCCGGCGACGGCCGCCGTGCAGCCGCATCACGCCGCCCCGCAGCGGAAGGCGAACAACGGGGCAATCAAAAAGATGCTGGCGGCCAGCACCGCCCCTTACGGCACGTCCGGCAAGTTGGGCGAACGGCCTTACGAATTCACCCGCGCTTCGGCGTGGGTCCTCGGGAAGTGCGAGGATGACGACGCGAAGGAGGAACTGCACTACTCCAACGTCCTCCGCAAGCATCTCCGCGACCGCTACGGCCCGGCGTTCTCCACCAGCCGCGACCAGTTGGTGATTCCGCTGTCCCCGGACCTGATGCGCCAAAGCATCGGCGTGACCGGCAACGACCGCGACCTGCTGGTGATGAAGGAACTGGAACAGAAGATGTTCCTGGACAACAAGAACATCAACCCCAGCCTCATCAAAAAGACGGTCACGAACACGCTGAACGATTCCTACGGCGGTACGCTCGTGTCCCCGCCCGCGTTCGGCGACCTGATCGAACTGCAACGCTACTCGGAAATCTTCTCCCGGCTCGGCTGCCGGAACATCCCGATGGCCCCGCAGGGGTCGATGGTGTTCCCGCGCATCTCCGGCGTCGTGACCTCCTACTACCAAGGTGAAGACCCGGCGACCGGCGCGTCCGGCTCCCGTCTTCCGACCGGCGACCTGCAATTGACGGTCAAGACGCTCATCACCATCGTCCCGGTGTCCATCCAGTTGATGGTCTTCGGCTCGGTGAACGTGGAAGCGGAAATCCGAAACAACATGGCCCTGAGCGCGAGCCAGACGAGCGACCAGGCGTTCCTGAACGGGACCGGCGGCATCAAGCCGTTGGGCCTGCTCCGCTACCCGACGCAGACCAGCTTCGTGCAGGGCGTTCAAAAGACGATCCTGTACACCCCCAGCGGTGCCGCGACGGACGGCGACAAATTGTACCCGCAGGACATCACGAACATGATCGGCGCGCTGCCCGACATGATTGAATCCAGCCAGGCCGGCTGGCTGCTCCTGCCGCAGTTGAACGCCAAGCTCCAATCGACCCGCGCCGACGCCATCACGGCCGGCGACGGACAGGGGCCGTTCGTTTACCCGATCACCAAGGACCCGATGAACCCCATCGCCACCTTGCTGGACGGCGTGCCCATCGTGAAGTCGCGGTTGATTCCGTCCACCACCAAGGGCAGCGGCACGGTTTACCCGGCCATTGTCGGCAAGTGGTCGGACTGGATCGTGGCCCGCTCCGGTATCGGGATGCTCGACACGAACACGCAGGGCGACGCCTACTTCGCGTATGCCACGCAGGCGTTGCGGCTGCTCCAGTTCCACGACGCCGGCCCCGCGCAGGCGTCCTCGTTCGTCATCGCGCCGACCGTCCTGCCGACCTGGTAATCCATCGCCGGCGTTCGCCCGCCGGCCTTCCTTCAGCGAACGACAACCGACCAACCGGAGATACGCATGAACGGGCTTCTCAACGATTTGGCCAGCCAGTGCCAAGTGAAGGAAGGCAACGCCGCGGCGAGCTATTCCAGCGGGGCCAACGTCGGCTCCGCCATCGACATGACCGGCGGCACGCAGCCCACGGACGGGCGATGCGCCCTCCTGGGGCAGGTGGGCGCGACGACCGGTACCGTGGTGTTCCAAGTGAGCGAGTCCGCCACATCGGGCGGCAGCTACACGGACATCAGCGGGGCCACGCTTTCGTTCACCGCGACCGACGACAACACCGCGCAGGTTATCAGCTTCAGCCGGTCGCTCCGCTACCTCAAGGTGACGGCGACTTGCGGGGCGAACACCACGCTCCTCTCTTCCACCGTGCTGGGCCAGTACAAGCAGTTCTAAGCGGGGCGGACCGTGGCGAATTGGGCGACACAACAGGAAGTGGCCGATTACCTCGGCGTCGCTTTGGCCAGTGCGCCACCGGCAACCCTGGTGGCGGCGGCACAGGAGGCGATCCTCGCGTACATTGGCCGCCCCGTCGCATCGGCGGAACGGACCGAGTACTATTCGGGCATCGCCGGGTCACCGTACATACGGCTCAACGTGTGGCCGGTGATTTCCGTGGCCCACGTTTACAACGACCCCAACCTGAACTACGGCGAAAACACGTCGATCACCGACCCGGCGGAACTGACGCTGGGGCTTGATTACGTCATCGTCCGCGAAAGCGTGGCGGGCGGCAAGGCGGGGCTTTTGGAATACATCATGGGCGGGACGGGGCCTGGCGCCTTGACATCGCCGCCCGGTCCGTCCTACTTCGCCCGCGGCATGACGACCGCCGCTCGCGCCGCGTCCTTCAGTTGGCCGGTCGGGCAGGGGAACATCAAGGTCGTCTACACCGCGGGGTACGCGACCATCCCGGAGGATTTGAAGATCGCGGAGGCGTACCAAGCCCAATGGATGAAGCGTATCGGCCGCAATGCCGGGCAGAACTTGGTGAGCGAATCGTGGGGGCAGTACAGCTACACGCAGGCGAGCGGGCCGCCGTTGGGGAATAAGGTGGTCGGCCCCGTGGGCATCCTCTCCCCGCAGGTGGCGCAGATGGTCAACAAGTACATGCGGGATGTGCCGCTGGGGCAGGTGCTATGAGCCTCCCCGATTTCTTCGACAAGACGTTCACCTGGTATCGGGCGGACCGCGTTTATCCGAATCCGGCGGGCCAGGCGGTCAACACGTGGACGGTGGTTACGTCGGCGATGACGGGGGGCATACAGCCCGCGTCGTCGAAACTGATCGACTACTGGGGCGTGCAAGGGCTGGAGGTGTCCCACGGCATTTGGACCGGATCGCAGGGGTTCAAGGCGGGCGACAAGTTCGTATGCGATGGCGTCACCTACCTGTTCCAAGGCGAGCAGCCGTTCGACGCGCAGGGGTCGATTGAGGCGTATTCCGTCCTGGGCGTGATGGTCGAAAGGATGGGCTGAGATGCCGATCAAGACGCCGGCCCAGATCAACGCGGAAGTGCAAAAGAAACTCGGCAAGGGGATCAAGCCCGCCGCCTTCTTTTTGCAGGCGCGGGTGAAGGAGTGCATCAGCGTTCCGGCCCCGCGCAAGATCGTGCTTTCCGCCAAAGGGGTGAAGTATTACCGGGCGACGACGCCGGCCATCAAGGGAGCTCCGCCGAGGAAACTGTCCGGCAGGCTTCGGGCGAGCATCGCGGTGGAGTTCAACGACCCGAAAAACACGACCATCGCCCGCATCGGGACGAACGTGATATACGGCAAGCGGCTTGAGGACGAGGGGCACAAGTACCTGACCTTGATGCTCAACAAGTACAAGGGCGAGATCCGGGCAATAGTGGTCAACGCGGCGAAGGCGAACTGATGGCGGCATCGTTCCTACAGGCGGTTCGTTCAAGGCTCGCAACCGACGCGACGATACCGATCCCGTTCCTGGACGTGGTGCCCGCCGGGCAGGAACCGAACACGCCTGGGCTCAATCAATTGCCGGCGGTCGTGATCGAGGACAACGGCGCGGGTGGCATGTTCTCCAGGTACATGACCTCCTCCACGCTGCCATACGACTGCCAGCACGGAATCCGGATCAAGGTCTACGCGATTGAAACCAGCGTCCTGGAAACGGCGGCACTGGACCTGGCGAAGAAGATAGCGGACGTTCTGACGCCGAGTTCGCTGACGATCTCGGGCAGCAGCAACCCGAGGATTTTCCGGGGGGACGGCTTCCTGCAATTGGCGCAGGTCAAGCAGCCGGACTACGAAGGTAAGACGGTTTACCTTTGCACGATGCCGTACATCGGGGTTTATCAACCGCCGTGGTGATTGGGGTGCGTGATGCAGTGGAGCACAGATGGATCGGTGGTCGTCACGCCAAGCGGGCAGAGCGCGTCCACGATTGCCTGCACCTCGCACGGCATCCGTGGCGGGTCGTTCGCGGAGTTCAAGAAGGTTACGACCGTGCTCCCCAAGGACGGCAACGGCAACCCGGCGTACCCGGAATACGACTGCCTCCCTGACAATCTGGTCCTGGCCTTCCGCGGCTATTTCAATGCCCTCACCTCCAGCGGCTACGCTACGCCACCCATCGTTGCGACCGGGACGCCCTGCACCTTCACCTATATCGGCGGCGAGACGACGGCCGGAAGCGGGATAATCCGCGTGTGGGCGGATGAAGGGGCGGAAGCGGCCGAGCAGGGATTCGACTTTGAAATCGTCGTCATGCCGTACACGAGGACCTAATGCCGGAAACCAAGCAATACACGGTCGGGCCGTTCACGGTCACGCTTCACGGGCTGGACCAGGCGGAACGCGCCAAGCAGTTCTCCCGATGGATCGTCAAGGAGCGGCGCAAGGCCATCGCGGACCAGATCGACACGGACGGAGACAGGGACGAATCCGCCGTCCGGTTCCGCGAACGGTGCCTGGCCGAATTGGGATTGCGAGTCGAATCCCGGGAATTCGGATTCGGGCGCAAGGGGTTCCTTGATGCGTTCAACAGCGACGAGGGGCGGCTGGCGGCGTTGCGGTACTGCCTCGAAACGGAAAAAGGCGTGACGGCCGAAATGGTCATCGAAGAGGCGACGAAGTCGGACGCCATCAACGCCTTGAGCAGGGGGCTTGTCGAACTATCCGGTTTTTTGATCCAACGCGGCTGATCGTGCCGCCGGACCCCCCGGAGGCATTGATACGGCTGCTGTGCAAGGAATTCGGATGGACGATGGAATACGCCGGATCGCGGACATTCCCGGAAATCTACGGGGAGTTGCTAGACCTCGTCGGCAAGGACTCGGCTTACGTCCAGATGTTCATGCGGAACAACCGCGGGACAATTCTGCGGCGTGAGGATGGGACGTACTACTCCCCGGATGAGGCGCAGCTAAGGCGGGACGCGATGGCTTACGAAAAGCAGTTCAAGGCGATGAAAGGACAAGGAAGGTAATGCCGTTCGTTTTAGAGCGAGCCGTCGTTGAAATCACCGCCGAGGGGGACGTTACGCCCAAACTCGCCAAGGAAAAAGCGAAGGCCGACCGGTTTACGAAGGACGCCAAGGCATCGGCGGCGGCGAACATTTACAGCGCGGTCGCGGCGGGTTCCCGGCAGACGCTTTCGGCGTTGGGGCTTGGGGCACTTGCCGGCGGCGGGGTCGTGGCGGGCGCGGCGGGCGGGTTCGCCATCGCCAAGGCATTCTCCGCCAAGGCCAACCCGGTGGCGAACGAGCGGTTCAACAAGGCCACGGACGATTTGCAGGCGGTCATCGGCCGCGGGCTTACGCCCGTGATTGAAAAGGCAACTACAGGCGTGCGGCGGTTCGCGGATGCGTGGGCATCCTCCGATGGGGTGCTTTCCTTCTTCGACAACCTTTACACCGGCAAAGGCAGGGGCGCAAGTCTTGGAGCGTCCGGAATCGGGTCGCAGGTCACCTCCGCCAATTCCTACAGCCAATTCTTAACCAACGCGGCATTAAAGGGCGGCGGCGACACGGAAGCAAATTCAATCCAGCCGGGCGGGGCGTTGGGCGGTCTGCTGTCCATAGCATCGGAGTCGATAAATGCAGCCTTTGCACAGGCAAGGGTAGGAGGCCGCCGTGGCTGAACCGCAAGGATTGGCCGGGTTCTTCACCGTTGGAAACGCGGCTGGCCAGTATTCCGAAATTCAAGGCGGCCCGGGCCAGAGCTTCCAAATCATCCCATCGGCGGTAGGACAGCCGCTGATGGTCAAAAAGCTCTACTGCCTCTACGAGCCGACGATCAACCAGTTGTGGGACTTCCTTTACCGCATGATCGGCTGGCCGTACCTGCGAACGGACCTGGCCGTCACTAGCCTTTACCGCGCGTTGCCGCAGTCTCTTTCCACTAACGAAGTCCCGTCCTACACGCCGGGCGGGAGCGGGCAGGACCCGGAGACGTACACGCCGCACTTCTACGCGACCCGCATCCTTGGCGTGACGGGCGAAATGCCGAAGGGCTGGGCCAATTCGTCCCTGACGAACCCATCGGTTATCCCATCGCCGGGAACGACGCCGGTGCTGTCCAGTTCGTTCGGGATGTACAAGAACTACTTCATCGAAGTGCTCTTCGAGGAACCGATCTACGACGTTAAGCTCAAGACGGATATTTCCTACGAGGGGCAGCGGTACGCCTTCCGGCGGGAGCAGACGATTGACCAGCCGTTGCAAATCAACAGCAACCGGCAGACGATACAATGGAGCGCGACAAGCGCAACCGGCGTTCCGGTCTATGCGACCAATATAGACGGGGTAAGTTTCGGGGCTTGCGGCACGATTGCCAACGGAACCGCATTCACTTCGGAAATCCTTTGGTCGGAAGATCGTCGATTGGTAATCATGGACTGGCTTGATTTGCCGCAGGGCGGGTTCGATGAAGATCGTCTAAGCAAATGGAGGAATTCGGTAAACGAATCGAGCATCTGGAATTACAACTCGGGAACCCTCCTGTACACCGGCTGGCAAAAGACGCAGCGGCGGCATCAGTTGGGGATGTACGTCTACGACATCCAATTGCAGTTTGAGTATTACGGCCCGGAGCACAACCGCCGATTGAATCCGAAACTGCTCTACCAGAATATCAAACTTAACTCACAGGATCTTTGCGGCAGCGGGAGCTCGACCAACAGCCTCCTGTTTCCAGAGAGGCCGTATCAACAACTCTTTGCGACGCCGACTTAACGGAGACCCGTATGCCGCTTCCCGTTGGACACATGCGTAACCAACGATTCGTTGGTGTCAACGTGGATCTCGTCGACGGTCATATACCGGGGTTCCCCCTTTTTTGCCCATCGGACTTCGACCAGGTAGGACTGCTCAATTGTCCCGGACTTGATGTGTTTTGTGGATCGGATTCTTTTCACGGTGGAAGAAATGATTGAATCCCCGTCGATCATGTCCAGATCAACGCGGGCCAGTGCGGCGGCTTTCGCCTTCGCGGACAGGTCCGGTCCGTCGATGTCCACGCACTCCGGTGGCGGTGGCGGCTTCGGCTTGAACGGCTCCGGCTCTGGAAACACGATTTCCACCTTCCGCGGCGGCAGGCAATAATAAACGGTGACGGCACCAAGGGCGCACAGCAACGCGCCGCCAAGCATGTAGGCAAAAGGACGCATAGGACCTCCGGAAGATATGAACGCAGGACTAGGCCAATTCACGGGGATGGTCAATCAGCGGAACTCGCCGATAGGCATCTTCACGCCCGCACAGCCTTTCCCCGGCTTCTTTGCTAGGGTATATGCCGAACACTCCGGAAGCAATTCCCACAGCCATTCCACGAGCGGTTCCTACATGCCGTTCCGGTGGGAGGAAGTGCGTCCGCTGCCCGCCGGCGAGTGGGAAACATGGGCCACGGCCAGGACGGGCGGCGAGGATACTTTCAACGAAGCCTACGAATTCAACGATGCCGACGTGGCCGATGGGTCGGTGGTTTGGCTCTGGTACGGCGATAACTACGTCAACGCCGCCGGGCAGCAGGTTTGGGACATGCGGTTCGTCGCGGGCGAGGCGGACGGGGCGGGGAGCGGTTCGGGGAGCGGCGGGGGCGGAGGCGGATGCGAGTGCCCCGACATCTGCGAAGCGATAGTTGTCCCGGACGGCAGCACTTATACCACGAAGTACTTGCGGTTTGAAAACTGCTGCCTGACCGTAAGCGACGAGCCATGCCTTCCTTCGACCGAATGCAACGAATGCTTGAACGGCGTCGCCCTCCGATACGACGCCACGGGATTGGCCGCATTCGGCGGCGGCGGATATGTGACGCTGGATTCACAATCAACGCCCGCTTTGGATTCCATCGGGTCGCTGAGCGCGCTGCCGGGCGGCCCGGATTGCGTGATTAATTACACGCTGGGCGGCGTTGCTTGCGGCGAGACGGTGGAATTGTCCGTGGCGGTGGAAGGGCCAATGGCACTGTCGGACCCGGAAGCCCTTGGCA
>ERZ650303.224-NODE-224-length-16995-cov-4.666175_pt1 | contig 16995 bp, 19 predicted proteins | sample MGYA00376239_ERZ650303 | MGnify/ENA primary metagenome ERZ650303 (study PRJEB26733, sample SAMN07839262) | wastewater metagenome | biome: small river; feature: stream; material: water | place: USA: North Carolina | collected 2016-04-05 ... | reverse complement strand
ATCTACACAGGCGAAGACACTCTTTCCCTACACGACGCTCTTCCGATCTCGGGCGACCGACCTGTCACACGTGAAGCGCACCGGCTCGCAGTACAACTGGTACGCCATCAACGGGTCCGACATCCTGATTTACGGTCTGACCGGCGATCGGGACATCGAATATTACGCCGCGCTGCCGACGCTCACCACGACGCAGACGACCTCGAACTGGCTTCTGCAGAAGTATCCCGACGTTTACCTCTACGCTGCGGCTTTCCAGAGCCTTGTGAGGCTGAAGAACGTCGAACTGGCGGCGGCGACCAAGGAACTGATGGAAGACGCCATCAAGGCGGCGCGCGTGGAGGATGAGCGGGCTCGGTATTCGAACTCGCAGGTTCGCCTTTCGATGGTGACGCCCTGATGGTTACGCTCACCACCACCGACATGACGGAAGGCTATCCCGGCCTGCAGGTCGGGGACGTTGGCGAGCTTTCCATCCTGGAAATCGTGCAGCGCGCCTGCCGCATTCTCGGCCTCGACGAGCCGGACGTTGCGGTGGCCAACACGGATGCGGAAATCGTCAAGCTCGTGCAGTTCTCGAATGAGACGATCGACGAGCTCATTCGCCGCGTGGACTGGCCGATCCTGTCGGACACCTTCACCATCACCGGCACCGGCTCCAACGATGTCTATGACATGGCTACCGGCTTCGACCGGCTGGCCAAAGGCAACGCGGTGCACATTGCCGGGGAGCCAATTCGCGGCACCCTGTCGGACTCCGAGTGGCAGTCGCTCACGGCGACCTCGGGCACGCCGCGCTATTTCCGGGCGCACGGCAATTTCCTGCAGTTCTGGCCATATCCTACGGGCGCCACGACGGTCACGATTGCCTACCAGTCGAACCTCTGGTGCTCGAACGGCACGGATGCATGGGCCGAAGACACGGACACGCCGCTTGTTCCGAGCGAGCTTGTCATCATGGGCATCATCTGGCGCTTCAAGCGCTACATCGGCGCCGACTTCGCAGACCACATGGCCGAGTATGAGGCGGCAATCCAGGATTACGCCGCTGCGGAAGGGCGCGTAAGGCGTTGAGCCTCGCTGTCCGGGCCGGAAGGGCTCAACCACGCGAGACGGCGGTACGGACGGCAGACAACCCGCCTCCCATGCAGGTTCGGACCTTCGCCGCGCCCATCAACGGCTGGGTGGCGAACCAGAACATGGCCAACCCGCCCGAACAGGGCGCCACGGTGCTGGAGAACTGGTTCCCGACTTCGACGGGCATTCGCATGCGGGCCGGCTCCAGCCTCCATGCGACCATCGAGGAAGACCTGAACATCGAGGTTGAAAGCCTGTTCGCCTACAACTTCGGCACCGGCAAGATGTTCGCCGCGAGCGAAACGAAGATTTTCGACGTGACCACGCCGGTTGACCCGGAAACGGAAATGGCTGCGGCTGTCTCCGGGCAGACGGGTGGCGAGTACAGCACAGTTCCGCTGCAGACGACGGGCGGGAGCTTCCTCTACTGCTTCAACGGGGTGGATCTTCCCCTGCTCTATGACGGGTCCAGCTTCCGCACGATCCGCAACAGCGCCACCTACACGCTGCCGTTCGATGCGCAGACCTCGAATTTCACCGTTGGGCAGGTGGTGACGGGCGGAACGTCCAGCGCGGTCGGCACCATCCTCTCGCAATCGGACGCGGGCGCGACCGGCACGCTCACGATTTACAAGGTGACGGGCACGTTTCAGGATAACGAGGCTCTTACCGACCCGCTCGGCGGCTCTGCCACCGCGAATTTCGCCGGAACGTGGGCATCGAGGGTATCGGAGCAGTATTACATCGGCTCGTCGGGCTACACGCTCGATCCGGCGGACATCATTCACGGCTGGCTCTACGCCAAGCGCCTTTTCATGATTGAGAAGGACACGCTGCGGGCCTGGTATCTGCCCGTGGCCTCGATTTCGGGCACTGCGCTCTCGGTCGACCTCTCCGGCGTGTTCATCCGGGGCGGCTCGCTACTTTTCGGGGCTGCATGGTCGCAAGACAGCGGTGACGGTACGGACGATCGGTGCGCTTTCTTCACGGACCAGGGCGAAGTGGCGATTTTCGCCGGTATCGACCCGTCCGATAGCGATTTGTGGGTGCAAATCGGCCGCTATGACCTGTCCACGCCGATGGGCAAGAATGCCTCGGTGCAGTTCGGCGGCGATGTGGTGACTTGCACGCTCGACGGCGCCATTCCGCTGTCTGCGGTGGTGACGAAAGACCCGGCGCAACTGTCTCTCGCGGCTGTTTCCAGGACAATCGAGCCGGAATGGAAGCGTGAAGCGCTTCGGCGCGGCGATGTGCCGTGGCAGGCGGTCAAATGGGCCGCGAAGAACATGGCCATCGTGTCCCTGCCGGTCATCAACGCCACCACGCCTTCGGGCTGCTTCGTGGTGAACCTCGAAACGGGCGCATGGGCGAAATACACGGGCTGGGATGTCCGCTCGCTCTGCCTCTACAACGACCAGGTCTACTTCGGCACGACAACCGGGCAGGTGTTCTCGGCAGAATCCGGCGGGCTGGACAACAGCGCGGCCTATGAATGCCGGATGGCAGGGCTGTTCGAGCCGCTGGCCAATCAGGGGCAGACGGTGATGGCAAAGCTGGCGCGGGCCACCTTCCTTGCCGGCACAGAGTTCAACGCGAAGGTCTCGCTTTCGTCGAACTACAACACGCAGTTCCCGACCGCGCCAACGGGTGCGGAGGCCGACACCACGGCCAGCGTGTGGGACGTGGATACGTGGGACGGAACGCTGGTCTGGGACGCGGCGAACACGGACATGATCCAGGTTTCGTCCTCGTGGAAGGATGCGGCGCGCAACGGCTGGACGCATTCCCCACAGGTGCAGGTGGTGTCTGGCTCGGAAGTGGCTCCGAACGTCGAACTCGTGTCGATAGACGTGACGTTCGAAGCGGCCGGCGTCGTGGTGTAGGTGCCGATTTCCTCTGACCCGGCCGTCTGGCGGCCGATCTTCCTTCGCTGGACAAAAGGGGACGACGAAGCCGCGGATTTCCTCGCTGAAATCTGCGCTCTGGCTCGCCTTGCCGACGACATCGTGGATGAACCGGGCGACCGCCAAGCCAAGGTGTCGGAACTGCTTGTCCGTGCCCTGACGCTGCTGCCGAAGAACCTGTTCTTTCGGGAATATGCGGATGACCTTGGGCCGGTGCTGAACGAGGCGCTGGTGTGCTGGCGGCTCGGGGACGAGTGGCGCAAGTCGCCGGACGAGAAGAAGCGGCTGTTCGGCTTCGTGATGCGCGAGAGCACCGACCGGATAGCGGTGGCGGTGGCCTTCCTGCTTGGCGGGCACGACCACGCGATGAGCGTGTCCCGGGAACTTTTCGACATTTGCCACCAGTCGCCGGAAACGGTCGCCGAGTGGGCTAGCGAGGGCTGACATGGGCCTTTACTTCGACGCGCCGACGCCTCCCGACCCGCAGGAGACGGCCTCTGCCCAAATGGGCCAGAACGTCAACACGGCTATCGCGAACTCCTACCTGCAGAACGTCAACCAGAACACGCCCTATGGGTCGATGAACTGGAGTGTCGACAGCACGTATCAGATGGCCGATCCGAACAACCCGGATGTGGTCTACAACGTGCCGCGCTGGTCGGTGAACCAGACGCTCTCTCCGCAGCAGCAGCAGCTTTTCAACACCGAACAGACCGTCAAGCAGAACCTCGCCAACCTCGGCGCCTCGCAGTCGGCGCGGCTGAATGACGTTCTCGGCAAGCCGTTCGACCTGTCCGGCCTCCCGGCGCGCAACAACTATGATGCGCTGCCGAGCTACGGTGTGCAGGCTCCTACGTTCAATGCCGGGCCGCAGTTGCAGCTTGGGCAGAACCTCAACACGTCCGGCGCCTCGGGCGGCAACATCCTGTCCAGCTTCGGCCAGACGAAGAGCCAGATTCCGACCGGGCTGCCGAACGCTCCCGACCTCAACAATCTCGGCATCATCCAGAAGAACCTCGACCAGAGCAAGATCGGCGCCATCAACTCGACGTTCTCGGGCGGTGGCGGGTTGCAGCGTGACATCGCGGACCCCGGCGCCATCACGAAGACCTACAATGGCGACTTTTCGGAGGATCGGCGCCGGGTAGAGGACGCCATCTTCTCGCGCGTCGACCCGATGATGGAGCGCGACCGGGAAGCGCTGCGCACCCAACTCGTCAATCAGGGGATTGGCGTCGGCTCGGAAGCCTACGACCGCGAAATGGCGCGCTTTGGACAAGGCGTCACGGATGCGCGCATGCAAACGATCCTTGCCGGCGGCCAGGAACAGTCGCGCATGGTGGGCCTGGAGGCGGCAAGGGCCGCATTCGAGAACGCGGCGCAGAACCAGAATTACAGCCAGTTGATGGGCCGCGCGGACCTGAACAACTCCGCCTCGATGATGGACTTTCAGCAGGCCGCGGCGCGTGCTGCCTATGAGTTGCAGGCGCAGGGACAGGGCTACGACCAGCTCTATGGACAGGCCTTGCTCAACAATCAGGGCATCGCTCAGGACTACGGGCAGCGCATGGGCGCGGCACAGTTCGGGCAGGAGAACTTCCGGCTCGGGCTTGGCGCACAGGCGCAGGAGTATCAGCAGCTCTTCGACCGTGCGCAGTTCGCGAACGCGGCACAGGCGCAGCGTTTTGGCCAGAGCGCGTTCAACGTGCAGAACTACAACAACGCGCAGCAGCAGATGAACCAGAACTACAACAACGCCGCGCAGACGATGTACGGGAATTATCTCAATTCCGGGCAGGCGAACTTCGACAACGCAAACACGGCTTTCGGACAGGCTTTCAATGCCGAAATGGCGCGGGCGAATGCGCAGAACTCGAACCGGGCGTCGGCGCTTCAGGAGGCCTATGCGGCCCGCAATCAGCCGATCAACGAGATTGCCGCGCTGATGGGGCAAGCGGGCATTCAGCAGCCGAACTTCGTGTCCACGAACATCGGCGGGATACCGACAGTCGACGAGGCCGGCATCATCAACGATGCGTACCGCAATCGACTGGCGGCTGCACAAGCCGAAGCCGACTCATTCGGCAACATCTTCGGCGGCTTCGCCCGCATGGGCTCTTCCTTCCTCGGCACGCTGTAGCGGAGCAAAGACATGGCATTCGACCCTCGCGCATACGGCGCACAGGTGCAGTCCGCCAATCAGGCATATCGGGCGCGCACGGGCAACATGGCGCCGGCCCAGCCGCAACAGACGCTCGCCACGACACAGGTGCAGCCGACAAGCGCACTGGCGGCAAGCCTCGCTGGCTCGGGCAGGATGCGGCCGAACATGAACGGCGCCGTCACGCAGATGCCGGCCGGCTACAATGCCAGCCTCGGCCCTCAGGGCACGGCCTCACAGAAGAACCTGCTTGTCGGTTACGGCGGCGTGCCGATGTCCAACCCGGCCACGTTCCCAGCCTTCGGGCAGGGCTTCGGCGCCGCTTCTTTCGGGCAGGGAGGGCCACAGGGCGGTTCGGCGCTCACGGGCGGTGTGCCGAACGGGGGACTGTCTGCGAACGCCTACGGGCAGGGAAATGGCAGTGTGTTCCCAGGCATGTCGCCGAACCAGAACATGCAGGGGCCGGGCGCTCTCCCGACGCAGCCTTGGGTCGACTCTCCGTGGGCAAGGGCAAAGGCCGCTATCGGCCAGCCTCCTGTCACGCCGCCTGCCGCTCCTCCTCCGGCGCCGAGCTTCACGGGCGGCGGCGATTGGGCGCGGAACTTCTTCGGCTCTGGCATGGGCGGCCAGTACGGCAACGCAAACGGCATGGCGAAGCTCCAGGGCTGGGCCGTCACGAACCCGGAAGGCGTGCAGCGCATGCGCAACACCGGGCTCGTGCCTCCGGCAGATTTCTACACGCGCAATCGGTAGGAGCCTTAAATGGCCTATTCCTTCGACGCCACGCGCGGCGAGACGGCGGACGAAATCAAGCGCCGTCGCGCATGGGCACAGGCGCTACTCGATGGCGTCGGGACGGGAGGCGTCCCGACCACCGTGGGTGGCGGTATTGCCGAGATTGGCGACGCCATCGCCGGGCTTGTGGCGAAGAAGCGCAGCGACAAGATGGACAGGGAAGGCACCGCGGCGGCCATGAAGGCGGCCGGCGGCAATTCCTATATCCGCGACCTATTGCTGGGCAACGTGGGCGGCGGCGGGGCGGAAATCTCCGGCACTGGCGGCGCGAACACCTTGTCGGGGAGCGCCGGGCGCGATTCCTTTGCCAAGCCGTTCAAGACGAACGATCCGGTTGCGGAAGACCTCGCTCCGCACCAGAAGGCCTTTCTCAACTCGATTTCCGGTGGCGAGTCGGGCGGCTCCTACAATGTGCGCTATACGCCGCGCGGGCCTGCCTATTTCAACGACCTGTCCCGGCATCCGGGCATCATGGAGCCGGGGCCGCACGGGAAGACTTCGGCCTCGGGGCGCTACCAGTTCACGAAAACGACGTGGGACGGCATGGGCGGGGGCGACTTCTCGCCGGCCAACCAGGATCGTCGCGCCTGGCAACTGGCGCAGCGTGACTACGGCGCGCGCACGGGCCGCTCGCTCGATGCGGATTTGCAGGCGGGCGGGCTGACGCCGCAAATCATGCAGGCGCTCACGCCGACGTGGCAGGCCTTCAAGGGGAATCGCGCTCGCCACATTGCCACCTATCGCGACAGTCTCGGCCGGTTCTCGTCGAGTGCTGGCGCGGACAGCCTGCCGGGCGGCGAAGGCAACGACATGCTGATGGACGGCTGGGGCCAGCCTGACCCGAACCGGCCCGGCCACGGCATCAACACGCAGACCGGCGCGCCGTCATCCTTCTCCCAGCCCGACCCCGCGCGCTACGGGCCTCCGGTGGCTCCGAAAGGCGACAGGCTTCCCGACCCGAACGCCATGCCGCAGTTCAACCCGATGATGGCGCAAGGGCCTCTCGGGCCGCAGATGGCACCGCAGATGGCACAGGGCATGCCGCAGCAGCCTCCGGTGCCGCAGCCGCGCCCGCAGATGGCGCCTCCGGTAGACCCCATGCAGACGGCAGCCGTTCCCCAGCCCATGATGCGCCCGCGCGGCATCGTCTCTCCGCGCGCGGAAGACAACGGCTATGTCAGCGGACCCGGCGCGGCCATGCAGCAGCCCGGCGGACAGGGCGGCGGTCTTCTCGGGCGGCTTCTGTCGCGCCAGCCCATGCCACAGGGCGGACAGCCTGTCTCGGGCACTGGCGGGCAGGCCACGGCTCCCGGCGGCGGCGGCAACGATGAGCTGATGCAGATGTACGCGCTCATCGACAATCCGCTGCTCCCGGAGAGCTATCGCGCGGCTATCGTGGACGCAATCAAGCAGAAGCAGGAGCAGAACGATCCGGCCTACAAGGCAGACCTTGCCTACAAGGAAGCGCAGACGAAAAAGCTCCAGCAGGAAATGGCTGGCGGCGGCGCTCCGTCTCCCACCGCGGACATGCAGGAGTACCAGTACGCCGTGCAGACCGGCGCGTTCAAGGGCACCTTCACCGACTGGCAGACCAAGGGCGTCCGCGACCAGGATGTTGGTTTCTCCCGCGAACAGGGCCTCCGCAAGGAGTACACGGCATCGCCGGAGTACAAGCGCTTCGACGACGTACGCGCCTCCTACGAACGTGTGCGGGCCGGTGCGCAGCGTGACAGCGGTGCTGGCGACCTCAGCCTGATTTTCGGCTTCATGAAGATGCTGGACCCCGGCTCCGTGGTGCGCGAGGGCGAGTTCGCCAATGCCGAGAACACGGCCGGCGTTCCCGACCGCATCCGCAACCTCTACAATCGCGTGGTGTCCGGCGAGCGCCTGCAGCCCGGCCAGCGTCAGGAGTTCGTCTCCACGGCCGGCGACCTCTATTCGCAGGAAGCCACCCGTATCGGTTCGCTGAACGAGCGCTATACCGGCATCGCGAGCGGCTACCAGATTGACCCCAGCCGCGTCATCGTCACGCCGCAGCAATACGAACCGCTCAACCTTGGGCAGGCTGCGCCTTCGGTTGTCGGTGGCGTTTCGGACGCGAACCAGGATGGCATCGTTGACTATCGCGATTACTTCGGGAGGCGCTAGTGCCTAACATCCGCATGCCGGATGGCACGGTCGTTCGCTTCCCGGACGACATGCCTCCCGCGCAAATCCGTGACATGATCTCCACCAAGTTCCCGGAAGCCGGCAATCAGCCATCAACCGCTGCGGACGTGGTGAAGTCTGGTGCATCCGGGCTTGCGCGCGGCGCTGCGGATGTTGTCGGCCTTCCCGGCACGATTGGCGATGCCCTCGACGCTGGTGGCCAGTGGGCACTCCGCAAGGGCTACGAACTCGCGACCGGCAATGCACCTTCTCCACAGGGCGGCGCCGTCGAGCGTTTCTTTGCCGGCCCGACGCAGGAGATGCAGGACAAGTTCCGCTTCAATGGCGGAAAGTCACTCGTCTCGAGCGACACCGTGCGCGGTGCTCTCTCAGACGTGACAGGCGGCGCGACAGACTATCAGCCGCAGACCACGGCAGGCGAGTACGCACGAACCGCTGGCGAGTTCCTGCCTTCCGCAGCGGCGTTCGGCGGCATGTCACCATCGAACCTTGCCCGCTTCGGATTGCTCCCTGCCGTCACCAGCGAAGCCGCTGGACAGGCTACCAAGGGCACCAAGGCTGAACCATATGCACGGCTTGCCGGCGCTCTCGTCGGGCCTGCGCTGCCGTCTCTGGCCAAGCGCGCCATCTCTCCGATGCCCATTTCGCCGGAGCGGCAGAAGCTCGTTGACCTTCTCAAGGGCGAGGGCATCGACCTCACCGCCGGGCAAAAGACGGGTAGCAACGCACTGCGCTACGCCGAAAGCGAACTCGGTGGCGGCAAGTACGCCAACATGATGGAGAAGCAGGGCGAACAGTTCACGTCCGCTGCGCTGAAAAAGGCCGGCATCGTTGCCGATCGCGCATCGCCGGAAGTCATCGACAACGCATTCACCCGCATCGGAAAGCAGTTTGACGACCTGGCTGCCCGCAACACGCTGGTGCCCGATCAGCAGATGATAAACGACCTCGGAACGGTCGCGCGCGAGTACGGCTCAATGGTTCCCGAGTCCGCACGCGCTCCCATCGTCGAGAACATGCTGAACGATGTCACCAACGCGATGAAGTCGAAGGGCTACATCAGCGGCGAGGCATATCAGGCGGTGACCTCCAGGCTTGCCCGCGCCGCTCGGGGCACGCGCGACCCGGAACTCGGGGCAGCTCTCCGCGGCATCCGCGAAAGCCTCGACGACGCGATGGGCCGCAGCATCAATGCCACCAATCCCGGCGACATGGGCGCATGGCAGGAAGCCAGGACTCAGTATCGCAACATGCTGGTGCTGGAAAAGGCGGCCACAGGGGCGGGTGAGAACGCTGCGGCCGGGCTCATCTCGCCTTCCCAGCTTCGCAGCGCCACGGTGCAGCAGGGCAGGCGAGCCTATGCGCGTGGGCAGGGCGACTTTGCGGACCTCGCTAGGGCTGGCGAAGGCATCATGAAGCCGATGCCGCAGTCTGGTACGGCACCGCGTCAGGCGGCTCGCAGTCTCGGGACTGGTGCGCTCTCCATTCTCGGCGGTGGCGCAGGGGCTATGCATAGCCCGGAAGCGGCCATCGCCGGCATGCTCATCGGCGGTGGTGTTCCTGCTGCAGCAGGGCGCACACTGCTTTCGAAGCCCGTCAGGGCCTATCTCGGGAATCAGTTGGCGAAGGCCGAACCCATTGCCGATAAGCGCTATGCGGCGCCGCTGGCGGCTCTAATTCGGCAGCTTCTTGTCGGCTCGCAAGGCGCTTCTGTCGGGCAATAACAAACCCGTTGACGATGCCTGTGCCGTAATAGGCTAGCATTCCGGCCATAACCGTAGCTGCCAAGCCTTCTATGCCCCATTCGAAATAGATGTTGGCGACCAGGAAGCCGACAAAGATGACGCCTTGTAGAAGGTGCCAGCGGGTCAATAGCAGGTCACTCCGAGCCCAAGGTCAGGGCCGCAGGTAATCGTCCGGCGATAGGGGCGCCGGGCCGCATTCGCAGCCGCATACATGGCTGTCGTCTCGGCTCGTGTCTGCGCTTTGGCAGTGCGGCAAGCAACGTAAGCGTCGGTGCCAGGTCGCGCGCCGTAACTCTGGCACGTCGCATCATCTTGAGCCGCGCGCCGTTCTTCTCTGGCCGCCATACAACCGGCCAACATTAGCAAGCCCGCAAGTATCAGAAGTCTCCCCCGCATTCCCCCAAGGTAATGCGCTTCCCTGCATTTGAAAAGTGGAGAATGACATGCCGTACAGCGCGGATGTCTATGCCCTGCCGCCCGGCACCGCGGCGACGGCCAACGGTGTGGCCAGTTCGTCGCACAACAACAGCCGGTTCAACGACCTGGAAGCGGCACAGAACGCCGTCCGGCCTATCGTTGCCGGTGGCACGGGCGCCTCTACCGCATCAGGTGCTCGCACTGCGCTCGGCGCGGCCACCGAAACGGAAGTGCTCAAGAAGGCCACGCAGAACCAGGCGCTCACGGGCGGCGTTACCATCACGTCGCTCGCCCTCAATTCCGGCTCTGCCGTCACTACCGGCACGCTCACCCTCGATGTCGGGGACTGCCCGCTGCAGCACTACACGAACGGCGGGGCACACACGCTGGCTCCCGGCACTGTCACTGGCTCCTGCATCGTGGAAATCACGAACAACGGCTCGGCGGGCGCAATCACGACCTCCGGGTTCACCGTCGTCCGCGGCGACACCATGCTCACCACGAACGGCTACAAGTACGCCTGCACGGTGGTGGTGCTGAACTCCGGCTCTTCCATCCTCGATGTCGTGAAGCTGCAGGCCTGATGTTTCTCCCGGCTCCGCGTTTCACCGCACTGACGAACGTCCGCGTCATCGACAGCAAGCAAGGCTATGTCGCGGCGGGCGGCTCGGCCACCATCAACATGCCTGCGAACCGCTCCGACACGCTGGTGATTGCGTGGCTGGCCGGAAATGAAAATTCTGTCGACAGCGCACCGACAATTACCGGCTTTACATCAATCGAGAACGAAAGCCTCACGACGGACTTCCCGCGCTTTCGCCTGATGTACAAATACGGGCCGGGCGCGACCGCCATCCTGGACCCGAACAATACCCAGCAAAACGCCGCCTATATCCTCTGGTCTATTGCGAACGCTGAAGCGTCAATCAGCGGTTCGAACTCCAGCAAGGCGAACGATACGGTGGCGGGCGTTCCCGACCCGCCGTCTGTCACCACGTCCGCCGACAATTCGCTGGTGCTGGCCTTCGGCGCTGTCATGGAAATCACCGACGCTTCGGGCTGGACGGCTCCAACCGGCTATTCCGGGCTTCTAACGCAGTCTGCAAACGACAGTCTCGCGCAGAACTGCGTCGTCATGAGCGCCTGGAAAGTCGTCTCGACTGCTGGTGCGGAAAATCCCGGCACCTTCACGCACGCATCGGCCGCGAACGGCTGGGGCGCGGCAACCATCCGCATTGCGCCGGCATGAGGTAGGACATGGCTCTACCGTACCACACGCACAACTTCGAAGTCCCGGAGGCCAGCGCGGATGAGGTTTCCGCACGGCTCCAGGTGTCGAAGTTCATTACGCCGGACAAGCTGCCGGAAATCGTCGAGTACGACCCCACCGACTTCGTGCTCACCACGGACATCGGTGTTACGGTGCAGGCCTACGATGCGGACCTGACCGCATGGGCAGGCGTCAATCCGTCCAGTTACTCGACGACGGTGCAGATTGCCGCGGCCTACCAGCCGCTCGACACCGACCTTACGGCCATTGCCGCACTGTCCAGCGCAGCCGACAAGGTGCCATACGCCACTGGCGCAGGTACGTGGGCTCTGGCGGATTTTTCCGCAGCCGGGCGCGCGCTTGTGGACGATGCGGACGCGGCTGCGCAGCGCACGACGCTCGGGCTCGTTATCGGCACGAACGTCCAGGCTTACGACGCGGAACTCGCAGCACTAGCCGGGCTCACGTCTGCCGCAGACAAAGCGCCATACTTCACCGGCTCGGGGACGGCGGCGCTTGCGGACCTGACTTCCTTCGGCCGCAGCCTGATTGACGACGCCGACGCAGCCACGGCGCGCACCACCCTTGGCCTCACCATCGGCACGAACGTCCAGGCCTATGATGCCGAACTGGCGGCGCTGGCGGGCCTCACGAGCGCGGCTGACAGGGTTCCCTATTTCACCGGCTCGGGCACCGCTGCGCTCGCCACCTTCACTACGGCAGGACGCAATCTGGTTGACGACGCCGATGCATCGGCCATGCGCACCACTCTCGGGCTGGCGATCGGCACAAACGTTCAAGCCTACGACGCTGAGCTTGCGGCACTCGCTGGACTGACCTCCGCTGCTGACAAGATGCCATATTTCACCGGCTCTGGCACCGCGGCCACGGCCACCGTGACATCCTTCATGCGCACGGTGCTGGACGACACGGATGCGGCGACGGCGCTTTCCACGCTTACCGTCACCGGCAAGCAAGGGCTCTGGATACCGGCATCGGCCATGAAAACCCGCACCACGAACGGCGCGGCGGCCGGCACCACGGAAATGGCAACGAACAAGAATATGTTCGTGACGCTCGATTTTGACACCACCACGCAAGAGTTTGCGCAGTTCGCCATCCGCATGCCGAAGCAATGGAACGAAAGCACCGTCACGTTCGCTCCGGTCTGGTCGCACGCCTCCACTACCACGAACTTTGGCGTGGTGTTTGGACTGGCCGGCGTGGCGATTTCGAATGACGACGCTGGCGACGTGGCTTTCGGCACCGCGCAGACTTCGACGGATACCGGCGGCACCACGAATGACATTTACGAGGGGCCGGAAAGCTCGGCAATCACCATCGCGGGCAGCCCGGCGGCGGGCGATTTCGTGATGTTTCAGATTGCACGCAACCCATCGGACGGTTCCGACACGATGGCGATCGACGCTCGCCTGCACGGGATCGTGCTCTTCATCACCACAGATGCCGGGAATGACGCATGATCCGGGCCATAGTCTTTAACGGCGAAGTCGTCCGCTACGTTGACGACAACCCGTCACCGGGCGACCTCACGAAACCGCACCCGTCGAAGCCTCACGTCCTGCCCGTCGAGCGCGACCAGCCGGCTTTTGACCCGGTAAGTCAGGTGCTCGAACCGCGTGTCGTCACCGTGCACAAGGACCGCGTGGTGTGGCTCGACCCGGTGCGCGACAAGACGCCCGAGGAAGTGGCCAAAATGGTGGCCGGCAAAGTGCTTGACATCAAGGCCGAAGCGCAGCGCCGCATCCTGGCAATCATGCCGGCATATCGGCAGACGAACTGGCTCGCCCTCAAGGCCGAAATGGACCTCCGCTACGGGGCACCCGCGAACTGGCCGGCGGAAGTCCAGCAGGGCATCGCCGCGGTCATGAAGCAGTGGGAGGACATCAAGGCCATCCGCACCCGCAGCGACGAACTGGAGGCTCAGGTGGGCGCGCTGACGGACCCGCACGAGATTGACGCCTTCGACGTGTCCAAGGGTTGGGAATAGCCCATGCTGTTGCAGGCGAAGGTTGGCGGCGGGCTGCTGGGTGGCGAAGCCGGTGGGAAGGCGCTTTATTATGTCAACCGCTACACCATCACCACCAATACCACGACCTACACGTTTTCCTCGTGCGACCTTGGAACGCCTTCCGACGATCGGCGCGTCATTGTCGCAGCGCATATGTATGGCAGCACAGGCCGCACGCTGACTTCGGCCACCATCAACGGCGTGTCGGCGACCGAACTCACGACCGATTCCATAAACACCGCAAACACCGTCTTGATTATCGCGAATGTCCCGACCGGTTCGACCGGCGACATTGTGCTTACATGGTCATCTGGCTGCGCCGGGTCGGCGGTTACGGTCTGGTATGCAACCGGGCTCACCAGCGACACGCCAGTGGATGCCAGTAGAGGCAGCGGCTCGTCGCCGACTTCTACATCCGCTCTAACCACAGTCGCGGGAGGATTCATCGCCGCTGCAGCCACATGCCGATATAACAGCGGCACAACGCGCACTCATTCGTGGACGAATGCCACGGAAATTGGTGACCGTGAATTTGAGAATACCGGCACGGATGGCGTCTCGATTTCGGCCGCATATGTCAATCCAACGGACGGGTCGAGCATAACACTTACCGACACGTTAAGCGTTGCCGGTTCCGTTGTCGTTGTTGCCGCAACCTTCTAAATCCAACGGAGAAATAACCATGTCAGAAGCAACCATACTCGCCACCGCCGCCGAGCTCATCCGCGCGGCCTATACCCCGCTCTACCGCAATCGCGTCCGCGATTTCCCGACCTCGTTGCGCGATGAACTCTCCCGCCTTGCGGGCGCCGTGAAGGTGGGCAACGCGCCGATCGTCAACGACATGAAGACCTGGCTCGAAGACGGCTGGAAGCTCTACAAGGCCGCGTCTCTCGGGCTGCAGTCCGCTGCGGAGCGCGGGAAGATGAAGGGGCCGCTCGAAGACCAGGTGTTCATCGCGAACAAGTCGCTGTGCACCGAAGTGCAGAAGGCGTTCATCAACACGATTGCGCCGGCCGCTCGTGAGCTTCTAGCGCTCGGCGCTTCCGTCCCGATGAGCAAGGACGTGAGGGACTATCTCACCAAATGAACCGCGCGGCATTCTATGCACACCTCCGCTCGGCCAAATCAAAGGCCTTCGGAAAGTCGCTCTCACCGAAGCAGGTAGGCGGCACGGAAATCCTGCTCGACGAAGCCCAGCGCCGCGGTGTCGGGATTTTCGCACTCGCCTACATCCTCGGCACCACCTACCACGAGACGGCCCACACCATGCAGCCCATTGCCGAGTACGGAAAGGGCAAGGGCCGCCCCTACGGGAAGCCGTCCGGCCCGTACAACCAGGCTTACTACGGGCGCGGCTTCGTCCAGCTCACATGGCTTGAAAACTACGTGAAGGCCGGGGCCATCCTTCGCCTGCCGCTCGCTGAGCATCCCGAACTGGCAATGGAGCCGAAGACCGCCGCGCTCATTCTATTCCAGGGCATGGCGGAAGGCTGGTTCACCGGCAAGCGCCTGTCTGACTACATCGACCCGCCGCACGTCGATTACGTCGGCGCAAGGCGGATCGTGAACGGCACGGACAGGGCAGACCGTATCGCAGCCTATGCCGTGTCGTTTGAATCTGCGCTGCGGTCTGCCGGGTATCTCGGGCCGGCTCCGAAGCCGAAGCCGGCAATCCCGGAAAGTCAACCGGCAAAACCGGCAGTGCCGAATTTGCCGAATTTGCCGAATGTGCAGCCGGCCAAGCGCGGCTTTCTATCCGGCGTCGTCGATGTGCTGCTCGTGCTGTTCAGGGGGTGGCGATGAGGCGCGTTTCCTAATGGCGTCTCTTGCCCATCGAAGTTCCTCCTCATTCGGCTCGCGGACGCGCCCCGCAAGAAGCGAAACGAACTGCCTTTTGAGCGCGGCAACCTCGGTTTCGAGGTCCAAAACGCGCTGGATAAGTTCGCTCGCAAGCAAAGCAAAACCTCCATCAAACCTTTGAAAACCCTAGCATTTCTGCTATAGAAAGGCAACGCAAATGCGCCGTTTCTACCGCCGCGCCCGCAAGGCGTTCATGCCGTCGTTTGTCGCGCTCGCCGCCGTTGCCTTGCTCGTGTTCCTCCACCGTGAGGGCATCGACACCGGAGCGCTCCAGACCATCGTAATTACGCTCCTGACAGGCGCCTTTTCCTCGCTCGGCGTCTACCGCGTTTCCAACGAAAGGGACGAAGAATGACCGACCGCAAGCCCTGGCACTGCCCCTCCTGCAACGCCTACCACGGCCCGCACGTCGATACGTGCCCGAACCCGCGAAAGCTCGCTTTTCAGGCCGTCAACGAGCAGCCGAGCTACCTCAATGGCTTCAGCCAAGCTCAGACTGCCGCGGCATCGCACTTCCATGACTTCACCGTCACCGGAGTGCAGGGATGATGGAACTCCTCCTCGGCCTTCTCCCGACGCTCTGGCCGTACATCCTCGGGGCCATCGGGCTCGTGGCGACGTTCTTCTATGCCCGGCATGGCGGGGCGGCATCCGAACGGGCCAAGCAGGACAAGGCCCGTCTCCGGGCTGCGCAAGAGCGCCTGGAAATGGATCGCGAGGCCACCACGTTCGAACGCGAGGCCGCTGCCCTCTCCGATGAGCAGGCGAAGAAGGAGGGCATGGCATGGGCAAGAAAGCCCTGATCCTCGGATGCCTCCTGCTGGCCGGCTGTCTCGGCACGCGGACGCCTATCGACGATCCCAAGCAGTTCTGGTGCGACACGCATTCGCCGCGGCGCGACGCCACTGATACCACGCCGCGCGCGGAGCTTGACGAAATCAACGCCACGAACCGCAAGGGCGCCGCATGGTGCGGTTGGAAGCCATGACCCGCGTCTGGATTGCCATCGCCTTCCTCATCGCCCTGTGCCTCGCAATGGCATGGCACACCATGCCGGCAAAGGCGCAGCCGAACTGCCAGCCCGAGCGCGCCATGCTCACATGGCTCCGTGACCTGTTCGGAGAGTTCATCCAGCTCACCGGCCACGCAAAGGCAAACCGCCTCATCATCACTGCGAATCCTCGTGACGGCACATGGTCCGCCATCACGATCGATCCGTCCGGGAATGCATGCATCGTCATGTCCGGCACTAGCCTTCAACTGAACCAAGGGACTTAGGCAATGCAGATCACCGGCGAACTCGTCACGCTCTTCGTCATCATCCTGACTGCCATTGCCGGCGTATGGTACAAGGTTGAACTGAAAATCGACGCGGCGAAGGACAAGGCAGAGGCGGCGGCTGCTGAACTCGCCTTGTACAAGACGCACATTGCGGAGAACTACATCACCAAATCCGGCTTGCGTGAGTTCCGCGACGAAATCATGCACGGCATCCGTGAAGTGAAGGGCGACCTCGACCACATCACGGATAGGCAGATCGGAAGAGCGACGTGTAGGGAAAG
>ERZ650303.223-NODE-223-length-16999-cov-8.171152_pt1 | contig 16999 bp, 16 predicted proteins | sample MGYA00376239_ERZ650303 | MGnify/ENA primary metagenome ERZ650303 (study PRJEB26733, sample SAMN07839262) | wastewater metagenome | biome: small river; feature: stream; material: water | place: USA: North Carolina | collected 2016-04-05 ... | reverse complement strand
GTGTAAACGCTTTGGAATGCGAATCCTTGTGGTGGATTGAGGCGGTGGTAATACGTTTCTTCTAGCGCAGTTTCTGTCTCTGATGCAGCGTCATGCTTATGAGGTGGATAGCTCGATGAATTACCCGATGGCGTCACAACCTCGACAACCAATAGGCCTTCCGCATCTTCAGACTCCGGCAAGATATCGCAGACATAGCGTGTGTTGCTGCCTTGTCCGCGCACACTGCGTTTCATTTGAGAAGGTTGAATGACGCGAGTGCTAAACCGACCAATAGCTGGCGCAGAACTCAGACCAACTTCTACACTTCCTCGTGCCACGACTTTTACAGATTGATTTGGCGGCACGTACACGGCAAATGGAGACTCATTTTCAAATACAGAGCGACGAGAACCCAAGTTCAAAAATGATTGTTCTCCTACCTGTACATCAGCATATCCAGATAACAAAGTAATGCACCATTCACGATCACCGGTTTCAAAGCACTCTTGCGAACCGTCAAGCAAGACGAGTGCTTTAAAGCCTACATGCGACCACCCTGCAGAACTTGGCGTCACATCTGCGATAACGGGTCCCGGCTGAGCTTTGATCAACAACGTCATTAGTTGCCTCCTTTAGGCCCGGCAAAGCAAGCTCTAGTTGAACGCCAACCAGCGATCAAACTGCGGAAATTTGAAGCGACGCGTTTACAAAATTCTGAATCGTCAACTTCACCTTTGAACCACGCAAGACTCGGTTCTGCCCAAACAGATCGACCAATCATGAAGCCTTTCACAATTGAACTGCGAGCCTGAGCAAAGCCCTTCAAAAGTTGATCCATCGGTTGGTTTAGGCCCAAAATCACAGCGCCACGACACCAGGGGTCTCGTTCTTGCACCAGTGCATCTAACGCGTCCCATTGCTCAGAGGACATCACACCAAGTTTCCACCACTCAGGCTTCAAACCTATGTCGTAGAGATGTTGAACAACAGCAACCGAAGATTCGCCTTGGTCATCAGAGGCCAAACGATCCGGCGGTGGGATGACCTCAAGCAGTAACTCGTGTCCACTTAAACGCGTAGCCTCCCAAACAATCTGAAGCTGTCGGTCTTGCTCTTCACGCAGCGCCAGGGGATCGTTCGGATGATAAAAAACCAAACACTTAACCACTTGCTCGCGCGGCCAGGAGCGTAAATGAGAGCCCAAGGAATTCATCTGATCAAAACGTAACGGGCGTGAACCAGGTAGCTCAATCGGGCGACCAACCCACCAGCCACGGCCAGTCGCATCATGCAATGCAGCTTCACCTAAACGACCATCAATAAGAACACCCACTTTTCCTCGGCAATCGTCCTCTTGCTCAATAGTTTTCACAACCTCGTTGATTAAAACCTTCAGCTTTGAAATTCGAGAAATATCTACCCCGCACTCAATCGCCATGGCTTCAAATTGCGAACGATGGTCATACGCAAGAACATAAAGTTCAGGCCATTTCGGGCGATGAGCAGAAACACGATGAAGATGCGACAACATGGAATCTTGGTCAGGTTTAGTGTGACGATTACCTGAAAACCAATGTGCCAACTCTGCGGGGGTTGGCATAGCGGGCGCACACCCATGACGGGACACAACGATTGCCCCGCAAGCATTTGCAATTACTGCGGAGTCTCGCCAACCCTTACCGCTGAGCAGGCCAGTAAGCAGTCCCGAAGCGAATGCGTCCCCAGCACCGAGTACGTTCAGCACCTCAACTTGCTCACCCAAGACAGTCAAGGCATCGTCTAAGTGGCTAGGTATAGCCCCGTCAATCACCGTACATCCAAGCGGTCCACGTTTGACAACAAAGACGGCTTTCGTAATTTCCCGAGCTCGACGCAATGACCCCATGATGTCATCTTCGACACCCCCCGCAATCATCCACTCCTCCTCCGTGCCAATGATGAGTTCAAAAGATGGCAACTCAATCTGGAGCTTCTGACTAACGCTAGAACTGCTGATGTATCGAGTTTCACCATCACCACGAGAAGTCAAGCCCCAGAGCACTGGACGATAGTCAATATCCAGCACCCGAATCACACCATGCTGTCCCGCCACATCAAGTGCACGCCGCGATGCAGCAAGAACATCTGGCGCACTGAGGTGAGTACCTGTGATTAGCAACGATCGACAGCCCGATAAAAACGCATCATCCATCGCGTTGGCATCTAGCGCCATATCTGCACAATTTTCTCGAGCAAACAACAAAGGAAATGTGTGCTGATCTTTTAATCCCAGAAGCACCATTCCAGTAAGTCGCGCAGGATCAATCTGGACTTGAGTTACGTCACATCCTTCTTGACGAAGGACATCTAACAAAAAACGGCCATTTTGCTCATCGCCGACTCTGGAGATCATGGCGGATCGCATGCCCAGCCTTGCCGTACCAAATGCGATGTTTCCAGAGGACCCTCCTAAGTACTTCGAAAAACTGTTGGCAGACTCAAGGCTGCACCCGACTTGATCTGCATACAAATCAACTGCAAGCCGCCCCAAACAAGCGATATCTATAGGGCGATTTGAGGCAAAGGGAAGCGTTGAATTCATATGCGCTGAACTTAAGTCTGTGGAACACATTTGTTTTGTTGAGCGGATGATATACGAGTTTTCGAATTATTTTTCTTTTTTTATTTTTTCAGAATTATTTTTTCATTTCAAACAGGGCAACTCCATTTGTTGCTGATAATCCAACGTACTTTTAATCCGTTCGCCTCCTATGTCATACACAAACGCCGATGACTTCATCGAAGCAGTCAAAGCCGACTTCAGCAAACTTAGCAAGCAACTCAAAACAATTGCTAGGCATGTAGAGCTGAACCGTGAGCGACTGGCACTTGATGGGATTCAAGAAGTAGCTAACCAGTGTGGCGTCCAACCATCAGCCGTCATACGTTTTGCGAAACACTTTGGTTTTTCTGGGTACTCTGAGATGCAAACCCTTTTTAGGGCTCGCGCAGAACAACAACTGGCACCCAACGGTGATTACCACCACCGACTAAGAGATGCCATCCGAACCCAAGTTGATCCTCTATCGGCCACGGGCATCGCACGCGAAATTATCAGTAGCAGCATCACAAGTCTTGAAGCACTGCGAGACAAAGTCATAGACAGTCGCTTCGAAGAAGCTGTAAACATTCTTGTGAAAGCTAAAAGTCTGTGGATCTCTGCATCAAGAAGGTCTTTCCCTGTTGGTGCCTATCTGACCTACTCGTTTCAACACACAGAACGCCCCATTCACTGGCTCAATGGCGTGGGACACATGCAACTTGGACAAGCGAGGGCTTTCAAAAAAGGAGATGTATTGCTCGCCGTCTCATTTGAGCCTTATGCGAATGAAACCTTGCAGATCATCAAGATCGCCAAAGATCGAGGTGCCAGAGTGATTGTGATTAGTGACAGTCTCATTAGTCCATTGGCAGAGCATGCTGACATCATCCTCCCGGTGCAGGATGGCACGACCTTTGGATTTCGCTCACTGACGAGTACGCTGGCCTTAGCTCAGTCACTATTTCTTGCTGTGGCGTATCGCTTAGAACTGGCCTATCCAGCGATGGAAGACAAGCTCTAAAACTTTTAGTACATCAATGAGCGTATCGCTTCGCTCTATAAGAATGTGTAGAGATTTGGGTAATGCCACATTTCACGCCATCAGGACTGCATACTTATATCTAGATGCTGAGGCGCAAAAAATTCATAAAGAATGGTTGCCAAAAATCAAGGGCAAACCCTAGATTGCAATAATTGGTTTGTGTACTTACAATAATAGTAAGTACACATTCTTTATCGGTCATAAGTCGATATTCGCTTCATACAAGCGAAATTGTGGACACCATGCAAAAGCCTCCTTTCCATCTTGTCACCATCGATGAATCAGGCGACTTCATAGGTCATTAATCATTCTCTAAATCATGAACAACTCTATTGAAAAAGACACGGATACCGAAGCACGCCGCATGAAGACGGTGTGGTGGATTCTTTGCCTAGCTACCTTTGGTTTAATTTTTGATGGCTACGACCTCGTCGTCTACGGTGCAGTCGTATCTACATTTTTACGAGACGCATCACACATTGGCACGGTCACTCCACCTATTGCAGGTGCACTTGGTAGTTACGCACTTTTTGGTGTTGCTGTGGGTGCATTGCTAGCAGGGTCAGTGGGCGACATCATTGGTCGACGCAAAGTCATGCTGACATCCTATGCATGGTTCTCCATTGGCATGGCGCTCACGGCGACTAGCTCCGATACGCAATTCTTTGGATGGATGCGATTCATCACTGGCTTGGGCATTGGCTCACTTGTCGCAACGACTGCGGCCTTAGTGGCTGAATATGCGCCAAAGGACAAAAAAAATCTTTTCATTGCCATCTGTAACGGCGGCATTCCTTTGGGCAGTATGTTGTCTGCTTTGTTGGCAATGATGTTTATAGAACACATTGGATGGCGTGGCATGTTCTGGATTGGCGCACTACCCATCGTCACGCTTTTACCTTTGGCATATTTCAATATGCCCGAGTCAGTTGCCTGGTTGGCGTCAAGGGGTCGCATCGAGGAAGCACGAGAACTTGCAAATCGCATTGGTGTCGATTTACCAGAGTCACATCAAACACATGCGGCAGTTGATCAGCCTCGACATGACGCCCATCGCAGCGGATTCGCAGGCCTGTTCAGTGCTTACTATTTGCTGCCTACCCTGATTCTTGGATGCATGAGTGCGACGGGATTGCTGCTGGTTTACTCGCTCAACACATGGTTGCCTGAATTAATGCTGCGCGCCGGCTACAACACAAAAGGTTCTCTTGCATTCCTAGCTGTTTTGAACGGTGGCTCGCTGTTTGGTGCGCTTGCTGCTTCTCGCATTGCTGACAGACTTGGTCCTAAACCTGTTGTTGCGGCTAGCTTTGCAACAGGTGCAATTGCGTTGGTTCTCCTCACCTTTAATTTTCCACTCGCAGCACTGCTAGGCGTTGTTGCCATCGTTGGTTTGGGCACCAGCGGAACGCAAACACTGATCTACGGTTTCGTAGCCAATTACTACAGAACCAACGTGCGTGCATCAGGCGTAGCTTGGTGTGCAGGTTTTGGTCGCTTAGGTGGTATTGGTGGTCCGATGTTGGGCAGCTTTTTGATCACATCAGGTCTTCCCCTCGACTCGATTTTTCACATCTTGGCAGCCATTGCCGTCGTAGGTGTCTTGCTGACGTTGCTAGTCCCTCTTGCCCGCAGCGCTTTCAAAATCACTTAATCAAACAAAGCAGACACTCTAGGCCTTAAAAAGGCCTGACTCAGGTCTCTATCTAAGGTTGTACTTATTTGCAAGAATTGTCGACCTTAGCGAAGGCTTAGAAACTGCACGTCATGTGATCTCTGCGCCCGTGCGCCTCTTTGACCATGACAGTCACCCCCAACTTGAAAACGCAGGCCAACGCACAAAGCGGTGTTTCAGCCATCGAAATGGCGCTGCTGCTGCCGCTGTTGATGCTCATGCTCGATGCTGTGCTGGAGTTTGGACTGATCCTGCACAACAAATCGGTGCTCACCAGCGCGGCAAATATGGCTGCACGTGCAGGCATTGTGCAAACCAGTCCTAAGCTCAGCAACGCACAAATCTCCACCATCGCGACCCAGTACTGCACTAACCGGTTGATGGCGTGGGGAACTCCCGAAGTGCCCAACATCACAGTGGTTCAGGCAGCTGATCCGAGCTATCCCAATCCCTTGCAAGTCACGGTACGTTACACCGTCAAAGGCTTGTTTGTGGGCGGCTTGCTTGCCGCCTTTCAAACAAACCCCGAGCTCAGCGCAACCACCGTGATGTACAACGAATGAAGCCATCTTCTCAAAAAGGTGCCGTCACCATTTTGGTGGCTTTGTTGCTCCCCACTTTGATGGGCCTGATGGCCTTGGCCATTGACATAGGCTTTGTGCTCGTCAAGCGCAACCAAATGCAAGTGGCGGCCGATTCAGCGGCTTTGCTGGCGGCCAATGCCAGACAACACGGTGAAGACATCAACATTGCCACTGATTTGGCCTACATGGCGACAGCTGCAAACGGATTTCATGACCAAGTGGATAACGTTGCTGTCACTGTCACCATTCCGCCAGGCGGCAGTCAGAGCTTTGCATCTGACACACACTATGTACGCGCCACCCTCACACAGCCTGTTGACTCTTTTTTGGCGTGGATATTTGGTGTCACACAAACTACCACATCCGCTACAGCCATTGCAGGCCCCTCGGGTGGTGGCAATCCATGCCTGCTGACATTGGGCACCACGGGCTCTGGGGCTTTGAGCGTGGTGGGCAACAGTGTGGTCACGGCCAGCACGTGTGGCATTTACATCAACTCCAACAACCCATCCGCATTGCAGCTCACGGGCAACGCCACAGTCACTGCACGTACCATCCAAGTGGTCGGTGGCTATTCCGCTACGGGAAACGTCAACGTCAGCAGCATCACCACAGGAGCTGAAGCAACCACCGACCCTTTCGCAAATTTGCCCATGCCAGCCTTCAGTGGTTGCAACTTCACAAATTACACCAATTCAGGCAACGGTAGTTTGACGCTGATGCCAGGTACCTATTGCGGTGGCATGAACATCAGCGGCAACCATGCGGTCACGTTCAGTCCGGGCTTGTATGTGTTGTACGGAGGAGGAATCAACTTCTCGGGCAATATCGCGCCGATCACAGGCAATGGCGTGACGTTTTATAACTCTGGCAACGGCAGTAGCTACCCTTACCAAAGTTTAAATTTTGGCAGCAACGTGTCGCTGAATTTAAGCGCTCCCACCTCTGGAACTTATGCCGGCATGCTGATCATGCAAGACCCACTGAACACACAAGCTGCCACGGTCATCGGCAACACGGGAACCACCCTCGCCGGCAATTTGTATTTCCCAAAAAATGCACTCACCCTCAACGGCAACACGGGCACCGACATTCCTATCGGCTCGGTCGTGTCACAAAAAATCAGCGTGACAGGCAACACGCGATTCAGCATGACCAACATCTATGGTGGCTCAGGCACTGGCGCAGCACGCAGCGGTTTGTACCAATAGTGTTGGGCTTATTCGTTCATACCCAAAGCGCGAGACGATAGGTCAATGGGCGCGTTCACCGCGCTCAATACCGAGGCAATTAACAGGCTGCGGTAGGTGTAAGACACGGTGACTTCTAAAGGCGTTTGAAAGCTAGGGTCCGCGGTTTGATTCACGACAACGGTCGGCGTGCTGGACGCCCCAAACGACAACAGGTAGTTGCTGCAGTAGCTGAGCGCCACGTTAGAAATTTCTTCGTTGCTCAGCTTAGGCGTTCGAAGCACCACCCCTGCACGCACCGCCTCACGTGCTGCATGGGTGATCACCGCCTTGTCATACATCACCAAGCTGAACTCAACGATGCCATCCACCGCCAAGAGCAGGAGCGGTAAAACAAGCGCAAATTCGACAGCAGTGGTTCCACGCTGCTTAAAACGCATGACACAACCGACGGTAAGTACTGGGGGTAATACCACGGTGATCTCGAAAAAAACGAGAAAAATTTCCCGGCGTAGAAAACCCCAGCTCCATAGCCATGGATGTCATGTTTTCCTCACGCGCGTTCAACCGCGTCAACGCTTCCTCCACACGCATGGCATTCCAAAAAACCAAAGGTGAAGTTCCCAGCTGTCTGTTGAATAACTCAAAAAATCGACTGCGAGACAAACCCACCACTTCGGCCACCTCTTCCACAACCTGAGGATTAGCCAAGTTATCTTGCATATGCGCAATCGCTACGCGTAAGCGGTAATCGATCATGCGACGACGCAAGGGCATAGCTTTGAGCTGTTCAGGTGTCATCGCAGAGCAAATCGTTTCAGAAACCAAGGACACCACATCAGCCTCAAGGCATAACAACTGCTCACGCGAAGGTGACACCATATCTCTGAGCAACTGCGAACACAGGGTTCGCACTCTAGGTGTGATACCGATGTGGGGATGTGGCAGCACCATCGAGTGCGCGAGTGCGCTGCATTGCGCGTCAAGCCACGCGTCGTAGAGATACACATTCAAAACAACGGCGGGTTGCCTCGGGTCATCTAAACGCAGATCATGCGAAGCGTGGCTGTTCACCCCCAGCGCCATGTCTGGCCCGAGCTGTACCGACTGTGACCCGACACGTGCATGTGCCATACCACCACCCAACCAAAACGCAAATTGGGTGTAAGGGTGAGCATGAGTCACCAAATTGTGATTGTGCTCGACCACTTCAACACGACCATAGTCACCTTCAGCTACTGCAAAAAAATCGTCCATAAATACCTCTTGTCAGTGCAATGTCGCAGATTGATTTGCAACGTTCCGTGCGCTAAAAAACAGAAACCCACTTTCTATAAATCACGCGACGAAAAGAACAAAAACAAGACTCGTTGATAAGCACAGGCACAAGCAAGCACTTAAATTTCAGTCGCCTCCTGTGCAATTTCGCACGTAACTTTGAAAGGGCAATCATGAACACATTGAAACAACTCGCAGGTAATTTTTTATCGAGCGAAGACGGTGCAACCGCCATTGAGTATGGTTTGTTAGCCGCTCTGATTTCTGTCGTCATCATCACTGCAGCCACGGCTGTAGGTACCAACCTGACGGCTATCTTCACGGCGATTTCAACCAAGCTTGTTGCGGCAAAACCGGTTTAAGAGAACATTGCCATGGGGCCACTTGCGTGCACGCTGCTGCTGCTATCAGCGGTGTGGTGGGATGTCAAAACCCACCGTATTCCGAACCAACTGGTGCTGTTGGGTTTGTTGATGGGTTTGATCTCGTCGCTCTTGCCCACGGGCATAGGTTGGCAAGACGCAGCATTGGGCAGTTTTGCAGGACTCGTGGCCTTTTTGCCCCTGTATTTGCTGCGCATCTTGGGGGCTGGCGATGTCAAGCTGTTGGCCGCAGTAGGTGCATTTGTGGGTTACCCAGGCGTGCTGACTGTGGCTCTGCTGACAGGTTTAGCAGGTGGCGTGTTGGCTTTGTTACTGGCCATCCGCCACCATCAACTGAACCAAATGTGGCAACAAACAAAGCAAGGCCTGGTTGGCTTTGTGATGCAAATCGCCAGCGGAGGGAGACCACGCCAATGGGTGATGGTGGTGGGCCCACACCGACTGCCCTATGCCTTGGCCATCGCACTCGGCACGTTGAGTTATGTGTATTTAAAAAACTAAAGGTCAGTACATGCGAAAACTAAGACCCGCGCTACTCATCGCCATGTCGCTTGCTTTTGGCGCGATGGCCGTTGTGATTGCCCTGAACTGGATTACCCAGCATAGCGAAATGGCCAGCACCCGCGTGGTGGTGGCTTCGCGTGACCTAGGGCTTGGCACACAGCTGCGCGAAGACATGCTGGAAGTCATTGACTGGCCAGTCACGAGTGCGCTGAAAGGACAAATTGCAGAACCCAAAGACATTTACCAACGTGTCATCAACACCGCCATCGCACACGGCGAACCGGTGTTGAGCAGCAAGCTTGCAGCGTTGGGTGAAAAAGGTGGCTTGTCTGCGATGTTGCACGAAGGCACAAGGGCGGTGACGGTGAAGGTCAACGAAATTGTGGGGGTGGCAGGCTTTGCCTTACCTGGCAACTACGTCGACGTCATGGTCAATGCCACAGACAAAAGTGGTCAAGTCATTTCCAAAATCGTGCTTGAACGGATCTTGGTGTTGGCCTTGGCGCAAGACGCCTCGACCAGCGAAACAAAACCCCGCGTCGTCAACTCCGTAACGCTCGAAGTCATGCCTGCGGAGGCTGAAAAAATTGATCTGGCACGCAGCATTGGTTCGCTCTCACTGGTGTTGCGCAGTCAAGTCGACAAGGGGTCCATCAATACCACGGGTTCCAGCATGGACGATTTGTTCAAACCTTCCTCGCCCAAAACAACGAGCTCTGTGCACCTGACCAACGTGCGTGCGAGCGACAGACCAGAAATCATCCGTGGCGCAGTCAAAACTTTAAATTAAATACACATGCAAGCACTCCCTATAAAAAAAATCGCTCTGGCTTGCTGGATCTACACCTTGGCATTCAACACCCCCACATGGGCGCTTGAAAACATCCCACTGATGCAATTGGCATCAGGCAAGTCAACCGTGATCACATTGCCTGCCAACACCACACGCCTGTCAGTCGGCAACCCCGAGGTAGCCGATGTGATGCTCATCAATCCACGCGAAGTCTATGTGCTTGGCAAAAAATCAGGCAATACCAATCTGACGATGTGGACCAAAGGCGGCACCACCAGTGTGATGGACTTGTCTGTCGGTGTCGACGTGCAAGCCCTGCGTGCCAGCATGCGAGAGCTGGTGCCAAATGAAAAAAATGTACGCGTCGATGCCCTAGGCGACACCTTGGTGGTGAGCGGCACGGTGAGTGACCCGATGCGTTTGCAACGCTTGGTGTCTTTGGCTGAAGTCTTCAGCAACGGCAAAAAGGTCATCAACTTGTTGCACCTAGAAGGCTCTCAACAAGTGATGCTGGAGGTCAAAGTGGCAGAGGTGTCTAAAACCTTGCTGGACGAGCTGGGGTTTGAGTTCAATGGCACACGGACCAGTGGCGGGACGACCTACAGTTTGTTGTCCTCGCTCTTAATCACAGGCACCGGCTCCGCGTCAGCCAGCAACAGCAGCACGTCCATCAAGCTGGATGCTGAAATCAAAAAAGGGTTGGTCAAAATTTTGGCCGAACCCACCATCACAGCAATCAGCGGACAAGAGGGCTCGTTCTTAGCGGGCGGGAAAATTTTCATCCCCGTGCCTCAGTCCAGCAGCGGAGGTGCAACCACCATCGTCTTGGAAGAACGTGAGTTTGGTGTAGGTCTCAAATTCACCCCCACCGTGCTAGGCGATGGCTTGATCAACTTGCGGGTCACACCGGAAGTATCCGAGTTGTCACAAGCGGGCACAGCCGTCACCACCTCCACAGGCCAAGTCAGTGTGCTGCCCTCGATCACCACACGTCGGGCATCCACCACCGTGCAACTGCGTGATGGCGAGAGCTTTGCGATTGGTGGCTTGATCAAAAACAACGTCACAGAAGCCGTCAAAGCTTTCCCAATTTTGGGCGAATTGCCGGTGCTGGGCGTGCTATTTCGCAGCAGCGCGTTTCAAGCGGAACGCACCGAGTTGGTGTTTGTGGTGACGCCACATTTGGCCAAACCCAGCATCAAAGACTTACCTTTACCCACGGACAACTTTATTGAACCCACACGCGGCGAACTCCATTGGCAAGGTCGCTTAGAAGGCGAAGCATCCAACGAACAGTCTAGAAAGTAACAACCATGCGTTTGATTTACCTGCTCAGTACCTGCGCTGTGATGTTTGTGTCCGCTTGCAGCCACTATCCGTCCGCCATTGACGAACAATTTGGCCAATCGCAACGCAAGACCGTAGACCTGCAAACGGTCAACCCGGATGCACCATTGGCGACCAGCACCTTGGCTCCAAGCGATGGTCAATCGACCAAAGCAGCGGTGGATAGATATCAAAAATCGTTCGAAGTTTTACCGCCAACCAGCAATGTGTTCAACATTGGCGTAGGCAGTGGCATGACAGGTGCCACACGATGAAAATTGTTCTAATTTATGAGGATGCACAGCAATTGGCATCGGTGCAACAGAGCGTGCAAGCCGAAGGTTATGAGTTGACCGATATCTTGCAACGCACAGCCGATACGACATTGCAAAGCCTGATCGACAAAATTCAAACCGATGTATTGATCGTCGACTGCACAGGCCCGCAAAGCACACAAGACATCGTCACGCTAGAAAGTTTTCTCAACACCCATCCTCAGGTGGGGGTGCTGATGTTGTCGCAAAGCCGAGATGCCAACACCTTGGTTGCCGCCATGCAAGCGGGTGTGCGTGAGCTGTTGACCTCTCCGCCCACTGCGGCTGATCTGGCTGCAGCACTGCGCCGATTTGCAGTTCGCATGAAGGCCGTTTCTGGAAAAAATGCCGTACACGCCAAGACCATTGCTTTCATGTCTTGCAAAGGCGGCAGTGGCAGCACTTTATTGGCGGTCAACTTTGCAGATATCTTGGCCAAAGATTTCGAAAAAAAGACGGCATTACTCGACTTAGACCTGCAGTCTGGTGATGCGGCCTATTACTTCTCGCAAGAACCTACTCCGTCAGATATCACCTTGCTCACGCAACAGATTGAACGTTTGGATATCAAGCTACTGATGGCCAGCATGTTGCACATCGGTCCTAACTTTGACCTTCTTGCTGCCCCTGAAGACCCGGCGACCCATTCAACCATCAGCAGCTTGCAACTGGAGCGCTTGCTTCAATTGGTCGAAACACAGTACGAGATGGTGGTGCTGGATGTAGACCATGTGCTTTCGCCACTGACCATCAAAGCTTTGAACAGGTGTGATGTGGTTTTTCTAGTGATGGAGAACTTGCTGCCCTTTGTGCGTGATGCAAAGCGATTGGTACGCCGATTTCGCGCTCTGGGTTATGACGACAGCAAGATTCGAATCATCGTGAATCGCTATGAAAAGAACGGCACGATCGATATTTCAGAAATTGAAAAAGCAATTGGCTTGAAAGTCAGTCACACCATTCGCAGCAGCTTTTCCGATGTGGCACAAGCGATCAACATGGGTGCCCCTATCACTGAAATCAACCCCAATAACACCATCGTGCAGGTACTACGAGACATCGCGCACGGTTTTGACAGCACACATCCCAATCGAGGCAAACGTTGGATTGATCGCTTCATAGGAACGCACAACTGATGGCCACCGCCGCACTTACACACATTGATGCCATCAAAGCCAAGACGCATCAAAAAATCTTAGAGTTGGTGGACTTGCGCCGCATGGAGAGCATGTCGCCCAGCCAGCTGCGCTCCGAACTCAAACTTCTGACGGAGCGATTGCTGGATGACGACGGCATTGCCATCAACGAGTCCGAACGTCGTACGGTGGTGCAAAGTATTCAACACGAGATGTTGGGCTTAGGCCCCATCGAACCTCTGCTGGCGGATATCACGGTATCTGATATTTTGGTCAACGGCCCCAACCGTGTGTACGTAGAACGGCGTGGCTGCCTTGAAATCACCGACGTGAAGTTTGACAGCGATGCACATTTGCTGCGCATCATTGACAAAATTGTGTCGCACATTGGCCGTCGCGTGGACGAACTCAGCCCTATGGTGGATGCGCGTATGCCCGATGGGTCACGTGTGAATGCCATCATCCCCCCACTTGCAATCGATGGTCCTGTGTTGTCGATTCGCCGTTTCTCTGTGGTTCCCTACGGCATGGATGACTTAGTGAACCATGGGACGCTCACGACAGAGATGGCCGAGCTGATCCATGGATTGGTGAAAGCCAAAGTTAATTTGCTGATCTCAGGCGGTACAGGGTCTGGCAAAACCACTTTGCTCAATGTGATCTCGGGGGCAATCCCAAGCAACGAACGCATCATCACCATTGAAGACGCGGCCGAATTACAAATGCAACAACCGCATGTGGTGCGACTTGAATCGCGCCCACAAAACATTGAGGGCAAAGGCGAAGTCACTGAACGTGCTTTGCTGCGCAACAGTTTGCGCATGCGACCCGACCGCATCATCTTAGGTGAAATTCGTGGACCAGAAGTGCTCGACATGTTGCAAGCCATGAACACAGGCCACGAGGGCTCGATGAGCACCATCCACGCCAACACCCCGCGCGACGCCCTGACCCGACTCGAGCACATGATGAGCATGGCAGGCATGCAGGTCACCCCACGTGCTATGCGGCAACAAATCAGTGCGGCGTTGTCGGTGGTGATTCAAATTTCACGCTTATCGGATGGCAAACGAAAAATTACCAGCTTGCAAGAAATCACAGGGATCGAAGGTGACATTTTGAGCATGCAAGAAATTTTTAAATTTGACCAAACAGGGGTAGATGCGTCGGGCGCCGTACAGGGTCGATTTTTAGCCACCGGAATTCGTCCTAAGTTTGAACAACGCTTGCGTACCCGAGGCGTGAAGCTGCGAGAAACCTTGTATGACACAACGCGTAACCGAGACTGACACATGAATTGGAATTTCATTGCATTCGTCATCCTGGTCTTTTTGACCGTGCTGACGTTCATCGCCAGCATGCTGAAGTTTTGGAGCAGCTACTGGGGCGAGGATGCCATGCGCATCAAGCAGCGTCTGAACATGCTCACAGGCGAGGTAACGGTGGACCGTCCTTTGTTAGTTAAAACACGTTTGCTCAGTCGCTGGCCATTGGTTCAAAACTTGCTCAAACAAGTGCCACACATCGACGACTTGGATATTTTCTTATCCCAAGCTGGCGTGCGTTGGAATGTGAGTCAGTTTTTGGCGACTTGCTTGTTGCTGTGGTTTGGCACTTTCTTCGCAACACTCTCGGCATTGAGCATGGGGGTCGCCTGGCTCTTGGGCGCTGTTCCCGTTGTATTGGTCATTCTTTTTTTGCAACACAAACGACAAAGCCGTGTATTTCAAATTGAGGTGCAGTTGCCTGACACACTCGACTTGATGGCACGGGCCATGCAAGCGGGCCATGCATTTTCAAGTGCGCTCCTCATTGTGGGAACTGAGGGAATGCAACCTATCCGTGGAGAATTTCAAACCACATTTGACGAAATCAACTTTGGCATTCCGACAGAAACAGCTCTATACCGCCTGACTCAACGCGTTGCAAGCAAGGATCTGCGTTTTTTTGTGGTGGCTGTCATGATTCAGCTAGAAACCGGAGGCAACTTGACTGAAATTTTGAAGTCACTTGCCAGCCTAATTCGTGACCGTCAACGCATTGCAAGCACAGTGCGCGTGCTGACGGCAGAGGGGCGTCTGTCCGCTTGGATTTTGGGCTTACTGCCCTTTGTAATCGCTTCGATCCTGAGCGTCATCAACTTTGAATTCATTTCCAAGTTATGGACACAACCTATGGGCATTCGGATGCTGCAAGTGTCGCTGACCTTGATGGCATTGGGTGTTTGGTGGATGTCGCGCATGGTGCGCATTCGAATTTAGGCCACGGGCATGATCTATAAAGTTTTATTTTTAATCGTCATTTTTGCGATGGCGATCATCATGGCATATGTCGTGTTGGACCAATGGTTACCCAAAGCACGTGACAAACGCATGGCAAGCTTGCTAGCCCCTGAGCCATCGCCCGTGGTGCACGCCATCACGTCATCGTTATCTTCACCTGACAAACGGTGGATTGAACGCCTAGCCAATGCAGCCATGAATGCGGAGTCATGGCTCACCTCACCACTGCGCATTCAGTTCAGCAATGCAGGGCTAAATACCCCAAATATGGCGAACCTGTATTTCGCCAGCAAAACGCTGTTGACGTTTTTTCTCCCCCTGTTGGTCGTAGCGGTGAAGTTGCTGTTCTCATGGGACATCAGTCTGAGCTCGTACCTCACACTTTTGTTGGCGACTGCCGCAATTGGGTATTACTTGCCCAATCGTGTGCTGTTGTATTTGGTGAACCAACGTCAAAATGAACTTTTCAACGCTTTTCCAGATGCCCTCGATTTGCTCCGCGTCTGCATAGAGGCGGGTTTGGGATTAGATTCCGCCGTAGAACGTGTTGGACGCGAAATACAAATTGAGAGTGAGGCCTTGGCAGAAGAGTTCTATTTGCTGGGGTTGGAGCTGCGTGCAGGTGCGACACGCGCGAACGCACTGCGTAATTTGGCACTGCGCATGGGGCTTCCAGACATTGACGCTTTGGTCGCAATGCTGATTCAAGCCGATCGTTTTGGCACTAGCGTGGCTAATTCATTGAAAGTGCAGTCAGAGTCACTGCGCAATAAGCGCCGCCTAAGGGCGGAAGAAGCCGCAGCCAAATTGCCTGTAAAGATTTTGATGCCCTTGATTTTTTGCGTCTTCCCCGCACTGCTTATGGTGCTACTTGGCCCCGCCATCATCAACGTATCAGAAGTTTTGATCCCGCAACTGACCAGCCCTTAGCGGTTCTCTTTACCCAAAGTTGCCCACGGTGTGGGCCTTGCCACCTATATGCCAAACGCCATAGCTTGGAGCCTTTGGGTGGACAGTGATGGCCTCCCAGAAACAAAAAAGCCCCGAAACACTAGGTATTTCAGGGCTTGCTTGTAGTCTATTGTGGCTTTATGGACCTCAATAGACGGATGCTTGGCGGAAACGGAGTCATTATAACTGTATGAATTCACATGTATTTTTTCATCCAATTTGTCTATTTAAATAGTTACAAATCAATGACTTAGTGATTTATTTGTCTTTTTTAGTCCAAACAAGAATTGACAGATTTTTAGAATAAGTGTATCTTAGAGTGTATCTTTTAACGTCTTTTTAGACCTAAAAATGAGCAAATTAAACGCGCTAAAAATCAAGTCAATTACGAAGATTGGCATGCACTCTGATGGAGGTGGACTACATCTCAAAGTACAAAACTCTAAAGATGGTAACAGTCTCAATAAGAGTTGGATTTATCGTTGGGGCGCTCAAGGTAAAAACTCAATTGGACTTGGCTCATTGAATGACTTCTCCCTCGCAGAAGCTCGTGAACGAGCAAGAGAATGTCGCAAGATGGTTGCTGAGGGAAAGAACCCCAAAGAAGAACGAGATAGAGACAAGAAAGCTCTCCAACAAGCTAAAGCTAGCTCAATCACATTCAAAGCAGCAGCCAAAAAGTACATAGAGCTAAACAAAGCAACATGGACTAACGAAAAACACGCTCAGCAATGGACAAACACACTTGATGCGTACGCATATCCAATCATTGGCGATATAGCTTGTGCAGAGATAACAAAAGAGCATGTACTCAAGATTCTTGAGCCAATATGGACAACGAAAGGCGAAACAGCAAGGCGAGTAAGAACTCGCATTGAAAGGGTACTTGGTTGGTCAATCGCAAAAGGCTACAGAACAACTTCAAACGCTGCGACCTTCAAAGATAACTTGCAACCACTTCTTCCAAAAGTGAATCAG
>ERZ650303.221-NODE-221-length-17050-cov-8.159400_pt1 | contig 17050 bp, 11 predicted proteins | sample MGYA00376239_ERZ650303 | MGnify/ENA primary metagenome ERZ650303 (study PRJEB26733, sample SAMN07839262) | wastewater metagenome | biome: small river; feature: stream; material: water | place: USA: North Carolina | collected 2016-04-05 ... | reverse complement strand
GCGTCCTTAAGAAAACAGAGAAAAGAGAGAGAAAACGGCAAAAAAACTCCACTTGCAGACAAAGTGAAATTGCCGCGTCCTTAAGGCCCCCCGTCGGAAGCCCGCAAATAAAGGGCTTGGGAGCAAAGAAAAAGGGCTCGGAGATTTCCGAGCCCTTGTGTATGGGGCTGGCGTCTCCCTAATCTTCCTTTTAAAGTCAATATTTAAGAGAAAAACTCACTTCAAAGAATAAAAAACACCCCCTTCAACACCCCCATGTAAATCACAATACGCAACGGAGGGATTCAAATCAATTTCCAATACAGAATTCAAATATGTATTGAAATTTAATTTTTCGGAGTAGCACAACAAATACCACGATAGCAAGACTCTCGTAACAACCAGAGGCGTTGATGCAAAGCTCTGCCCTTCTGTAAGCTAGTTTGGCTATTCACCGCATAAGCATGTACGACCTGACGCAATCCGCGTGTTAGTGGATGAACTAAACAGCAACACCACAAAATTTCAATACCTGCGTATGCTCCTCGATGACCGTTTTAGATCTCATTACTCCGACAAGTTTTAAAGACTTTTGCTACGCGTTATGCGAGTAAAAAATCCCTTCCGAGCTTGAAATTTTCTACTCGGAAGGGATTTTGGATTTCAAAAATATGCCGTCTCAAACGGCTTTGGAGTACTTAAACGATGTGAGTGACCAAGGCATCCATTGATGTACTGCCTAATGTGAAGTTTTGCAGTGTCAGAACAACATCGTTCGATGTGTAGGTGCCATCGTGGTCCACATCAACATAAATATCGAAGTTCAAACTATTTTGTACACCTAATACATCAATCGCAGCTCCACCGCCTTGGCTGAAAACATTGCCCAACGTTGGCGCTTCAGCAACGTCAACAGTAGACCTCATGGCATAGTTCACATCGGTAACAGCCGATAAGTCCAAGTGATTATCTTCAGATGCTAAGTAATCCATCACCGTCACATGAGCATTGTTTGCATTAGCACCAATCGTGAACGTGTCCATACCTGCCCCGCCCCATAACTTAATCTGAGCGGTAGGGTCTGCATCACTTCTGTTACCTCCCAAAAAGGCTAGTGTGTCATCTCCGATACCGCCAGTCACCTCCGCGGCCGCAGCAGCGAAACCAACGTTCAGATTGCCATGAAGATCATATGCATTCAGGTACAACATTGGCGAAGATACGTAGGCACCTGTTGAGTCGTGAAACGCATATGTAGTATCCAAATAATTCAACGTCACGTTACCAGTTTGATTGAATTGCAGAGTTGTTTCAGCAAAGCTGGCTGTGCCCATATAGTCGATTATCAAATCATCGTAGGCATGGATGCTCACATCTTGGAATGCCAAATTATTCGGCTGAAAAATGCGCCAAGCGTCAAGATTACTCAGCTCAGTATGCGAAATCACGTCGATGTTGACTTGGTTGAAGTTACCTAACGCTAAAGACGGAGCGACGCCTGATGCAATGCTTGAACCATTGGTGTTGTCTAGCTGAACATAAGCACCATCTGTCAGCGCAGAACCTCCGAAGAAATACTGAAACGTTGACAAATCAATGGTGTTGCCATCTGCTAATACAGCGGAGCCAGACAGTGTGTCATTCGACAGTGCTAAGTTAAAGGTCGTTAGTGATTGCCCTGGATAAAACACAACACCGGTGTCACTGTTAACGTTGAGATCAAACGTGTCAGACACGCTGGCACCATGGGTGTCAGTAGCTGTCACTGTGACTTGATAGGTCTGTCCGCCATTTTCTATAAGCGGTGTAGCCATAAGGTACGTCGTGCCATAAGAGTTTGTATTGAGTGTCAGCCATGATGGCAAAGAATTTCCATTCATGGTTGCCGTATAAGTCAGCGGATCATTATTAGGGTCATATGCGGCAGTCAAATCGTAGGTCTGGAAATTGCCAGAGGGGTCGGCCCCCACATTCACATCCCAGCTTCCAATCGTCCAATCTAATGCAGGCGGGTTATTGAATATCTCAGGGATATAAGTCAAAGTAAATTCATCGGAAATCGATTTTTCTGTCAATCCAGCTGAATCAGTGGCAGTAAGTTGAACTCTCAAAGGCCCAGCTGACATATTTGCTGCAACATCGCTAGCTGTTGCGGTTAAAGTCAAAGTCCAATCATCAACCTTAGTCAGCACCAACCAGTCATTTGTTATCGGAACTATTGCACCATTAGCATCAAGCAATGCTACCGAATAACTCAGCGCGTTATTGTCTGGGTCAGTGAAGATTTGGCCTGAGTCAATAGTGATAGTCAGATCTTGATCTAAATAGACTGTCTTATCTGTGATCACAGCGTCCGTGTTCACCACAGGTGCACGACTGTCGATGGTTACTGACGTTCCATTTTGTAAAGAGGCGACGTTCCCAGCATAGTCCACAGCATAGTAGTGATAGGAGCCATACTGCAAGCCACTGAGAGACATAGAGATACTCGTGTCTACAACGTCTTGACTCCAAAACTCTGTTACGGCAGCTTGATGTGAAGTGACAGCCCTATCCAAAATACTGATTAGAGCTCCAGAATTGCTTGGGGACAAAATCGCATCATCAATCAATACGACCTTTCCCAACTCGTTCATTGTCACAGAGCCATCTTCATTCACTAAGGAAATAGGCGCAACTGAATCCAGTGTGAATCGCGTATTACTGGCCACTGCAGTGGTGAAGTTGCCGGCATCATCGTAGGTGCGCAGATATATTTTGTTATCCGTACTGGTGCCATAGATTCCATCCGACAAGGAAAGAGTGGCTTGGCCATTCACAAAATCATGACCGTCAACCCATGAGCCTTCGCTACCGATCTTGTATTGCCAATGATCGCCCTGAATCCAGCCGCTCTGAGGCTCCTGAAGAATAATCGAGCCGTTCGAGCCATTGGTATATCCCGACCAATAGCCTGTCGGTTCAGCTGTCAGGCTATTTCTGGTCATTTCAGTTGGGGCGTTCATGTCAACTTCAAACGTACCGATCAAAGAAGTACCGTTATGCGTAACGGTCAGCGACAAAGGAGCACCATTTGTTTCTGTTGCAGTATCAAAAGTCCAGAGCCATTGCGAAAGGTCGGGCAATACCACAGTGTGTCCGTCTGATCCGACCACCAAATTCCCTAATTCCACGACACCATTGTCAAAAACGGCGTTCGGATCTTGAATCGATACAGAAACGCTATCGCCCTCAGCAAGTCCCAAACCCTGTAAATACAAAGCCACACCACCTTCGGCCTCTATCAAATTAACTCCCACACCTGAGCTCATGGCTATATAACGCCCTGCCGCCTGGGTCAGTGATTGAAGATCCGTAGCACTGTTAGCTGCTGTGATGGATGCAATCACAGCGTCTATGTCTTCGAGGCGAATAGGCTCAGCGGTACCCAGAACAGAAGAGAGTGCAGAGGCGAGTTCGTTATCGCTGAAGTTAGCGCGGCCAGAAGAAATCACTTCTTGGATGTCACTGGCTTCAATCTGTGCCAACGAACCAATCGCAGAGGCCAGCCCTGAAGACACGCCAACCAACTGCGCATCTTGTGCAGCGACAACGAGACTGAACTTGCTTGTAGCCGACAGTTGGCCGTTATTACTGGTCAAATCTGCTGCAAAAGTTTGAATTGCAGCTTGCAAGTCACCTCCATTGATTTCGTCCAAGCCCGACAGCACAGCCAGGACTTTGCCATAAGCATCAGCTTGCGCATTGGCAACGCCATGGACATCAATCACAGCAGTGAGTGAGGTAGGTGCGATAAGAGAGCCTTGAATACCGAAAGCTGCCGCCACAGTTTCGTTGGCAGACTGAACATCGGCTGCTGTGATCGATCCCGACACCGAACCATCAGCCCCTACGCCAGCCATTTGAGCGGCAATGGTGGTCAATGGGTTGATGCTCAAAGTCAGGCCTGTTGCGCTGGCCACGCCTACTGCAGTAAGCACATTTGTGCCCAGGTCAACCTCCTGTCCTGTGGCTTCATCCAAATAATCAGCACCCGCACCGGTGCTCGACACCTTGGCAATGACCACGCCTGTGTAGTTTCCGAGTTCGGCCGTGTATTGGCCGGTACCGTTCACAGTGGCCGTGCCGATTTGAGTAGTGCCGTCTGCTGCGTAAAGGTGAACGACCAAATCGTTGCTGGCCAATACAGGACCAGCAACGATGCCGCCATTTGCTACTGCATTGGTAGCTGTCGCAACTGCGGCGCCTGCGGGAGTGCTATGTGCAGCCACAGCTACCGCACCAACGGCAGCAGCACCCAAAGCCCAACCTGAGTTGAGCACACTAGAGAAGGCTGACGTAGCAACAGGCTCAGCTGTTGCCGTGCTACCAATGACGGAAGCGGATGTGTCGACTTGTGCCAACACAAAAGGTGCATCACTCAAAACTGGTACTGCAGATACCGCCGCTGACACCTCGCCAACTGGAGCTACGTAATCACTGAGCACCAAGTTGTCATCTTCAGACACAAGGCGCTTGTCTTGTTTGGCGCTCATGTGTTTTTCAAGCTGGCTTTTCGCACTAAAAGATGCGCCTTGTGGCGCAAGCTGTTGCGTATTTTTGGTTGAGGCTTTGCTCATGGTTAGCTCCTTGGTTGAAAAATAAGTGAATAAAAATTAACGCTCGCCCATCGATTCCGACAGGGTTTTGGTGATAGGTTTGGTGAGGTAGTCAAACACCGACTGAGTGCCGGTTTTGATGTCAACCTGTGCGGTCATGCCGGGCTGCAGTGCGATGGTGTTGCCCTTGTGGCTAACCAAGGCGTCTTTGTTCATGCTGATCTTGACGCGGTAGTAGGTTTGCTCGCCTTGTTTGGTGTCTTCGCGCAAGGTGTCGGCACTGATGTAGTCCACACGCCCCTCAAAACTGCCGTGAATCGCGTAATCCCACGCATCAAACTTCACAGTGGCAGGCAAACCGGCTTTGAGGTAAGCGATGTCGGCGGGCTTGATCTTGACTTCCACTACCAGCACATCACCACCGGGCACGATGGACAGCAGCTCTTCACCAGGCTTGAGCACAGCGCCCAAGGTAGTGACACGCACGTTTTTAACGATGCCGTCTACCGGTGCCACCAAACGGGTGTTGTCCAACACGTCTTTACGCTGGGCCAACACTTGCAGCACGCCTGCTAAGTCTTCTTCTGTTTTGGCCAGTTCGGCTTGGCTGTCTTGCTGGTATTTGTTGGTGCGGTTGGTGACTTGGCCAGTCAAGTCGGCCACTTGGCGTTGCAGGCGCAGCACATCAGCTTTGCTGACATCACCGTCTTTGAGCAAAGGCAGGTTCATGTCCAGCTCTTTATGGGCCAGATCAAGTGCCATTTGCAAGGCGGCCACTTCTTGTCGAATGGCAGCTTGGCGTTTGGTGAACAAAATGCGCTGGTTGTTGACAAAGTCGGCATAGTCCGCCAGCTCAGGACCAAAACGAGGCGTACCGCCAAACACTTCGGCACGCAAGCGTGCGATGTTGGCGCGCAGGGCCGCTGCGCGTGCAGCAGTTTCTTGGTAGCTGGACTCGGCTTTGACACCATCGAGCTTGGCGAGCAGTTGTCCGCGCTCAACGGCATCGCCCTCGCGTACGTTCAGCTCGTGCAGCGCACCACCGTCAACGGCTTGCACCACTTGGGTGTAGCTGCTGGCCACAAGTTGGCCACTGCCACGGGTGATTTGGTCAAGCTCAGCCCAAGAGGCCCAGATGACAAAGGTCACCACCACCGCAGCGGCAGCGCCCACCAATCGACCGGTATAAGGCGATGGTGCAGACAGACGTGTGCCAGTTTTTAAGAGGTGTGAGGCGTTCATCCACTGACCTTTTTGATGAGTGCGGGAGTGTTGTCAGCCTTGGTGGCTTGAAGGCGCGCGAGCACCGCATCGCGCGGGCCATCGAGCACCACACGGCCTTGGGTGACCACGATGAGACGGTCAAACAAGGGCAATAAACTTTGCTTGTGGGTGACGATGACCAAGGTCCGACCTTCGCAACGCTGTTGCAAGGTTTTGAGCACCAAGGCCTCAGTGGTGGTGTCCAGTGAGGCGGTGGGTTCGTCGAGCAACCACACGGGTGCATTGGCCAACAACAAACGGGTCAAGCCGATGAGTTGGCGTTGTCCGCCCGACACCCCTCGCCCGCCTTCGCTGATGGGCAAAGCCAGACCTTTGGGGTGACGGTTGACGAGTTGTCCCAAACCTGTGGCTTGACAGGCTTCCATCAAAGCTGCATCGCCGGGATCGGCAAGGCCAAGGGTGAGGTTGTCACGCAAGCTGCCACCGACCAGGTGGTAGTCTTGGGCCAAGTAGCCCAGCGCGTGACGCAAGTAATCGGGGTTGATGTGTTTGAGGTCTACACCATCGAGCTGAGCCATGCCGCCTTGCGGTTGGTACAAGCCAGCCAACAGCTTGAGCAGTGTGGATTTGCCCGAGCCGATTTCACCCAAGATGCCCACGCGTTCACCAGGACGAATATGCAGTGCGTTGCTCAGGTGCAAGCTAGGCGCAGGTGCATCGGCATAGCCAAAACGAAGTTGATCGACCCGCAATTCACCGTAGGTGTGCTCGGGGGTGATTTGTTCGCTGTCGGGGGCGACATCGGCAGGCAAAGCCAACATGCGGTCAAGCATCTTCACCGAGGCTTGAGCTTGGCTCCATTGCACCAACAAAGATGGCAACTGCAACAAGGGGCTGATGGCACGGCCATTGAGAATGGAGCAAGCCATCAACGCACCGGTGGTGAGTTCGCCTTGCATGGCCAAAATAGCGCCGGTGGCAATCATGGCGACGTAGCCCAAGCCTTGCAGCAAGGTCACGGTGTAGTTGGTGGTGGCGTTGTGGTTGCGCAGCGCGAGATCGGTGATGGCGACGTCTTCGACCAAGTCGTTCCAGCGGCGCAACAAACGCCATTCGCCACGACTGGCTTTGAGGGTTTCTGCGCTTTCAATGGCTTCAACCAACACGCCGTTTTTACGGTTGCTGTCGATTACGCTTTTTTCACTCAGTTTTTGCACCCGACGTGCGGCATGCAAACCCAACACCACACTCAGGGTCGCCACAACCAAAGAAGGCAACACCGTCAAACCGCCCAACATGGCGATGACCGCTAAGAAGAGCAACCCAAATGGCAAGTCGACCGCCAAGAACAAAGTGCCAGAGGCCATGAGGTTGCGTACGTAATCAAAGCCTTTGATTTGCGCCGCCAGTGTGCCTACTTGGGCAGGACGAACGTCTAGACGTGTACCCAGCAAACGGCTGACCAAGTGACGCGAGACTTCGGTGTCGACCAAGGCGCTGGTTTGGTCAATGGCGTGGCCGCGCAGCAACTTCAATCCAAACTCAAAAAATGAAGCCAGCACCGCCCCTACCGTCAGCACCACCAAAGTGGAAGTGCCCGAGGTGGGAATGACACGGTCATAAATCTGCATGCTGTAGAGCGACACCACAAGCGAGATGACATTCACCAAAGCGGTGGCCATGCCCGCATGCACCAGTGTTTTGCGGTGACGCGCCAACGCACCACCAATCAGGGCCCATGTGGAGTTGGCTTGTGTGAGCGCCGCGACAGGCAGATAAAACGCGGTGATCTGTGACAGCTCGCTCAAGGGCCAAAGTACTTGCTGGCCTTGACCATTGCCCACCACCAAGCCACCACGCGCGTCAACCACTTCTGCCACGCCCCAGCCCTTCTCAGGATGAAAAACCATGATGGGTAACAAGTCGGGGGTCAGGTCGCTGATGACCTCAGGTTGACCCGAACGCCCTAGATGCAACCAAAGTTGGGTGAGCAAGTCCAGAGGCGACAGGTTTTTCTCACCCATGTCTTCCAGCGCGAACACCACACTGTGGTGATTGACGCCTTGCCGACTGAGGCGGCAGTAATGCATAAAAGCGGGCAGAAAAGGCGTCATGACAAGTTTCCAGCGGAAGGCTCTAGGCCAAAGGTGCGTAAGTGCAAACGCCAAGCGGTTTGCCCCTGCAAGGCGCGAGCGTCCAGTACAGACAGTCGCGCTTGCATGGCTTCACGAACAGCGTTGAGTACTTCGAGCCAGCTTTTGCGGCCCGCCACAAATTGGCGGGCATATGAATCGGCCACGTCTTGCGTGGACTTGCGCAACAAACTGGCTACGCCCAGTTGTTCGGTTGCGGCTGTGTAACTGGCTAGGTCAGCTGCGATGGACTGCTGCAGTTCACGCTCAGCATTGCGGCGTGCTTCAGCGGCAGACTCTTGACGAGCTACTGCTGCCCGAACGCTAGCGAGGCTAGACAAACCCGCACCAGGTTGAGCACTAACTTGCAGCCATGTGCGATGTGGCGGTGCTAAGTCTGAGCCGTAGTTGCGCTCGACCACCACGCTCACAGAGGGTTGCCATTGGGCTTTTTTGACACGAATGTCGGCCTCTGCCGCCAATTGCTCAGCACTCAGTTTTGCAAGCTGAGGATCGCGAGCGACGCTCAACGCCGTCCACTCAGGTACAGGGCGAGGCAAGGTCGAAGATGACAACGCTGAAGCAGCCACATTGAGTGTTGGCAACTGGTCAGCTGCCAACTGCACCAGTAAGGCCAGTGCGGTACTGGCTGCCGATTGGGCCTGCGCCAGATCGCTTTGCATTTGACTCAGGCGTGCGGCGGCCAAAGCTTGATCAATTTCGGGGCTCACGCCCTCTTGGGCGCGTCGCTCGATTTGGTCGCGCAACAGACGGTGGGCTTGCACGCCTTCTTGCATGGCAGCAACGCGGTCTTTTTGGCGTTGCCACTCATACCAAGCGTTGATCAACTTGATGGCCGTCTCTTGAGCGATGTATTGGTGCTGGTGATAGCCAGCGGTGTAGCGATGCTCAGCGGCGTCAATACCTGCCGAGATGCGACCGCCCGCGTAGATGGGTTGCTCGAGCGCCAAGCGGTTAATTTGACCGGCGGTGTTACTGCCCTGCGGCGAGAGACGCTGGAAGCTGGGAGAAGCAACACGTTGCCAAGCCGCCGCTGATTGATCTTGCCTGGCAGCTTCTAAACCTTGAGCGGCTGATTGGGTTTGTGGGTAGGCATAAGCCACCTCACGGACGATTTGCAGAAATGCGGTGTCAGGTGTAGCTTGTGACCAAGCTGTCGTTACAAAAGCCAAAAGGGCCATAGCCCCCAGACGCTTCATGCGCAACGATCCTGATGTATCTCAATGTTTGACATTTCTGAGGTTTCTTTTGATTGAGTTTGTTTTTATGATTTTTCTATCGATTGATGTTTTGAACCAGACACGAACACCGACAAATCACGACAAAACCAACCTCATCTACGACCAGATCCGACATAGATACGACAAATTCCGACATTCAGAATTTGAGAAGCATTGATAGCAAGGGTCAGGCTCATAATTCTTGGAACCACCGCCCCTATGAAAAATTACTTTTTTGCGCTTTGGCTATTCGCACTAGCCATCACCACACACGCAACAGTGTTGACGCCGCAATCTAGGCAGATCAATTTGTTGCACAACGCACAGTTTCTGGAGGATCCTTCAGGCACGCTAAGCATTGATGAGATACGTGGCATGGCTCAGCGTTTTCGTCCATGGACACGTGGTGGAACGGAAATGAACTTTGGTTTAACGTCTTCGGCTTACTGGTTTCGTGTACCCGTGCAAAGACTAGACAGTGCATCTCCAGACTGGCTGCTAACGATGGAACATGCCAAGCTCGGTCAATTGGATTTTTATCCACCCAATGGACAAACCATCCACACAGGCAGTAACAGTGCGTTCAGCACACGTCCTTATTTCGATCGTTTTTTTGTTTTTCCATTGACCGTCACCACACAAGAAGAACACATTTACATTCGAGCCACATCTCGTTACTCCCTCACGGTACCTATGACGATGTGGCGACCAGATGCATACCTAGAAGATCAGCAACGATTTCAACTGATGCAGTTCATGTATTACGGCGGCTTGATCCTTCTAGCAATGTATGGCTTGGTGATTTATTTGGCACTGAGAGATACCCGCTTCCTGATTTACTCGGCCTACATCGTGACCACGGGCATTGGCATTTTTTCCAGCAATGGTTTTGGTCGACAACTGATCTGGCCCGATGCAGCAGTTTTCGACGAAATTGCACCAAGTAGTTTTTTAGCTTTAGGTGCATTTTTTGTCGTTTTGTTTGCACAAAAACTTCTGTTGCGCCTCGGTGATCGCTCTTGGGTCAGCCGAGGCATGCAATTAAGCCAGTCGATTTTTCTTGCGATCGTTTTTTTGATCGTATTGCAAATTGTTTTCCCTGAAGTTCTACGCCCGGCGAATCAATTGCTGATGGTCAACTCTTTAGGAATGGGGGTCTTAATTAGTGTTGCATGTGCACGAGCTTATTTTCAAAAGCGTGAGGGCATTCGCTTTTTCTTAGCTGGTTGGATCGTGCTGTGGCTCGGTATTTCAATTGCATCCATGCGAATGTTTGGTTGGATTCCCAGCAATGGATTCACGTCCTATGCAGTGCAGTTGTCGACGGTTGTTGAAATGCTGTTGATGGCGTTAGCTCTTGGCGATCTCTTACGAATCGAACACCTCGCGTACAAAGAAGCGCAAAGGCAAGCTCTAGCAAATAACCAAGAGTTGCTGCAAATTACCCAAACATCAGAAGAAAATCTCAAAAAAGCGGTTCAAGAACGCACGGCGCAATTGGAAGCATCACTGAAGATAGAAAAAAATCTACGCGAGCAGTATGTACGCTTTGGCTCAATGATTTCGCATGAATTTCGTACTCCTTTGAGCATCATTCAAAGTCAAGCCAGTTTGATGCGAAAAGAACATGAACGAGGTCTAGATCAAGTCACAAAACGTCTCGATGCCGTCGGTAGTGCGGCCAAACGACTGACAGTGATGTTTGAAAAATGGCTGCACAGCGATGCGATCACGCAAACGATGGAGGTGCTGGAACTCAAACCAATAGAGCTACAACCTTGGCTGAGCACGCTTGTCAAAACCAGCTCCCACCTGTTGTTAAACCATGCGGTGAATTTGGAATTCAATCCACAGGTCAATGACGTGCAAGCAGATGAATATCACTTGGGCGTGGCAGTCACCAACTTGATCGACAACGCAGCTAAGTACTCACCTGTCGATACCCCCATCACCATCCAAACTTTGGACAAAGAAGGCTATGTCGGTATCGCCATTACTGACGAAGGGCCGGGTATTCCACTTGAGGTTCACGACAAGGTATTTACAGAGTTTTTTCGACTCTCACCAGAAAACAGCATTCGCGGTGTGGGGCTGGGCTTATCAATTGTTCAACGCATTGCGCATGCACATGGCGGCCATGTGGAGTTGTCCAGCGTGCCTGGACATGGGACTACTTTTTATATTTGGCTGCCTGCAGACTGCCACAAGGATCAAAAATGAGTTTTGTTTCTTCTGAAACATCTGCACGCATTTTGGTTGTTGAAGACGAACCAGATTTGTTGGATGCCTTGGTCGGTTACTTGAACATGGAAGGCATGAATGTGCACGGCACTAACTCGCTCAGTCAGGCACAGGCTTGGATGAATGCCAATGAATTTGATATCTTGCTGCTCGACTTAGGACTGCCAGATGGCGACGGGTTGAGTTGGCTGAAAAACAGAATGGATTTACGCGACAAAGGCGTGATCATCACCACAGCTCGAAGCGATGCACTCAGCCGTGTCACTGGCGTTCGTGCGGGTGCAGATGTCTACCTTGTGAAACCGGTGTTGCCAGAAGAAATTGTTTCGTTGGTTCACAATTTGATGCGGCGTTTGCACGGTCAAACACCGTCGACCTGGGTGCTTGACGAAACTGGCTGGCGTTTACTGGCACCCGATGGCCGCCCGCTCAAATTGACGCATTCCGAGCATGTGCTCATTCAGCGCTTAGCGCAATCATCAGGGCAAGCTGTTTCTAAAGAAGATCTAGCCACCAGCTTGGGACATAACCCAGAACATTACGACTTTCGGAGACTGGAAATTTTGATACGGCGCTTGCGCAACAAAGCCAAAGAAACATGGGACTGCACCCTGCCGCTAGAAACAGTTCACCGATTGGGCTACGCTTTCAAAGCTAATATTCAGATCGACGAGCATTGATGAGCGTGCGACCAAATGGAGATTTCTTATAAATGGCCAACACACCACTACCATCAAAATTTAACCGAATAGCACTCAGCAAGCACTACTTAAACTCGACTTGCAATTAGCAGAAGCAAAAGCAAAATTACAACTCCAAAAATTAAAGAACGAGTTGCCTCTCCTTCTTGCTCTTCTTTTGATTTTGATTTTTCGTAGGCGTCATTTAGTGCCATCTGCACTCGCCTATCAATACTTCTCAGAGGTTTAATCTTCCAGTTGCTATCCACAGTAAACAACGCGTTGCAATGAGGGCAAGCCTGTGAAGCAATCGGAATAAGAGCATCGCAAGACGGACAGATGCCATGCGGCAACAAGAATTTCGCCCGCTCCTCCTCATTCATTTTGGCCAGCAGTTCAGCGGCTTCAGCCTCTTGAGCCTTTTGTAGTTCTTGCTCAGCACGAAACTGTTGGTCTCGCGCGAGCTTTAGCGCTTGTTGATTCTCGACATACTGAACTTGTAGCTGCATCGCACGCAACCGCATGTATGTGGCTTTAGCGACCCTGTCATCGCCACTGGCGTCAGCGAAGGCCTTAGCCCAGAGGCCTGCTCTCATGGCTGATGACTCGCACTCGTGCAATGCCTGCGCCCAAAACTCCTCCATGGGTTCTACACCGACCATTTCAGATGGTGAGAGATTTTGCAGAGGGACTTCGGCGATGACAGTCATCGGGGACGCTACTGGTCGTGGGGTTTTGACTACCTCATCTCCGACCGGAGGTAGTGAGCTCGGCTTGGATGTCGGTGGACCAAACTCGTTCTCTTGATCCTGTCCAGGAGCAAACAAGGCGTAAAGCCCAAAAAGAATGTTTGCAAGAGGTACGAATGCAACCAAAGACCACCATCCTGAGTGCCCAACATCATGCATTCGCCTTACGCAGGCGCACATTGAGACCCAAAGAACGCCCAACAAGAACACACCGCTGAAAAAACTGAGGGCACCGCCCTGGGACATCATCAGCCCCGCAATCGCACCAAGGACACTTGTAATGAGCAGCACCACGAAGTAGTCTGACCGAGAGGATCGGCCGTCATACGACCAGACACTCACGACTGCTGGGGTAGTCATCGGCGTCTCCACCTGTCACTTACACAGCAATGCCTCTGCGGTCACAGACACCCCGTCGATTCCACTAGTCGCATTCGACATGATGTAGATGGCATTGCCGCCTCGACGAGCCACCTCATTGATGGCCTTGTTGGTTGAGTTCTGTGTTTTGTATGGACCGAGTTGCTGATCTCCCACAACGATGCCAAGTGACTCGCAGTTAGCCTTCTGCTCTGCGTTGACAGGTCTAACCCTGTCAGCACCAGGCTGCAATTCAGTGGCACATCCAACAACTAGTAGTGCAGCCCCAATCAATGCGGTGGTACTTGCTTTGCGCTTCATTTGAATACTCATTTTTCTCATGCCTATTAATCAAGGATGACAGTTGCAGCTTGTCCATCAGATGCGGTCGTTCCAGATGGGAAAGCATGCGAGGTTGCAGAAAGTAGCCAATAAGTTGCCTCTGTATAGACCACTGATTGAGCCTGGGCACCAAAAGCAACTCCGCACCGTACAAGCACGGCACGCATTGGATTGCTCTTCATGCGCCCCATATCTACGTTTTTCGTAGAGACATGATATATTAACTTTACGAAAATCGAAGAGTGTCTAGAACTCGAACCACCTCTTCGCTCATCAACCTGTCGGTGTTTGGCACCCGACTGAGGGAGGCTCGACTGCGCATGGGGTTACCGCAAGACAAGTTAGGCGTGATGATTGGCTTGGATGAGCACACAGCCAGCGCACGCATCAGTCGCTATGAAGCTGGGATACATGAGCCTGCGATCAAGACTGCCCGTCAACTGGCTGATGCCCTGAAAGTCCCGTTGGGCTACCTCTACTGCGATGACGACAAACTCGCCAACATCGTTCTTGCTGCAAGCCAATTGAGCGACACAGACCGAGACAACCTGCTCAAGCTGATTCTTGAGAGGCTTGATGCCAAGCAGGCACCAAGCCGCAAGTAATCCAGCTCGAACACTCCCTCACAAAAGTAGGCCAACCAATCTGCGGGGCATCATGCTGGCGACAGACTTGGCTGTGTCTCCTCCAACGGTTCGGTGAACGAGTACCCCCGGTCAAACAGCCAAGTCAGCCGATGCTCAAGCTCTTGAGCGTGATCACTCGGTAGCCGGTTGGGCCGCTTGGACAAAAAGTTGTAGTGCGATGCAAAGTGAACCATCGACGCTGTGAGCTGCTCATAGGGCAGCCGGTTGAAAGACAGGCGAAGGTCTTGCAGCACCCATTTGCCCCACACGCGATCCATCCCTTTAAAAGACAGGTGCGGTGGATGCCAAACTAGCTCAAGGGTTGCCAGGCGCTTACCAAAGCGCCGTACTGAGAAAAAGCGACTTGGCTTAATAGCTCGACACTCATGCCTTAATCGGTAGACACATGACCCCATGCATAGCCCTTCTACCCAGAGATCCTCAACGTTCGTCAAGGGCTCGATCTTGTAGCCTTGCCAATCCATGCCAGTACAGAAGAAGTGCCAGTCTTGGTTTTTCTGCGCAACAACTGTGACTCGCTCCTTGGCGCGAAATTGAGCAGCTCGGCGTACAAGGGAGGCCCAACGATTGTTGCGTGACAAAACAAAACTGGTTTGAATGATCCAGTTCTCGACGAGTGCCAACTGCGCAAACGTCACCCTCGCCTCTCGAGCCGCGATTCGCATCAGGTCAAAGTCTCGCCCCTCTGGAATTCGACACCCTGTGGAGTAATACAACCGATGCTGGGTGATGAAATAGCTCAGCAGAATGCCTTTAGGAGCTTGCTGTAAGCCATGATCAGCAAGCCTCGAGCAATAAAGCACAAGGCTCTGAAATGACAATTCGCGATTCCTCAAAATGGGTACGAAGCATTCTTTGGGGCTTCGACAGAGAACGCGCCAAGCGGCTGGCGTAAATTTTTCGCGTAAGACACTCTCCACAAGTGCGTCTGTACCAGCCAAGACTCCACAGTGCTTTGCGTACCGGACGACCCAGTTGAGGGTCTTTAAGGGTGTGGCATCAGCGCGTGAACTGTCAGTCGGCTTGATGTCATCAGTCATGGTTAACACTCCGGCTAACACTCAAAGTACACATGGCAAGGTTGGCATCACCACTTGGCGAAGCAAGAGCTGGCGTGCGGCTCACCCGAAACCGCACAGGGTCGATCCACTCGCTATCCAGATTGATGGATGAACCTTGGTGCGCAGACTTGGTACGCAGGCAAAGCGAGATTTCTTTGGGGTGAAATGATGTGGAACAAAGCCCCAAAAACTGTTGTGACGTGAACAAAAAGCTTTTGACAATCTGATCCGCTTGCGCAGCTCGACTGGTACGCACAACGGGAGCGAACAAAGAAACGGTTAAAGCGGCCATAAGGCACCTCCTGTTTTAGCCAGTTCGACTTCTGTCGGGGCGGCAATCAGATCAAATCTCCCCAGTCATTTGCGTCAACTTGACGCCAGCTGACAAGCTGTACACGCAGAAACAACAAAGCCCGCACAAGGCGGGCTGACGCGTTTACCGGCTTGTTTACCCCTCGGGGTCACATCGCTTGTGGCAACCACCTTGCCCCGGAGGCAGGTTGGTGTGAGCGTCAGCTCATCTCTGAATGTGAGGGAAGTCTACCAAGAAACCGTTGATGGCTCAACAAAAGCAAAGTGAAAATTTCATTGGCCTTTGATCGCGCGACAACCGAGGCTCCTGCATCACTATTCAGAACCGAAGAACTACCAGATGCGCTTGCTGCAGCATTGCCACAGCATCGTAGAACATCAGTTACGCTGGCTATGGTTGTTACGCCGCCGATGATGTTCCAACTCCACTGTCCGTGCCACCTGCAGTTGTAGTACGACCTGAGCCGCCGAAGGTGGGTGCACCACCAGAGGCTTCGTTACCCGTCGATGTGCCTACGCCACCGTCAGAGCCAAATGTCCGATCGGTCCATCAAACAATCCGTTGAAGATGCAACAAAAAATCTAGATGGCATAGTGGAAAAGAAACTGAGTTTCCACCTCAGTTTCCACGCGTTGGAAGGTTGTGAGGTGGAAACCGGTGAAGCAAAAAATCTGCAATGCAACAGGGTGTGCAACCCCGAAGTAGCAACCAGCTAGCCCGCCATCGCAACTGGTAGTACTCCACGACGAGCCCAAAGCATCGAACACTCGGACTCAATGTTCAGATTAAGAATTTCATACTCTGGTCCCATGATCAACTGAAGCACTGAAATTTTGCTGTCCTACACAGGATAGGTGATGGGTTACGCGGCGATCATGATCCTCGCTAGTTTTCTTGCCGGTACCAGTGAAAATCTGTGTAGATGTTTTAAAACTCTTGTTGCGCACAATTGGCACCTCTAGTCCCAAAATTTCAAGAAACTCTTGAGGTTTGAATTTGATGCAGCCCTCAACCCCATGCCAAATCCGACTCGAAACAACCGGATCAGATTGCGCTTTAAGGTGATCGATGACTAAGTTGGATGCCGCTGTACGTTGAGCGGTATTCAATTTTTTCCTAGGCACGAATGAGAGTCCGAAAGGTTTGCCAACCTCATCTGCAAACCGCTTGATCAACTTACGTAGGCTCACTTTATTGATTGGCGCCCCACCCTGATACTGGTCTTCAACAATCGGCAGAACCAGGGCATGCATGTGTGGCGAAGACTCATCGCGATGCACGACCGCGCTCAAGAGCATTTCAGATCCAAAAACATTGATAAGCCAGCGCATACTTGCTTGACAGTAAACCATCTCGTCCATCTCAGTGCAGGAACGCGCGCTAATGACAAACTCAAGTGCTTGGACATGATCCTTGCGCAACTTGCGCTTGGGCACCGAATACTTTGCCTTAAGTGCATTCGCAAGTTCTACGACCTCTTTGG
>ERZ650303.219-NODE-219-length-17072-cov-9.066110_pt1 | contig 17072 bp, 17 predicted proteins | sample MGYA00376239_ERZ650303 | MGnify/ENA primary metagenome ERZ650303 (study PRJEB26733, sample SAMN07839262) | wastewater metagenome | biome: small river; feature: stream; material: water | place: USA: North Carolina | collected 2016-04-05 ... | reverse complement strand
TGGAATTGGTAGACGTGCCGGACTCAAAATCCGGTGCCGCAAGGCGTGGCGGTTCAAGTCCGCCCCGGGGCACCATCTCAAATAGCCTGTTATCGACGCTTTGAGATTCTCTAAACCCTAAATCTCGTAAGTTTCCGACTCGCTGTTCATGGCTTGCTCAACAATTTTCTTCGTGAGCGTTGGCGAGAATAGTTCGATGAAGGTGTACACAAAAGAGCGTAAGTAAGCTCCCTGCTTAACACCTAAATGCGTCACGTTGTTGCCAAACAAGTGCCCAACAGGAATGACTCGGAGATTACGATCTCGATCTGCGTCATAGGCCAATCCAGCCACAATGCCCACACCCATCCCAGTTTCAACATAAGTCTTAATCACGTCCGCATCGATCGCTTCCAAAATAATATCCGGACTAAGATTGCGTTGCGCAAAAGCGGCATCGATCTTGCTGCGGCCCGCAAACGCTTTGTCATAGGTGATGAGCGGATATTTCGCAATTTCTTCTAAAGTGATGGTGGATTGATTTAGAAGGGGGTGGCTTAGCGGCACCATGACAACGTGTTGCCATTGGTAGCCTGGGAGAGCTAGTACACCAGGAGTGTTGGCGATGCCTTCGGTTGCAATTGCAATATCGGCACGATCATGAATGAGCAGCTCTGCAATTTGCCCTGGGCTACCCTGTTGAATGCTGACCCGAACCTTTGGAAAGCGTTTAGTAAATTCAGTAAGAACCTTTGGCAAAGCATAGCGGGCCTGTGTATGAGTGGTAGCAATGACAAAGTTCCCTTGATCTTGACTGGCAAAGTCTTTGCCAACCCTTCTTAAAGTTTCTACTTCGTCCAGAATGCGCTCAATTGAGGCGAGGATGCGTTTGCCTGGCTCGGTAAGCGAGCGAATGCGTTTGCCGTGGCGACGGAATATTTCTACACCTAGCTCATCTTCTAGCTCGATGATGGCCTTGGAGACTCCAGGTTGAGAAGTGAAGAGCGCCTTAGCGGCTGAAGTCAGGTTGAAGTTCTGTCTGACTGCTTCGCGAACAAAACGAAATTGGTGAAGATTCATATGGATTCCATTCTTTATATCAGCTGAGATATATGAATGACATTCTATATGATTTTGAGGTATTAAGCCCTAGAAACCCAACGTAAACCCACAATCGCCAATATGAAATACAGCAATGGTGGCGTGAGGGCGGTAAGTAGTGCGGGCCAGGAGCCTAGGAGTCCCACATTAGAGAAGAGAGAGTTAAAGAGCTGAAAGCTCATGCCCAACATGATGCCGCCGAACACCTTGATCCCCACACTACCGGCGCGAACCTTGAGGTAGGCAAATGGCAAAGCCAAGGTCAGCATGACGAAAATCGTAAATGGGTAGATTACTTTTTTCCAGAACGCAATAGAGTGGCGCTGAGCATCCTGTTTGTTATCTCTTAAGTGGGAGATGAAACGCCCCAAACTAAAGATAGACATTTTCTCCGGGCTGACCAAAAGCACGTTCAAAATTTGAGGCGTCACTTCAGAATTGAGGCTAACAATAGGGTGAACAAAGGTCTGCGCTGAATAGACTGGATTGAGTGGATCACTTTGCTTGGTTTCTTTAAAGCGAGTTTCGGTGACGTCATCTAGAATCCAGGTCCCCGTATGATCAAAGCGTCCCGAAACCGCACTTCTAATGGAGAGTAGGCGATACGCATCATCAAATTCATACATGCGAATATTTTTGATTTCGTTATCTTGTTCAATCTTGCCAACGTTGACATAGCGAACTCCCGGCCTAATTGGCCCACTACCATCCTCATCTCGTAAGCGATCTTTTACCCAAACTCCGGTTTTGAATTGGGAGCTATAGGATGAGCCCAAAGCCTTCATGCGAATCTGCTCTGAGAGATTCTCGGTATAGGGTCCTAGCCACTCACTCATGACGAGCGTTAGAACAACTAGAGGTAATGAAATTTTTGCCAGAGTAGTTAAGCCCCTGCGCATATCCAATCCAGCAATGCGCAAGATTGTGAACTCGGACTGACTTGCTAGCATGGCAAATACATAAATACTTCCAATCAAGCCGGCAATCGGAATGATCTCGGAAATGCGACTTGGGGCTTTTAAGAAAACATGCAGCAGTGCTAATGGCAGAGTGTATTGACCCTTTACTGAGCCAAGCTCGCTGAGGATGTCAAAAAATAAAAACAGTGCCACCAAGGCAAATAGGATGAAGCCAAAGGCAGCATAAATCTGCCTGGCTAGGTAGCGCTCAAAGATGTAGGGAAATAGATATTTCATCTATTGGCCAAGAATGAAGGTAATTGACGGCGCCACCATTTCAGCGAAGGGTTGATGCGATTGCGAATGAGCAGAAAAGCAATACCAAAGGCTAAGGCATGTATTGGCCAGGCCGCTACAAAAACATTGACCTTCCCTTGCGACACAAAGTTTTGCGTGAGGTTGAGAAGGTTGCTATAGATAAGGTAAATCAGTACGGCATAAAACATCGCGGTGTAATTACCCAGTCTTGGGTTGACGTAAGCAAGCGGTATGGCGATTAACACTAGGCCCAAAGCCATTAGCGGTAAGCCGATGCGCCAAAGTAATTCAGCTCGATTGGGATTGATGGTGTCTAGATTGGAATCATTCCAGAGTTCGGAGACAGTTTTTTCCCGATCGCGCGGAGCTGGATCAAGAACGCTTTTACTTTGAATGTGGGTACTGTACTCATCAAACTCCAGAATCCTGAAATCAGGTTGCGTAGGCATCCCCTCATACCGCCGACCATTGTTGAGTACGATGGATTTGCCGCCACCTTCTGCACCCTCAATAAATCCAGTGGAGGCAACAGCGACACTCAGTCGACCGTTTTTGGTTTCAGCGGCAAAGATATTTTTTACTTCACTTTTATCGACATCGAGTTCTTCAATAAAAAATACGCGCTCAGCTTTGGCTGACTCTCTAAATTGACCAGCGGCAACCATAGAAACATCACTGCGTTGCTGGAATCTTTGGCTAATGAGGGTGGATTCGCGATTCGCCCAAGGCCACACAAAGAGGGCCAAAAGGGCAATGATGATGATGAGGGGTGCCGCAAAACGTAGGATTGGTCGAATTAGGCTGGCAATACTCAGGCCGCTAGCAAACCAAACAATCATTTCGGAGTCTTTGTACCAACGTACCAGCACAATTAAGACGGCTACAAACAGAGAGACTGTGAGTAATACAGCCATATAGCCTAGAGTAGCTAGCGCTATGAGAACTAGGGCATCTTCTGGGTTTACTGCGCCATTTGCTGCAAAGCCCAGAATTCGGATGACCAGAGTGGTAATCATGATGGTTACCAAGACCAAAAAAACACCTCCAGTCGTAAAACTGAGTTCGCGGCGAAGGGCTTGATGAAAAATCATGAATAGATAATGAATTGGCTGTTATGGGTTCACTCAAGATGTGAACCTGCATCTCGGAGGATAATGGATAAACACCCATTTTTTCCCTTGAATTGACTTAAAAATACCGTAAGACATTATGACTATTCAATTTAGCACCAAGATTTTCGCGCAGGCCGATCTAAATAACCCCAAACAACTTAAGGCGAGCCTTAGCACGCTATTGGCGCAGAGCTCCGATTGCCTGGTTTTGGCCTACTCAAAGGCGGATTTAGATGCTTTGACGGCTGGCAAATCCAAGTCAGGACTTTTAGTCGAATTAGATCGCTTGCTCGGTGGCTCAGTCACTCATGCCAATTTGGTGGGTGATCTTGATATTCAGTCAGCATCTACGTGCGTAATCCGTGCCGAAAAATCTTGGGCAAGTTCTGGGATAAAGATAAAGCGCCTTCTCTTGGTGTCCTTGGGGGATATTGTTTCTGCCAGTGCGCGGAGTCTTACTTCCTATTCAAAAATTGCTCGCGCTGCATTAAAGCAGTTAAGTGGTGGCTCCATTCAAAGTGCTTTGTGGTTTATCCCTAGCTTTGCTTTAGGACATCGTGCTGAGTTTATGGCCGAAGAGGTGCGCTTGACGATTCAATATGCCGGTGATCAGGCATATCGATTTGGAGTGCGCCAACCCGCAATGAAATTCAAGGCTAAAGACAAGGCGGATACTTTTGCTCATTTGATTTTTGCTGGTAACGAGGCTTGTGCAAAAGAATTGAAGGCCGCCGTTCCAGAGGGGGCGGCAATGGTGGAGGGTATGAATTTAGCCAAAGACTTGGGTAATTTGCCGCCGAATATTTGTACCCCAACTTACTTGGGTAAAGCAGCGCAGGGTCTAAGTAAAAAGACTGATCTCAAGGTTGAAGTCTTGGGTCGCAAGCAAATTGAAGCTTTGGGAATGGGCTCTTTTTTATCTGTAGCTAAGGGCTCAGATACTCCGCCACAATTTATTGTGATGCGTCATCAGGGCGGTAAAGCGGGTGAAGCCCCGATTGTGTTGGTGGGCAAAGGAATTACTTTTGATACCGGCGGAATCTCTCTGAAGCCTGGTGAAGCTATGGATGAGATGAAGTACGACATGTGTGGCGCTGCATCTGTCATTGGCACAATGTATGCAACTGCCTTGATGAAGTTGAAAAAGAATGTCATCGGCGTTATTCCAACTTGTGAAAATATGCCATCTGGCCAAGCTACGCGTCCGGGTGACATTGTGAAGAGTATGTCGGGACAAACAATTGAGATTCTGAATACGGATGCTGAAGGCCGTTTAATTTTGTGCGATGCCTTAACTTATGTAGAGCGCTTTAAGCCTAAGGCTGTGATTGATGTTGCTACTTTAACGGGAGCCTGCATCATTGCATTGGGCCATGTGCATAGCGGTGTGTTCTCGGATGATGAGGGTTTGGTCAGCGCACTCACTAAGGCGGGCCATGCTTCTTTAGATACCGTATGGCGTTTGCCTTTGGATGCGGCATACCACGAACAACTTAAATCTAATTTCGCAGATGTGGCCAATATTGGTGGACGCCCTGCAGGTAGTGTTACTGCAGCCTGCTTCTTGTCGCGCTTCACTGAAAAATATAAATGGGCTCACTTGGATATCGCTGGTACCGCTTGGAAAAGTGGTGCCGCTAAAGGCTCGACTGGGCGCCCAGTTCCATTGCTCGTAAATTACTTGCTAGAGCAAAAGTAATTTAGTAGCTAAAAATAAAATTAGAAGACAGCGCTTATGGCCCGTATTGATTTTCATAGCAATGTAAGCGACAAGCTGGAATACGCTTGTCGCTTAACACGCAAGATCTGGAGTGCTACACCTGCTGGCGAGCCTGTGCGCCATATCGTGATGGTGGGTGAGAAAGCGGACCTCAAAAAGTTAGATGAACTTTTATGGGCATTTAGCGCAACGGATTTCTTGCCCCATTGCTTTATTGAGGATGAGGCAGCAATTGAAACGCCTATTTTGCTGACGGATGATTTCTTATCGCCGGCTTTATCTCAAGTTCCTCATGCAGATGTTTTGATTCATTTGGGAATGCGTATGCCTGCTGACGTTCCAGGATTGCTTGCGCGTTTTCCTCGTATTGTTGAGGTTGTGACCATCAATGAGGCAGAGCGCCTTGCAGGTCGCGAGCGCTATAAAGCCTATCGCGACTTAGGTCATGAGTTACATAATTTTGATCAATCTAAAGCATGATCATTAACCACCTCCAAGCATGTTGATTCATCCAGAATTTGATCCTGCCGCAATCCGTATTGGCTCGTTTGCCATTCATTGGTATGGCTTGATGTATCTCTTGGCTTTCGGTCAATTTTTATTATTAGGCCGCCTGCGCATCCGCGCTGCGCGATACCAATCTTTGGGTTGGACATACAAAGACCTGGAAGATCTTTTATTTGCCGGTGTATTGGGTGTGGTGCTTGGTGGCCGTTTGGGATACACGCTGTTTTATATGCCCGGCTACTACCTTGCAAGCCCTCTCAGTATCCTCAAGATATGGGAGGGCGGTATGTCCTTCCATGGTGGGCTACTCGGTGTTTTGCTGGCGCTATTCTGGTTTGCTTATCGCCGTAAGGTCTCATTCTTTGTTGTGAGTGACTTGGTTGCGCCACTGGTTCCTTTTGGTTTGGCATTTGGTCGGCTGGGTAATTTCATTAATGGTGAATTGTGGGGCAGGCCGACAGACTTACCCTGGGCCATGGTGTTTCCAATGGTCGACTCCATCCCCCGTCATCCATCTCAGATCTACCAGTTCCTCGGAGAGGGCGTTTGCCTGGGCATCGTTCTGTGGATCTATTCCAGTAAGCCACATCGGGTGGGGCAGGTTTCAGGATTGTTTTTGTTGGGTTACGGTCTTTGCCGATTTTTGGCGGAATTCGCCCGTGAGCCTGATGCTTTCTTGGGCCTCTTAGGCCTCGGTTTATCCATGGGTCAGTGGCTCTCTGTGCCCATGATAATTTTCGGAATTTACCTTATAGTGAGAGTAAATACGAAAAACGGCAGTTATCAGTAGTTAAAAGATGGGTTTTTTGGGTCTTTTGTAGCCAATTCCACAAAGTTGGCTTGATTCCCTATATAAACATCAGTCTTTTGCTAAATTTGCCTAATTTCTGACTATTTCCACCTCAACTGAAAGATATCTATGCTGGAGAAGCTAACTAAAGCTCGAAATTTATCCAAGGCAAATAACGCCATCAAGCGTTTGATATCCGAGCGGGGCGAATCGAATGCGCTCAGCATGGCTGATGATGTAGTTAATAACTATCGTAAATTAGCAAAAGATCAGTACGTCTCATTTTTTACTTTTCTTTTTGAAAAGCTCAATCCTCAAGCAGATGCGGTTCTCAAGGCGGCGCAAAATTTTGTAGCCGATTCCAGTGCGCGTAATTACATCCAGTTACAAAAAGTTTCTGAGTCTCCTCGCCAAGAATTTTTTCGTCGCCTCAATCGCGCTAGCCAAGGTACGGCAGCGGTAGTGCAAATGCGTCGCGATTTACTGCAACTGCTAGATAAAAAACCGGAGTTGGCTGCGGTGGATTTCGACATGCGTCACTTGCTATCCTCTTGGTTCAATCCAGGCTTTCTTAAAATGCATCAGGTGGACTGGAAGTCTCCAGCAGAGGTGCTTGAGAAGTTGATTCAACATGAAGCGGTTCACGCCATTGATGGCTGGGATGACTTACGTCGCCGGCTTCAGCCTGATCGCCGTTGTTTTGCGTTTTTCCACCCACAACTACCAAGTGAACCGCTCATCTTTGTGGAGGTTGCGCTATTACCTGAAATCCCTACGGTGATCACGCCTTTGGTCGATAAAAAAGCAGAAACAGTAGATCAGGCTTCTCAATATAAGGTTGCGGTTTTTTATTCCATTAGCAATTGCGAACCTGGTCTTCGTGGTGTCTCAATGGGTAACTTTTTAATTAAGCGGGTAGCCGAGCAATTGCATGCTGAATTCCCTGGAATAAAAACCTTTGTGACTTTATCTCCGATTCCAGGATTCATGGATTGGGTTGCCGCAGGGGCGAATTTAGGTGAGGGTGTTCCAGCTGAAAGATTGAAGCCAAATCTTAAGGCTGCCAGAGATGCTGCTTTGGCAGTGTTGAAGCTAGAGAGTCAATCATGGAGCGAGCGATTGGCAGGTGGTTGGCACCCTGATCTCGCCTCCGAGAAGGAAAAAGCGGCTTTATTGAGCTTGGCAAGCATGTATTTGGGTCTCGCCTCTACAGGGCGCGATGGTAATCCGGTAGCGAAGTTCCATTTAGGTAATGGTGCTAAGTTGCACTTAGTGAACTGGGCGGGTGATTTATCTCGTAAAGGATTGCGTCAGTCAGCCGGGCTGATGGTCAATTACCTTTATGACTTGGGAAGTGTGGAAGACAACCATGAACGCTTTGCCAATGGCGAGATTGTGTATTCCAGGGCTGTAGCTCGCTTGATGGCGCCCTAGCGTTAACGCTAGGGCTAACTTCTGCCGAAAAGCGGAAGTCCCCTTAGAATAAGGGGTTAATAGTTAGTTGTAAAAACAAAACCAACGCAATAGTTGGTAGAAGATTAAGGAGACAAGCATGTTGACTAAAACAAACGGCAATTCTGTATTTTCATTAAGCGCTTTGAAAAAAGCGCTGTTTTTAATTTGCGCTGTCCCCCTCACCGTAATGGCCCAAGAATGGCCAAATAAACCAATTACTTTTGTTGTGCCTTTTCCTGCTGGTGGTGGTACTGACGCTTTTGCCCGTCCTTTGGCTGCGCAACTCACCAAGCAGTTGGGTAAACAAATCATCATCGATAACCGTGGTGGCGCTGGCGGTACATTGGGCGCATCCCTGGCTGCTAAAGCGGCTCCAGATGGCTACAGCTTTTTTGTTGGCGCTGCACACCATGCAATCGCTCCATCGATGTACCCCAATTTGGATTACGACATTGAGAAGAGTTTTGTTCCAGTTGCAATGATCGCTAGCCCACCCCAAGTCATCGTGGTGAATCCAAAAAATGTTCAAGTTAAAAACTTAAAAGAATTTATTGAGCTTCTGAAAAAGAATCCAGGTAAGTTCAACTACGCTAGTGCTGGGAATGGCTCTTCACATCACTTGGCTGGTGAGCAGTTCAAAATGTTGACCAAAACCTTCATTACCCATATTCCTTATCGCGGCGCAGGCCCGGCTATGCAAGACCTTATTGCAGGCCAGGTGGATGTGGAATTTGATGGTTTAGGTTCATCAGCAGCGCAAATCAAAAATGGCTCAATCGTTGCTTTAGCTGTTGCATCACAAAAGCGTTCTGCCGCATTTCCTAATGTACCTACAGCGGCCGAGGCTGGTTTAGTGGGCTACGAAGTATCCACTTGGTATGGTCTGTTTGCTCCAAAGGGAACTCCTCAGCCTATCGTCGATAAGATGATCGCTGAAGTGCAAAAAGCAATTAATACTCCTGAGTTAAAAACTATTTGGACCAATAATGGTTCAGATACGCCAACTTTGACTGGTGATGCTTTTGGCAAATTTGTATCCGCAGACATTAAGCGTTGGGCTGCAGTGGCTAAAGCCTCTGGCGCAAAGCTTGATTAACAATTTGATTTAACTAACTGGTTTGGATTTGAGGCTCTAATGAATTTATATTCCTTATTGGAAAAAGGCTTTCCAAAAGATAAGCAGGCATGCGCACTAGAAACGCATGATGGGTTGTATTACTCCTGGAGTGACCTAGAACGCGCTACTGCCAAAATGGCGAACCTTCTCAAGAGCCTCAAACTGCCTGCAGGATCTCGGATTGCGGTACAGGTTGAGAAATCGCCTGAAGCACTCTTTCTGTATCTGGCTACTATTAAGGCGGGCTACGTTTATCTGCCTCTGAATACCGCCTACCAGGCTGCGGAAATTCAATACTTCTTGGAGAATGCCGAGCCTGCTGTTGTAGTTTGCAGCAGCAAGAATTTCTCCTGGGTGTCTAAGGTTGCTTTTAAGGCGGGCACTAAGCATGTCTTTACCTTGGATGAGGATCGTAAGGGTACTTTGTTAGAGCGTGCTGCTGGTCAAAGCGATAAGTTCAAAACGGTCGCCGTTAAAGATGATGACTTGGCCGCTATCTTGTACACCTCTGGTACAACTGGTCGTAGCAAGGGCGCAATGTTGACCCATAAAAACTTGGGAAGCAATGCGCAAGTACTGCAGAAATTTTGGGGCTGGAAAAAGGGCGATGTTTTATTGCATGCCCTCCCAATTTTCCACGTTCATGGTTTATTTGTTGCTGCACATGGTGCACTCATCAATGGCAGCAAAATGATTTGGTTGCCACGCTTAGATACTGCGCAATTAATTCACCACATGCCAAACTCCACAGTGATGATGGGCGTCCCAACGTTTTATGTTCGCCTGCTTGCAGACAAGGGCTTTAATAAACACGTTGCACGTAATATGCGCCTGTTTGTTTCTGGCTCTGCGCCTTTGCTGACGGAAACATTTAATACTTTCAAAGAGGTCATTGGCCAACCTATTCTTGAGCGCTATGGCATGAGTGAAACCGTGATGTTGGTTTCCAATCCGTACAAAGGCAATCGCGTAGGTGGATCAGTTGGCTTGCCTTTGCCAGGCGTAAAAGTCCGCGTGGTTAACGAAAACAACAAGCCTTGTGGCGTTGATGAAATCGGTAGCATTCAGGTTAAGGGCCCAAATATATTCAAGGGCTACTGGCGCATGCCAGAAAAAACCGCCGAGGAATTTACAAAAGATGGTTGGTTTAAGACTGGTGACGTCGGCCGTTGGGGTGGTGATGCTAATGGCGGTAAAGCGCCTAAGGATTACCTCTGTATCGTTGGTCGCAGCAAAGATCTGATTATTTCTGGTGGCTATAACGTTTATCCAAAAGAAATCGAAAGCTTTATCGATGACATGGACGGAGTGGATGAAAGCGCTGTGATTGGTATTCCGCACCCAGACTTTGGTGAGGCGGTAATGGCGGTAGTAGTTCCAAAGGCTGGCGCTAAGTTGGATGCGCAGGCTATGATTGCGACGCTCAAAACCCAAATTGCAAATTTCAAGATTCCAAAGCGTTTAGAGATTGTTTCTGACTTGCCTCGCAACGCAATGGGCAAGGTGCAGAAGAATATTCTGCGTCAGCAATACACCAGCTAACGGCAGCAAAATACTGGCTCAGAAACCGAATGCCTTGCGGCTTTCATTAAACATGAAGGCCGCAAGCATGAAAAGCATCACACCAAAAATGCGCTTGAGTTGAGCTACATTGAGTTTTCTGGCCATTTTTGCGCCGAGTGGGGCGGTGAATATACTTACCGCAACAATGCACAGTACCGCTGGAAGATAGACAAACCCGAGTGAGCCGGCTGGAAGATTGGGATTGCCCCAACTTCCATACATATAGCCGATAGTCGCTGCAGCCGCAATTGGAAATCCTAAGCCTGAAGAGCTTGCCATTGCTGTGTGTGGTTTTACATTGCACCAAAGCATAAATGGCACAGTAATAAATGCTCCGCCTGCGCCAACTAGGCTGGCAATCACACCGGTCAATGTTCCGAATGAGAAAAGGCCGAGGGTGCCTGGTAATTCTCTTCCGGCCGCAGGTTTTTTATTGATGATCATTTGAATCGACGTATAGACGATAAAAATGGCAAAGAATAAAGATAGCCAAGAGGTATTGATTGCTTCAAAAATCTCACTACCGCCAACAAGGCTGCCAATTACTAGGCCTGGGCTGAGTGATGCCACCAACTTCCAGTCGATAGAGTTGTGCTTGTGGTGCGCCCAGATAGCTGAGGTGGTCGTAAAGAGGATGGTTGCCATACCAGTTGCGATGGCCATATGTACGATGACATCCTGACTAAACCCTAAATGATTGAAGACCACAATCATGAATGGCACCAAAATCATTCCACCACCAATACCCAGGAGTCCAGCCAGGAAGCCGGATATGCTCCCACACAACATGAGCATTGCGATATCGGCTATTGACATGAATTCCCCGCCTTAGCCGCTAGGCCGTCATCCTGAACCCTAAGGTTCAAGGTGGAACGGCTACTCTGCTTCGGGTGCATTAAGAAGCTCAGGGAGTGAACAGCGCGAAGCTGCCACTGTGAAGATTCGAAACGCTCACGCCCACAGTGTAAAGATCGTTCCTGATGCTTGCGCATCGGTTCAAGGAACTATTGGCCTTGGCGAACCAGGCAGGGAAAGGCTTTGCATCAGAGCATCCACTTGATCTTCCAGAGTATGAATTTCATTCTGGAGTCGAGCAATCTCTTCGGGATTGGATGAATGACTCTGAGCAGGAGTTTGCGCGGAAGCAGTTTGCAGCTTAATGAGATCGCCAGCGATCTTGAGTGCAGCCATCATGCTGGCGCGCTCAATACTGCGATTACCACCGTTAATTGCCAGTTGAATTTGTTCATCAACTAATGTGCAGGCTGCACGAAGTAAAGGCTCGTGCTCAGCGCTAGTTGCTAATGTGATCTTTTGACCGGCGAGGGTTACTTCAATGCGTTGTTGGCTCATTGTCATCCTCTGGGTTAGTTGGTGTCACGGGCTCACCGAGCAAGTTCAATTGACGTCCATCGCTTTGTTCTGGCAGGCGACTCAAAATATGCTGAATCCGTTTTTGCGCATCCTCAATTTTGGTTTCAAGCTGGCTGCGATCTTGATGCAGCGCCTTAACGGCGTCTGAGATCAGTTGAATTTTCTTGGATAGCCGTTGCAACGATGTAGCTATCGGATCAGATTCAGTGGAGTCGCTTGGGACATGAGGGGTGTACTCGGTCATATAGGCATTGTAGCCTCAGGGAAAAGCTTTGTGAAACCCCCGAATTTGGGCTTAATTGGGTAAAGCCACCCAGTCGCTACCAAGCTTTTCTAGGTGAATACGGTCATCAAATAAGCTGATGAGGGCTTGATGAGTCGCAGGATCTTGACTTGACCCTTGAAAATGCAGTTTGCCTCGATTTAGCATAATCACATGGTCAGCTCTAAGTGCGAAATGAATTTCATGAAGCACGGTTACCAAGGTTTTACCTTGTGCCAGCAAATCGCCTTGCCATTTTAAGAAATCAGCTTGGTGAGGAGGATCTAAATTGGCTAGCGGCTCATCCATTAGGAGGATGTCCGAGCCTACGGCAAGAAGACGCGCCAATAAGACTCGCTGACGTTCACCGCCTGATAGTTGTTGCAGTGGGCGTTGGCGTAAATGCCAGACATCAGTTTGTTGCAAAGCTTGCTCAACCATGATTTGATCGGTCTTCGAGGGCAGGTGTAGCCAAGCTTGATGGGGTAGGCGTCCCAACATGACGGTGTCATACACGCTAAGAGAGTCGCCAAATTCATCCGAGGTGTTTGAGGCTTGATCGAGCCAAGCAATCTTCTTGGCTAGATCTTTTTTCGTGAAAGATGAGATATTGACATCATCAATTGTGATTGAACCATCCCACTTGAGTAAGCCAGTGATTGCCTGTAGAAGAGAGGATTTGCCTGCGCCATTTGGCCCAACGATGCTTGTCCATTTTCCTTGGGGAATGTCTAAGTTCAACTCAGAGATGATGGCGCATGGGCCTCTATAAACATTAAGCTGATGGGACTTCATGAACGTACTCCAAACGGGGTGCGCCTTAATAGAACCAGTAGATATAGGCCGCCTAAGACCGCGGTCACAACACCAACTGGAATTTCAATCGGTGCAAAAAGGGTGCGTGCAATCAAATCCGAGCTGAGTAATAAGATTCCGCCGCCGAGGCAGGAAAATAGAAGTTGAGCTCGTTGCCGCCCATTAGAGAGCTTTCTCACCAAGTGGGGAGCTGCCAATCCAACAAATGCGACTAAGCCAGTTTGCGCAACTGCGCAACCAGTTGCAAGAGCAAGAACGCCAATCAACATTAGACGTAGTTGGTCCAGCGGCAAGCCTAAGGTGCGGGCTGTATTTTCCCCGAGCGATAAGGCGTCAAGTACGGGGCTGATGATGAGGGTGATTAGCAGGCAAAGTACTAATGCAATCGCCATAACCTCGACACCAGACCAATTCAGTAAGGTTGTATTACCCAGCATAAAAGATTGAATGCTTTGGAATAGGTCTGGGCGTATGAATGTAAATAAAGAATTTGCTGCGCCTAAGATCACGCTAATCACTACTCCGGATAATAGGAGGCGCAAGGAACTGCGATAGCCGCCAGCTAAAACTAGGGAGGCTAGAACTCCAAGCAGTGCTCCAAGGAACGCTCCGCCATTCAAGCCAATAATTTCTAGCCAAGAGTTACCAAGATAGGCAAAGCAAAGAATGCCACCCACCCCAAGCAGTGCGCCAGATGCGCTGCCTAATAAGTAGGGATCAGCTAAAGGATTGCGAAATAGGTTTTGTGCAATGCCGCCAGCAAGCCCCAATAAAGCACCAGCAAGATAGGCACCTAATGATCGCGGTAGTCGGATGTCAAACAAAATAGTGTGATCCGATCCTGGCAAATTCCAGCTAGAACCGATGCTTCCAAGCAGGGTCCCAAGCAATACCAAAACCACACTTAAGATGAGTAGGCCTGATAACTTCCCAAGAAAATGATTTTTTTGCATTACCGAGATGATGACATCTTCTGCTGTATACAAGTAGAAATGATGAGTGCAGCCTCTCCCATTCGCGGACCAGGTCGGACCAAAATATCATTTTGTTCACCAGTAAATACGCAAATTTGGTTTTTAGAAACTGCTGGAATGGAATTCCATCCAGGGCGCTTCTGAATATCAGCTGCAGTTGATTCGGTCAGGAGAATGATGTCAGGTTTAGCTTGTACGACAAACTCAGGATTCATTTTTGGGAATGGGCCGAGCGATTTTGGAATGATGTTCACCAAACTTAACTGAGTCAGAATTTCACCGATAAAAGAGGTGCTACCAGCTGCAAATGGTGCTGGATTCACTTCAAAGTACACGCGAATACTTTCATTCTTAGTTGAGAGCTGCTTGTTAGCGCGCATAATTTCTTTCTGAATTTGATTCCATACGCGAGTGCTCTCAGATGTACCCAAGATGAGGTCTAGTTTTTTAAGGGCGCGCTCCTCATCACTCATGGATTTCACATCCAACGCGAATGTCTTGATGCCTAAGTCATTCAACCGAGCGATAACAGGAGATGCTTTCTCCAGCAATACAACATCCGGCTTGAGTTGCGTAATGCGCTCGATATTGATATCGCTCATCCCGCCAAGCTTGGGTAACTCTTGAATTGATTTTGGCCAATTGGAGAATCGATCAACGCCAACTAATGCGCTACATTTTCCCAGGGCGCAAATAGACTCTGTAAGAGAAGGCAAAAGACTGACAACGCGCTGGGGTGATTTATCAAAAACCACCACAACACCTCGGTCATCCGCTACTGAAACTGGCGCAGCAAAAATGCCTAAAGAGAGGCCTAGTAAAAACAATGCAAACCCGATTGCTAAATAGCGGTAGAGCATCGAGAGTTGCATGTCTTTATATTCTTTCTTGGGATTTAGAAGTTGTATTTTGCGCTGACGAAATATGATCTTCTATCGCTTGGATAGTAAAAATAATTTGGACTCATACCACCATTAGCATTGGTAATCCAGGCATATCCCCCCGTTGTTCCATATAAAGAGTTACCAATATTTTTAATGGTGAATTTTGCCTCGAAGCCATTGAACGCGTAATTTAAGTATGCATCAGCTACTGTGTAGGATGGCATTACATTTAGCGAGCTGTAGTCGCTGAGACCCGAGTCATAGTGTTGGTTGCTTACGTAGTTAACAATTCCACCAAGTGACCAATTTTGGTTCATCGAATAATTGGCTCTTGCATTAAGTAGTAGATCCGGAGCTAAGGCCACAGAGTTCCCGGCATATGGCCCATTTGCATAGACCGATTTTTGAAATTTCCCACCTCCCGAAATAGTCAGCTTGTTTGTAATGCTGGAGCTACCATCTAGTGCAAGACCTCTTCTGTTGATGTTGAACTCAGAATTAATGTTTAGCCCGCTATCCATGTCATAGCGAATTTCATTTTGAGTAATGGATGAAAAGATAGATCCGTTGACGCTAACTATATTTGAAACCCAGTTCCCACCGATTTCATACGCCTGAGTAGTTTGCGGCTTAAGAATTCCATTGAAAGTACGTTTGTATGTCAATGGATCCCAACCCCAAAACTCGTCAATATTTGGAAAGCGATAAGATTGATTCCATTTAACGTATAGCTTTTGATTTTTTAAATAGCTGTAGTTAAGGGCAATGTCGCCCGCATTGGCGGAATAGCTTTGGCTCCCATTTAGAGCCCCATTATTTGAAGTTAAGCTATTGTCATTGGCCGTTGCACCTTGAACTTGATGTCTAAAGCCGCCGCTAAAGTCAATACTATCTAGAAGGGCTATTTTCCCAATTCCATAAATCGATTGATTTAATATGCTTGCCGATTGTGTACTTTGACGAAGTCCATTTGGATTGGTGATTTTTCCAGCAGCATCCATTGCGGCATAAGTTGTTGGGGAGTATGCGTTCTCACCACTTTGGTTTGACTGGTTAAATTCATAACCTAAGATCGCGCTTCCCAATCTGCCGAAATTAGATTTGACTCGCGGGCTAAGATTCAAAGTCCAGCCATTCAGATTCCCATTTCCGGATCCATAGTTGCCAACTGCTAAAGCACTTGAGCTATCGTAGTAGGGTGTATTGAAGAACACGGACTTATTTGAATAATAGCCATCAAGTTCGGCAATATTAGTACCGAGAAATTCCTTTGTACCGCCAAACCTAATTCCAGAGTTACTGGTGGAAGAGTTTGATCCGATATTATTAAATTTTGCTGCTTGAGGGTCTCCAGATCCAACTTGCCCAACTACTCCGCCTGGATTTTGTGCATTGGTATATGCATAAAATAAGTCGGTATAGATTTTGTCTATACCGCCAAATGATTGAGTTAATTTCCCATCAATTGCATAGGCATTGGCCGCAGAATTCTGTCTCCAGCCCTGCGTATTTGAGGTGTTGGCCGTAAGTTGATAGGTTGTTTGGTCAACGCTATCTCTAACAATGGCATTGCCTATAGCAGTCCCAAAGCTTCCGTAAGTGATGCTGGCTTGGTTTAGCTTGGTTCGGTTTCCATTGGTGATGATGTTGATTACTCCGCCAACGGCCCCGTTACCATACTGAACGCTGGCGCCCCCTTGAAGAATTTCGATCCTTTCAATAGAGTCCATTGGAATGGATTCCCAATTCACTCCTCCAGAGTCAATCGGATTGATTCTTTGTCCATCCACCAATACCAATGTGTTGCTATTGGCGGTAGGCCCAAATCCACCCATGTCAACAGTCGCGTCTAAATTCAACTGCCCGCCATTGGTGCTCCTTATGTTGAGGCCACCAATTTGCGAAAGGACATCGGGTATGTTGTTTGATGTGGAGTTTGCAATTTCATCACGCGTTATTACCTTAACGTTTGCTGGAACTTCGTTGAGGTTTTCCTGGAAGCGTGAGCCAGAGACAATGACTGTCGACTGGGAGTTTTGAGCTACTGCGCTGAATGTTATTGCTGCGCCGCAAAGTAGGGCGACTAGGGTTTTACTGCCGAACTGCTTTTTCATGATGAACCTTCTGCCTTCGAATCACCTAGCTAACTTCCCCGTAAGCTGGGTCGAACAGAATTTCACTTTTTGAGAGTTCAGGCGTCA
>ERZ650303.218-NODE-218-length-17078-cov-7.410092_pt1 | contig 17078 bp, 16 predicted proteins | sample MGYA00376239_ERZ650303 | MGnify/ENA primary metagenome ERZ650303 (study PRJEB26733, sample SAMN07839262) | wastewater metagenome | biome: small river; feature: stream; material: water | place: USA: North Carolina | collected 2016-04-05 ... | reverse complement strand
ACCTCGTCGATGCCCACCATTGGCTCATCTTGCATGGCCGCTATGTGTGCCAAGCGCGCAAGCCGTTGTGCTGGCAATGTGGTGTTGCAACATATTGCAGCTTCAAGCCCAAAACACCTCGCGGCTGATACGCCTGCTAAATGCAAAAAGCCACCCGAAGGTGGCTTTGAATGTGACGTTCAAGCGTTAGTCAGCAGAGACGCCGGCCTTGCGAATGACAGGCCCCCACTTGTTGATTTCAAGCTTCAGGTGTTCTCTCAAACCATCAGCTGTCATCTTGTCTGGGGTTGGAATATCTGAGCTCAAATCGGCCAAGCGTTGCTTGATGGTGGGGTCTGCCATGGCAAAGCGCATGGCTGTGTTGATTTTTTTCAGCACTGGCGCTGGCGTTCCTTTGGGCGCATACATGCCGTGCCACACCTTGACCTCAAAGCCTTTCAAACCTTGCTCATCCATCGTTGGCACGTTGGGCAGCGCGGCTAAGCGCTTTAAGGTGGTCACACCAAACACTTTCACGCGGCCGTCTTTGATCATTGGCACGGTCTGTGTGGTTTGGTCGCACAAAATGTCAATTTGACCGCCCAACAAATCATTCATTGCGGGGCCGGTGCCTTTGTAAGGAATGGTGTTGATGTTCACACCAATGGCGCTTTTGAACATCAAGCCACACAGATTAGACACCGCACCTAAGCCTGCATCAGCCATGGAGACTTTGCTTTCGTTGGCTTTGATGTATGCAATCAGTTCTTGCAAGTTGTTGGCAGGAATGTCTTTGCGCGCAATCATGGTCATCGGCACGTCCAACACTTGACCAATGTATTCAAAATCGGTCAAGGGATCGAAGTTGAGTTTGTTGTAAAGCGCAGGCGCTGTCGACATCCCCATGTGGTGCAAGAAGATCGTGTAGCCATTGGGCGCTGCACGAGCCACTTTGGTGGCACCAATCGTTCCCCCCGCGCCGTTGACGTTTTCAACAACCACCGGTTGCCCCAAAGATTTACCCATCGGAATCGCCATCATGCGTGCCACCACATCGGTGGGGCCACCCGCAGCAAAGGGGACCACCAGCGTGATGGACTTGTCAGGGTAATTTTTCGTTGGCGCTGCTTTGGATGTCTGGGCTTGCGCCAAGCTCAGCATGACCGATACAGCCACCACCAAAATTTTTTTCATGTGCTTCATTGTTGTCTCCAGTTTTTTTTAATCGAACACGATCAAGTCACGCATGGCCTCGCCCGTATTGAGACGGTCAAAGCCTTCATTGATTTGTTCTAACTTCAAGCGCTCGCCCATCAGCTTGTTGATAGGGAGCTTGCCTGCCAAGTACAAATCGACATAGCGCGGTACATCTCGTTCTGGAATACATGAGCCAACATAACTGCCTTTGACAGTTCGCTCCTCTGCCACCAGATTGACATGTTGCAGGCCCCAAGCATCGCCTGGCGGCGGCAAACTAGCTGTCACCGTGGTGCCACCCCGACGGGTCATTCGATAAGCCGACTCCATGGCATGCACAGAGCCAGCAAACTCAAATGCGAAATCCACACCGCCCTTGGTCAGTGCTTTGATTTTTTCTAGCAAATCGGGATCTTTTGCATTGAAAACTGCCGTGGCACCTAAGCTTCTGGCCATTTCCAATTTGCTCTCGTGCAAATCTACGGCGATGACTTGACTGGCGCCAGAAGCAATGGCTGCGAGCACCGCACAAAAACCCACACCACCCAAGCCAACAATGGCGGTTGTTTGACCGGCCCTCACCCCTGCTGTGTTGATGACAGCACCCGCCCCCGTCAGCACAGCACAACCGAACAAGGCAGCCTCTACCGGATCAATCTTGGCTTCAATCTTCACGCACGAGCGGCGAGACACCACCGCGTGATCGGCAAATGCCGACACGCCCACATGGTGGTTCACAGGTTTGCCACCAAAGCCATACAAACGACGGGCACCGCTGAGCAATGTGCCTTCGGTATTGGCCTTAGCGCCGGGCTCACACAAAGCGGGTCGCCCTTCCCCGCACATGGGGCAAGCACCGCAACTGGGTACAAACACCATAGCAACCAAGTCACCCACTTTCAAATCGTGGATGCCATCCCCCAAACCGACCACCACCCCAGAGGCTTCATGGCCTAAGGCCATGGGCGTGGGACGGGGTCGAACACCGGTGATCACCGATAAATCAGAGTGACACAGTCCTGCCGCCTTGAGTTTGATCAAGACCTCACCCGGGCCGGGGTCTCGCAACTCCAGCTCTTGAATCGTCAAGGGTTGGCTCTTGGCAAATGGGGGTTTTGCCCCCATTTCATTCAGGACTGCGGCTCTGATTTTCATGGTGTTCTCGATTCCAAGTCTTAGTTGGCAGAGTAGGTTTTCACCTTGGTCTGCAAGATGTCAGACTTGACTGACTTCACCCACTCAGGTGACTTTTGTCCCACAGGGGTGGTGGCCACATCAGCAGGAATGATCATCATCTGGTCTAACACGGGGAAGGGGTACTTGGCGGTTTTTTTGGTCACGCCCAGCAACTGGTCTTCCAAGCCTTGACCATCAGCACGCATCTTCACCGGACGGCCATAGCCTTTGAACTCCATGTTGCCGTGCATGGCGTCTGCCACTTCTTCGGTGGTGGGCCACTTGCCGCCGTTGGCTTTCATGGCAGCCTCATAACCAGCTTTCAGACCGGCCACCGCTTGAGCCATGTGGTACACCGAGTAGATGGGGTAGCTGTCTGTTTTGGCTTTGAACTTTTGCACAAACTGCTTGTGCTTGGCATCGTCTTTGGTTTCAGGATGCAAGAAGTAGTGGTCACCACGTGCGCCCACGATGACGCCATCAGGCAAGGTGGCGCCCAAACGCTCCAAAGAGCTTTCAGCCAAAGGCAGCACAAACTTGGATTGCTTGAACAAACCGCGCTGTGCAGATTGGCGCACAAAGGTGTCCAAATCACCGCCCCAAGAAGTCGACAAGATGACATCAGGCTTCAAAGCTGACAAACGTGACACTTCAGTGGAGAAGTCAGGCGCGCCGAACTTAGGGAAGAACTCACCCACCACCTGCACATCGGGTTTGAGGGCCATCAATGTGTTGCGGAAGATTTCCCATGAGTCGCGACCCCAAGCGTAGTCTTGGTTGACCACCGCAATGGTTTTGAAATTGGGGTTGGTCTTGAGCAAGTAAATCACCGTGGCCACCATTTCGGTGGTGGCGTTGGCTTGGGTGCGAACCACGTAGCGGAATTTTTTATCTTCCAACAATTTTTCAGTGCCGCAGTCCCACATCACGTTCAAGACCTTCAAGTCTTCGGCCACAGGTGCCACGATGTTGCAGTTGCCGCTTGAGATGGCTGAGAACATGGTTTTCACACCTTGGTCTTGCACCACACGACGGTATTCAGACAGCAGTTTGTCGCCACCCAAACCTTCATCGATGAACACAGGCGATACCTTCACACCGGCAATACCGCCTTGGGCATTGAGGTCGTCAATCAAAATTTCAGCAGCGGCCTTAGCAGGCACGCCAAACACCGAAGCAGGCCCCGACAAGAAAGTGGTGATGCCCACCTTCAGCTCTGCAGGTTTTTGCTGTGCAAAGGCCATACCAGCCAGTGCCATCGCGCTGACCAACAGCGTTGCTTTTTTTGCGAATTTAAATGTCATGATTTGTCTCCTGTTAAATATCAACTCACACACACCATCAAACCGTACGGCCGCCATCGACTGGCAACTCCACACCGGTAAAGAACTCTGCTTCGGGGCTGGCCAAGAACAAGGCCGCTGCCGCCACATCGCTGGGTTGCGAAAAACGACCCAGTGGAATCGAACCCAAAAACTTGGCGCGGTTTTCAGGCGTATCGGGCAAGCCCATGAATTGGGTGAACATGCCGGTCTCGCCCATCACCGGGCAAATGGCGTTGACACGAATCTTGTCGGGTCCTAACTCCACGGCCATCGACTTGGACAAGATGTTCACCGCCGCTTTGGAACCGTTGTACCAAGTCAGGCCTGGGCGTGGGCGAATGCCTGCGACTGAGCCCACATTCAAAATCACACCGCCACCGGCTTTGCGCATGAGTGGCACCACGGCATGCGCCATATGGAAAATAGATTTCACGTTGATGCTGTACACGCGGTCAAACTCGGCCTCATTCACATCCAGCATGGGTTTGTTCACATGCGTCACGCCGGCGTTGTTCACCACGATGTTGGGCGTCCCAAATGTCTTGGCGGTGTAATCCACCAAGGCTTGCACGCTCGCACCGTTGGCCACGTCGCACACAAAAGCGCTGGCGTTAGGGCCTAAGCGAGCGGCCACCGCCTTGGCGGCGTCTTCGCGAATGTCAGCCACCACCACTTTGGCGCCCTCTTGCACATACAGCGCGGCAATGCCCTCGCCAAAACCACCGCCCGCACCTGTGACGATGGCCACTTGATTGTTTAACTTACCCATGTTGTCTCCTTTTTTTAACCGTGATAGTTGATGACTGTTTTGGTGGTGCTCACTTCTTCGAGTGCCATGAAACCTTTTTCGCGTCCATGGCCGCTGCGTTTGACGCCGCCAAAAGGCAACTCAACGCCGCCGCCTGCACCAAAACCGTTGATGTAGACCTGCCCTGCCTTGATGGCTTTGGAGACACGCTGTTGACGTCCGCCGTTTTCAGACCACACGGCAGCCATCAGTCCGTAGTCCGTGCTGTTGGCCAAACGAATGCCGTCTTCTTCGGTATCAAACGACATGGCCGCAAGCACAGGGCCAAAAATTTCGTCTTGCGCCACGCAATGGGTGGGGGGCACATCGCCTAGCAACGTTGGTGTGACGTAATAGCCTTCGGCTGGCAAGCCCGCCGACAACGTGCCTTGCGCCACCACGGAAATGCCCGACTTCTGGGCCTCTGCCAAATAATGACGAACACGCTCTTGCTGCGCGAGGTTGACCACAGGGCCGCAATCCAAATCCATCTCAGGCGTGCCCACTTTGATTTGGGCAAACTGCTTGGCCAGACGTTCCATGATTTCGGGGTAGATGCCTTTTTGCACAATCAAGCGACTGCCTGCCGTGCAAGTCTGCCCCGTGTTGGCAATGATGCCTCGCGTGATGATGGGCACAGCGCGATCTAAGTCGGCATCATCAAACACCACGTGTGGTGATTTGCCGCCCAACTCCAGCACGCACTTGATGACGTTTTTCGCGGCCGCTTGTTGCACCAACACGCCGACTTCGTTCGAGCCCGTGAACGAAATGAAATTGATACCAGGGTGCTGGGCCAAGTGCGCGCCGGCTTCTTCACCCAAACCTGTGACGATATTGATAGCGCCAGGCGGGAAACCTACCTCACGCGCCAACTCGGCAATTCGAATGGGTGACAGGCAAGCGTCTTCCGCAGGCTTGACCACCACCGCGTTGCCCATTGCCAAAGCTGGGGCAATGCTGCGGCCTAACATTTGCGCAGGGTAGTTCCAAGGAATGATGTGCGCTGTCACGCCCAAGGGCTCACGCAAAACGGTCACGTTGTAACCATTCAAAAACGGAATCACTTCGCCATGAATTTTGTCGGCGCCTGAGCCGTAAAACTCGAAGTAACGCGCCAACACGGTGATGTCGGCGTTGGCAGTGGCCATGGGCTTGCCTGTGTCACGCGCCTCAAGTTGCGCCAGTTCAGCGTGGTGCGCCAATACTTTCTCACCCAACTTCATCAACAGCCGACCACGCTCTAAGGCCGTCATCTTGCCCCATGCACCGTCAAGCGCTTGCTGAGCAGCTTTGACCGCCAAATCCACATCCGCTTTGTCTCCGCGTGGGATATCGTCAAACTTTTTACCGTCCACAGGCGAAAGCACATCCAGCACTTTGCCTGAAACTGCGTTCACGGATTCACCGTGAATGAACATTTTTGCCATGTCAATTTCCTCTGTGATTGTTCAATGGGTCAGTGATTCAACAAACGAGCCGCGCTCGATCGTCAAGATTTGATTGGGAATATCGGTCAACAACGCAGCATTGGATTCAGTGATGATCACAGCCAAGTCGGGACGTGATTGACGCAAACGCGCCAACGCTTCTGCATATTGCTGAGCCAGTGCAGGTGCCAAACCTTGAAAGGGTTCATCCAGCAAGACCAAGCTGGTGCCGACCATCAAAGCGCGCCCCAAAGCCACCATCTTTCCTTGTCCGCCAGACAAAGCCGCGCCCGAACGTGCCAGCATGGGTTTGAGTTGAGGCACCACCTCCAGCACATGGCTGAGGCGTTCTTGCATTTGCAACTCGGTCAAACCCAACACATCACAAGGCAAGCGCAGGTTTTCTTCCACGGACAAGGTCGGAAAAATCACACGATCCTCAGGTGCGTACCCAATGCCCACACGCGTGCGCCAATGCGCAGGAGACAAGCTGAGATTGGTGTCATCCAAATGAATCACCCCTTCGCTGGCTGTCACAAGCCCCATGATGCTGCGTAACAACGTGGTTTTTCCCGCGCCGTTGCGCCCCACCACTGCCGTGGTGGTACCCGCATACACATCCAGCGACAGCGCACGCAACACCGGAGACCCTGCCAGAGACACCGACAGGTTTTCAATCTTTAGCATGATGCGTCTCCCAGCACTTCTTTTTTGATTTGAGGGTTACGCAACACCTCGTCGGGTGGGCCATCTGCAGCGATTTGCCCAGAAATCCATGCCGCCACGCGTGTGGCGTACTGCGAAACGATATCCACGTCATGCTCCACAAACCAGCTGGTCACTTTGCGCTCATCCAAGGCTTGCATGATGAGGGCCATCAGTCCGTGCTTGTCTTCAGATGACACACCGCTGGTGGGTTCATCCATGATGATGAGCTTGGGCTGCAGCATCAATGCCATGGCCACGTCCAGCAGTTTTTTATGGCCTTCAGGCAATGAGCCGGACAGCTCTTGCGCTTTGTCACGCAACCCGACCAAGTCCATGGTTTCTTGCACTTCACGCGCCGAGACAGACTGGGACAGTGGCGTCAACCAAGACAAGCGGCCGCTACGTGCAGCCGCCGCAATTTCTAGGCACTGCTGAACGGTGTGATCAACGAACAATTGCGGCAACTGAAACGAACGCCCCATGCCCAACCGCACAATGTCGCGCGGTGATTGCCCTGTGATGTCTTTGCCATTGAAAAGAATTTGACCTGAATCGGGCTTCAAGTAGCCAGTGCAAATATTGATGAAGGTGGTTTTTCCTGCGCCGTTTTGACCAATCACGGCCAATCGTTCGCCTTCGTGCAATTCAAAGTCGATGTGGTCAGCAGCGATCACACCGCCAAATGACAAGCACACATTCTTTGCAATCAAGATGGGTTGACTCATGCTGGGCCTCCTTGTTTTTTTGACTTTCTTTTTTCCAGCGCGCCGATGATTCCTTCTGGCGCAACCACGATGACCAACAACAGCGTCACCCCCAGCAACAACTGCCACACCCCGGCCATGTATGCAGAAGCCGCCAGCTTGACCACTTCAAAAATACCCGCACCCACAAACGCACCCAATGCATGATTGACGCCACCCAAAATCATGATGAACACAAATTCACCAGAGCGTGTCCACGACCCCATATCAGGCGTGACCAACCCTTGCGCGAGCGCAAAAATAGCGCCCGACAAGCTGAGAAACACACCTGAAATCACATAACCCACCCACAGGACCTTTTGCGCTGACAAGCCCAAATATTCCAAACGGGTTTCATTGGTTTTCAAGCCTGCCAGTGCCTCACCCGATGCCGAGTGAATAAAACGCTGGTAAAACCAACCGCACCCCAAAGACACCAACAGTGTGAAGCTCAACAAAATAGTTTCAAACTCACTGCGTTCGGTCATGACACCTAAGAAGGTGGGGCGATCCACGCGAATGCCATCTGACCCCCCTGTGAGCGAATACAGCTTGCCCAACAGAGCCACGATCACCATGCTCACGGCCAAATTCAGCATGCCGAAAAAGATGCCGCGATAACGCACCATGAACCAACCCAACAATGCCGAGAACAAGGTCGACAAGGTCACGCTCCAAATAATCAGAATCAGGCCATCCCAATGTGGGAAAGCTTTCGCAGTGAAGGCCACCGCATAAGCCGACACACAGGCAAACATTGCATGACCAAATGACACCTGACCTGCTCGTGCAGGCAACGCGACACCCAATGCAGCTAAGCCGTAACACAAGCCCAGAATGCCAATGGTTTTCATCCATGGGAACAACAAGCCAATCAACATCATGGCGACGGCTAACACGAAAGAGATAGTTCCAAATCGCATCAAATTCTCCGTGCTTGCGCTACTGTGAATAAACCGTTAGGTCGCACCAAAAGCACACCCAACATGATGATGTATGGCATGGCGACCTCAAATTCAGGCGCCACATACACCGCAATTGAACGGGCCAACCCAATCATCAAGGATGTGATGAGCGCCCCTGTCACTTGCCCCAAACCTGCTGTCGCCACCACCGTGAACGACACCACAATCATCTCTGCACCAATGCCTGGCGAGAGTGATGAAACAGGCACTGCCAATGCACCGCCTAAAGCGCCGAACATGGCCCCCACAACAAACACCAAGGTGGCAATTTTTTTGGCATTGATGCCCAAGGCTGTGGCCACTTCACGGTGGTGCGTGATGGCGACAGTTTGTTTGCCCAAGGATGTCTTTTTGAGGAAAAAATTCAACCCGAAGTAGCTGATCAGTGCAATACAAGGAATGACCACCACTTGGTAAGTGGTGTAGGTCACATTGAACACCTCAATCGTTCCTAAGCGTGTCACCAGCTCACCTGCCGAATAAGGTGATGTACCCCAGATGAGTTTTTGCAAATCTTCGAAAATCACAAAAGCGGCAAATGTCACCAACAGTTGAAGCACGGGGTCTTTGTTTTGGAAATAACGCAGCAAACCAACTTCCAGCACCAACCCCATCACCACCCCAACAATGAGGGCTGCCAGCAATAGCACGGCAAACAGCATCGGTGTGCTTGCCAAGTCATGTCGCATCACAAAACTGGTGATGCTCGCAGCGGTGTAACCACCAAATGCATACAAGCTGCCATGCGCGATGTTGAGAACCCCCAACACGCCAAAGATGAGCGTCAGCCCGAGAGACATGAGGAATAGCAAACCAGCGTAGGACACGCCGTCTGCCACCCCCAAAAGTAAGGTGTCTAAATTCATTGCAAACCTGCCTTTTGAAGAACAAATTTGGCCAACATCACCACCGGGCGATCGACCATTTTTCCGTTGAGTTGCACCACACCGCCGTGAGCGGCTTTGTCTGCCGCCACCACGGCCTGAGCGTGTGCCACTTCTTGCACCGAAGGCTGAAAGCCTTCAATCACGGCATCCACCTGCTTGGGGTGAATGCACAGCTTGGCTTGAAAGCCCAAGCGCTTGCCGCGCAAGATGTCGGCTTGCAGCTGCGCTTGAGACTCAATTTGCACCGTCACACCATCAATGGGTGACGCAATTTCGGCCAAGCGACTGGCTAACAAAATCTGATGACGCACGGGCAATAACTCCAGCTCGTCAGGGCCACATTGCATGCCGAAGCTGAATTGCAAATCAATGTTGCCCAGCGACAAACGCAAGGTGTTGGGGTGCGCCGCAATGGCTTTGACTTGGTCCACGCCTTTGGCGCTTTCAATCATCGGGATCAGCACCGGCGTGAATGACAAGGCGTTGCTGACTTGCGTCAGTTGTTCGGCAGACTCTGTCTTCGGCAGTATGAGATGGCGGATACCGAGCGCATCCACCAAGCGCAAGTCATCATCCAAATACGGTGTGCCGCAAGCGTTGATGCGCAACACAATGCGTTCGGGGCACTGCTTGAGAAATGGCACCAATTCACGACGAATGGCATCGCGTGCGGCCTCTTTCTCAGACAAAGGCACCGCATCTTCCAAATCCACAATCACCGCATGCGCGCGGGTGGCGAGCGACTTCGCAAAGCGGTCGGGTCGGTTGGCCGGCACAAACAAAAAAGCTTGTGCAAAAGACAAAGGATGCGTCATGTCAGCCATGTCTCCATGCGCGGGGCTTTTTCGACAGCCCACAACTTGGCAATGACCGCACGCATTTCTGCTTCGGTGGCCGAGTGGCTGTAGGTGGCCAAGCGAATGGCCTTGCTCTCGATTTCCTCACGCGACAAGGTGTTGCCAGGATCGCCTTTGGGTTCATCCACACGGCCCTGCAACACACGGCCATCGGTGGTGGTGACGGTGACTTTGCCAATCCAACGTTGGGGATAAGCGGTGTCGACTTCTTCATCGAGCACCATCTCCACTTTGTCGCGCAGCGACATGATGGCGGCATCTCTGAAGTGCGCATCAAACTCAGCCAAACCTGCATGCTCGTATTGCGCGACCAAGGCCAGCACCGTGCCCATGCTGAATTTGCTTTGATGCACCGTGCTCGGGTCCACCACAGGCCCCAACACATCGATGGCACCTTGGTGCACATGGGTCACCACTTTGGCAATGTCACTCAGCTGGAGCTGATGTGCCTTGACCACTTGCAACAACGCGTCCGCTGCTGGATGGGTGTGACGGCACGAGGCGTGGTACTTGAACGAGGTTTCCACCGTGGCCCAACGCTGGCCCAGCCCATCGGTGAGCTTGCGCACATCAGCGTCGGTAGACATGCCCGCGGCCATGCCTTGCGCACCTTCCAAAATACATTTGGCCCCTGTGAAGCCTTGCTTGGCCAAGTAAGCCGACATAAGACCCGTGCCGGCCGCGTGGGCGGTGTGCAGTTGTTTGGAGTCTGCCGCATCGCGCAAGAACTCCCACAAACCTGCGGCCTGTGTGCCCGCAGAGCCAAAGGCATGGTTCATCTGCTCGGGCGTGAGTTGAAGCAAACGTCCCACAGCAGCAGCAGCGGCCACGCTGCCAGCCGTGCCCGTGGTGTGGAAAATTCGGTAATGCGAGCGTCCTAAAAATTCACCGACGCGAATGCCCACTTCATAACCGGCGACGCAGGCGACCAAGAAGTCTTCGCCACTGGCACCCACGGCTTGTGCAACGGCAAGTGCCGGTGAAAAAACCACCGTGGCAGGATGAAACACCGATCCGTTGTGCACATCGTCTTGCTCGACCACATGCGATGCCGCAGCATTCGCCATGGCAGCCACATACGGTGAAGAGGAACGGCGGTTGAACAAAATTTCAGACGGGCCACTGGCTGGCCCCATGCTCATCACAAACTGTGTGAGGATTTCCACAGCGTGCGCGCCCTTGCCTGCCACAGCAGAGCCAAACCAGTCCACCAACAGGTCTTCTGTTTTGCGCAACACAGGCGCAGGAATGTCTTTGGCTTGTAGCTGCGCCGCAAACGCGGCCAGTGCGGCACTGCCAGTCAACGCGGTACTCATCGTGTCACTCCCAATTCTTTGAAGATGGCTTCGGTGTGTTCACCCACGCGAGGAATGGCACCCATGCGGTAATCAAATGCAGTTTGTTGTCCGGGCGGCAGCAATGCTGGCAACTCACCCGCAGGCGAGCCCACCGTCGTCCAACGCTGACGTGCTTCGAGTTGCGGATGTGCCCACAAATCGGCCATCGTGTTCATGCGCGCATTGGCAATCGGTGCAGCCTCTAAGCGTTCAATCACCTCAACGGTGGTGAGCTTGGCAAACACCGTCAAGATGATCGCCTGCAAGGCTTGTCTGTTTTCGTTGCGTTTGGCATTGCTGTCAAAGCGCGGGTCTTGGGCCAACTCAGGCTGCCCCAAAACACATTCACAAAACTTCACCCACTCACGCTCGTTTTGCAACCCCAACATCACGGTGCCACCATCACCTGCGGCAAAAGGGCCGTAGGGGTAAATCGTGGCATGGGCTGCCGCATTGCGCGTGGGTGCAGGGGCACCATCCATCGCGTAGTACATAGGAAAGCCCATCCACTCACCCAAAGCTTCGAGCATCGACACATCAATGTGCGACCCCTCGCCGGTTTTGTCGCGTTGAATCAAGGCTGACAAGATGTTGGTGTACGCATACATGCCTGCAGCAATGTCGGCAATCGAGTTGCCGCTCTTGCTGGGGTGATCGGGCGTACCCGTGATGCTCAAGAAACCTGCCTCACTCTGAATCAGCAAGTCGTAGGCTTTTTTGTCCCGGTACGGACCATCGTTGCCATACCCTGAAATGTCACAGACGATGAGACGCGGGTGCGCTGCACGCAAGGTGGCGGCATCCAGCCCCATGCGTGCGGTGGCACCGGGTGCGAGGTTTTGCACCAACACATCGGCTTTGGTCAACAGCTGCTTGAGGACGGCCAAATCTTGCGGGTCTTTCAAATCGAGTGCCAAACTTTCTTTGGATCGATTCACCCACACAAAGTGGGACGACTCACCACGCGCGCGTTGGTCATAAGCACGCGCAAAATCACCCACGCCTGGGCGCTCGACTTTGATGACGCGTGCCCCTAAGTCAGCCAACTGACGGGTACAAAACGGCGCAGCAATGGCGTGCTCTAACGACACCACGGTGATGTGGTCAAGGGGACGAACTTTCTGGTCAGTCATCTTGTCGTCCTCAGAACGAACGTGGCAAACCGAGGATGTGCTCGGCCACGTAGCTGTAAATCATGTTGGTGGAGATGGGGGCGACTTGGTACAGGCGTGTTTCGCGGAATTTGCGCTCGATGTCGTACTCACACGCGAATCCAAACCCACCGTGGGTTTGCAAGCAAACATTGGCAGCTTCCCAAGACGCTTTGGCTGCGAGGTACTTGGCCATATTGGCTTCGGCGCCTGCGTTTTGCATGGCATCAATTTTTTCGCAAGCTTTCCAACGCATGAGGTTGGCAGCTTCGAGTTCAATGAAGGCATCAGCAATCGGAAACTGCACACCTTGGTTTTGCCCAATCGGACGGCCAAAGACCACACGCTCACTCGCATACTTTCGCGCACGGTCAATGAACCAATAACCATCGCCAATGCACTCAGCAGCGATCAAGACGCGTTCTGCATTCAAACCATCGAGCAAGGTTTTGAAGCCCTTGCCCTCTTCACCCAACAAGGCGTCTTCGGGGATTTCGAGGTTGTCGAAAAAAAGCTCATTCGTCTCGTGGTTCACCATGTTCAAAATGGGTTGCACGGTCAAGCCGTTGCCAATGGCTTGCTTCAAGTCAATGAGGAAACAAGACAAGCCTTCGGATTTTTTCTTGACTTGGTCTGCTGGTGTGGTGCGTGCCAACAAAATCATCAAGTCGCTGTGTTGAATGCGAGAAATCCAAACCTTCTGGCCATTGATGACCCAGCGACCTTCTTTCTTGATAGCGCTGGTTTTAAGCTTGGTGGTATCGCTGCCCGTGGTCGGCTCGGTCACCCCCATGGACTGAATACGTAATTCACCTGTCGCAATCTTGGGTAAAAACTTATCCTTCTGCGCCTGTGATCCGCTGCGCACGATGGCGTTCATCACATACATCTGGCCATGGCATGCACCAGAATTACCGCCTGATCGGTTGATTTCTTCCATGATGACCGAAGCTTCCGCCATGCTCAGACCTGAGCCGCCGTATTCCTGCGGAATGAGTGCAGCCATCCAACCGGCCTTGGTCAGTGCATCGACGAATTCTTCGGGGTATGCGCGCTTCTCATCGATTTTGCGGTGATATTCATCCGGAAACTGGGCACACAAGTCACGCACAGCGTCGCGAATGTCTTGGTAGGGATCGTGGTGATTCAACATAAATTCTTTACTCAATCAATCGGATGTTCAACCCAGCTCTGCTGTGGCTTGCATCGTGAGCCAGCCTTCGTGGTCCTGAGCCCATAAACGTACGGTCGAGCCATTGGCATCGGGCTCGCCACACACACGCAGGGTGCGTTGGTCGGCACACTCAAACGTGGGACGCAAGGCTTTGAACTCAAAGCTGCGAATCGGACGCGTGGTGTTGCGACGCACCAAATCCACCAGCAGCGTGGCAATCAAGGGGCCATGCACGATGAGGCCAGGGTAGCCCTCCACCTCTGTCACATACTTGCGGTCGTAGTGAATGCGGTGACCATTGAAGGTGAGTGCTGAATAGCGAAACAAAAGCACATCGTCTGGCGCCATGTCGCGCTGCCATGTGGCGTGTTTTTCAGCAGCCACGGGGGCAGGCACGGGATCACCTACTTGTGCGGCGGGGCGATACACAATGTCGTGTTCTTCTGTCAGACACAGACCTTGGGTGTTATGCACCTCGTGTTTGACCAGCACAAACAGCAAATCACCCGTACGACCTGATTTGTGTGTGACCGATTCGATGGTGGACACGCGTTTGACCTCATCACCGACATGCAGCGATGCATGCCAATGCAAGCGCCCTCCCGCCCACATGCGACGAGGCAGCGGCACAGGTGGCAAAAAACCGCCGCGTTTGGCATGCCCATCGGGCCCAATTTCACTTTGACGATGGTGCGGCAAGAAAAACAACCAGTGCCACAGCGGTGGTAGCTCAGTGCCTGCGTGAGGCAAAGGGTCGTCACGATCTAAGGTGGCGCTGAGTGCACGCAACGGCGCGGGTGTGATGAGGTCTTCCAACACCTCGCTTTGACCTTGCCACGTTTGCAAGTGCGCAAGGGTGGCAGCATCTATGTGTTGTGTCATGTCAGTCAACCGAAGCACCCGACGATTTCACAATGCGCGCCCACATGACCATGTCTTCTTGCAGCAGCGCGGCAAATTGATCGGGCGTAGTAGGTGCAGCCAATTCCACACCTTGCAGCTCCAACTTTTCACGTACATCTTTGCTGGCCAAGGCTTGTGTCATGCCAGCTTGTAACTTGCTCAACACCTCATTGGGTACGCCCGCAGGTGCGAACAAACCAATCCACAAAGTTCCGCGATAGCCAGGCACTGATTCAGCCAAAGCCGGCACATCAGGCAGAGAGGGTGAACGCTTGGGGCTGCTCACCGCCAAGGGTTTGAGCTTGCCCGCCTTGATGTGCGAGAGCGATGCAGGCAAGCTGGCAAACACCAACGGCAGTTGGCCACCCAACACATCGTTGAGCGCAGGGGCCACGCCTTTGTAGGGCACGTGCTGCAAGTCAATGCCAGCCATGCTGTTGAGCATCTCACCCAACAAGTGGTTCAAAGTACCGTTACCTGCGGATGCATATTGGTAGTGACCGGGTTTGGCCTTGGCCATCTGAATCAATTCTTTGATGCTGCTGGCAGGAAAGTCTGGGTGTGCCAAGAGCACATTGGGCACAGAACCTATCAAACTCACAGGCTTGAAGTCTTTGACGGGGTCAAATCCAGGGTTTTTGTAAAGCGCAGGATTGATGGCTTGACTGCTGCTGATGGTCATCAACAAGGTGTAACCATCTTTGGTTGATTTCGCTGCAAACTGTGTCCCAATATTGCCGCCAGCGCCTGGTCGATTTTCAACCGCCACTGAAGTATTGAGCACTTCACCTAATTTTTGACTGACGATGCGACCCACGATGTCATTGGTGCCACCTGCAGCTTGAGGCACCACCATCAAAATCGAACGATTGGGGTACGCCGACTGAGCCATCACGGTTGTGGCACACAACGCACTCACGGCAAAACTCGCGAGCACGTAGCGTCTTGTCATTGATGTGAATTGCTTCCTCATACGTCCATCCTTTGATTTCTGATGGCCGCGATGTTGGACGCATTTGCAACGATCGACAATCGGTATTTTTAGGACCGAGCCTTCTGTTTTTCCGAAGGCTCAGATATTCAAGCTAAGATCTCGCGATGCATTTCGATCTCAATGACCTGCGTCTTTTTGTGCTTACAGCCGACGAAGGCAGCCTCACCAAAGCTGCCGCCAAACACCACTTATCGCTGGCAGCGGCAAGTGCGCGCATCAAAGCGTTAGAAGCGCAAGCTGACCTACCACTTTTGTACCGAGAAGCGCGTGGCGTACGCCTGTCGCCGCCGGGACAAGCCTTCTTACACCACGCCCGCTTGATGTTGCACCAAGTGGAGCAAATGCGAGGTGATTTACATGAATATGGTGGAGGCTTGCGTGGTCATCTAAGGGTATACGCCAACACCACAGCTGTCACCGATTTCTTGCCAGAAATCTTGCCGCGTTTTTTGGCAGACAACCCAAAGATCAACATCGACCTTCAAGAAAAACCGAACGCTGAAATTGCCAAAGCAGTTCAAGATGGCCGTGTCGACATTGGCATTGTTTCGGGGCAAGTCGACACCTTGGGTTTGCAAAGCCTGCATTTCAGTACCGATCGACTGGTGTTGGCAACGTCACGTCAACATCGCTTTGCCAAACGCAAACGCATTTCGTTTGCCGAAATTTTGGATGAGGATGCCGTAGGCATGCATCCCAGCAGCACACTGCAAACTTTCCTAGGGCAGGTGACAGAACGTTTGGGGAAGCCGCAAAAACTGCGCATTCAGCTGTCTAGCTTTGATGCCATGTGTCGGATGGTCGGAGCAGGCGTAGGCGTGGGCATCGTGCCAGAGTCTGCTGCCATGCGTAACCAAGCCACCATGAATTTGGCCTTGATCGAATTGACCGAGCCTTGGAGCGTGCGTGAACGCTACATCCTCACGCGTGACCAAGCCGCATTGCCCAGCTACGCCCATTCGTTGATTGACCATTTGCGCCAACACTACGCGGCGCAAACGTAAGCATCAAGCGATCAGTTGATACAGCACCTGCGCATCCATGTGGCACGACAAATAATCCGCCAAACCTTCAAACACCGTGTCTAGCGTGGGCGTTTGCGCACCAAACAAGGCGTGCAACACAGCGGGGTCTTCAAACAAGCCGTGCAGGTACGACCCCATCACGTTGCCTGCATCGTTTTGCCACGCCAAGCCCGCCATCACCTCATGCACCACTTGCCCAGCAGCGGCCATCGCGGTATGGGCCTGTGTTTGACCGTGGTGAATTTCGTAGCCACTCACCTGCACGCTCGACAATGCAGACCATGCACCACGCAGCGCACCAAACTTGGCACTGGTGCGCAACACGGTTTTATCCGCAGCAAATTGGGTCACCACGGGCAACAGGCCCAAGCCCGCCGCATTGCCATCAATGCCATGTGTGTCAATCAAGGCCTCGCCCAACATTTGCAAGCCACCGCAAA